>Ga0265297_10004081_pt1 | contig 24674 bp, 33 predicted proteins | sample Munlanlwell13791_FD_192502 | JGI IMG/M metagenome (GOLD analysis project Ga0265297, IMG submission 192502) | Leachate microbial communities from a municipal landfill in Southern Ontario, Canada - Leachate well 137-91 | ecosystem: Engineered > Solid waste > Landfill > Unclassified | place... | reverse complement strand
CGCAAAAAAACGATCAGAGTCGCGCGAGACAATCGCTCAAGCTGCGTCAATGATCATCATGGAGCCCAGGCGAAGGATCCGGGGTTGTCGCGCCGGCCCCGGGCATTATAAGATGGAGGTCTAAGATGGCGGAGACATTTTTCCTGGAAACCACAACCGTGAGCGTCATCAGGAGCTGCGCTGAGATCGAAGAAATCTTGGTGGCCCACGGTGCCACCCAAATTTTGAAAACATTTGAGGCTGGTAATGTGGAAGGCTTCCAGTTCCTTTTCAATTTGAACGGCACCCAGGCAATTTTCAAGGTCCCGTTCAGGTGGAGAGAGATCCAGCGGCTGGCGGAGCAGCATCAAACCAGGTACAAAAAAACCGCTACAGAGGAACAAGCCCGGCGCATAGCCGCCAGAGTGGCTCTGCAGTGGATCAAGGCTCAATTTGCATTTATTGACGCCGGCCAGGTCAGTTTTACCGAGGTATTCATGCCCTATCTGATGGTTTCCGAGACTCAAACGCTTTATGAGCGGCTCTCAGAACAGGGTTTGCAGCGTCTTCTCAAAGCTTAAGCGAACAGAAGGGAGCATTCAATGCGACGACTATTTGGCAGACGTATCGAATTCGACGAGAGGAGCCGCAATTTTCCAATCAGGGCATTGATTCCCGGCGCTTCCACACCGCGGTCCTATACCTGGAAATGCGGGATAGTCCTGGATCAGGGCAGTACCCCGGCTTGCACCGGCTTTTCCGTCAGCCAGGAAGCTGCTGCGCGTCCGGTTGTGGTCCCTAATATCACCACCATTTTGGCGTTGCAGCTCTACCATCGTGCTCAGCAACTCGACCAGTGGCCCGGCGAGGATTATGAGGGCAGCTCTGTCCTCGGCGCCATGAAAGCCGGGGTCGAGCTGGGCTGGTATAGCGAATACCGCTGGGCATTCAGCGAACTGGACCTCCGGCTGGCGATCGGTTACCATGGACCCGCGGTCCTCGGCATCAGTTGGTACGCCGGCATGACTGAACCTGCTCCAGACGGGATTATCAGGCCAGAAGGTTTTTATGAAGGCGGCCATGCCATTCTCTGCAATGGGGTGAATATTAAAAAGCGTCTTTACCGGCTTCATAACAGCTGGGGTGCGTCCTGGGGCAAGAACGGCGAGTGCTTCCTCTCTTTTGATGATATGGCCAAGCTGCTCGCGGATCAGGGTGAAGCTTGCATCCCGGTCAAACGGCTGCGGCCCAAAGCCGAATAATCCGCCGCGGGTTGTCGATCGATTGCAAAACAGCAAGGGAAAGGTTTTAAGATGAAGGTCAATGTTGCAGAGAGGGTACTCTTCAATTTTAACCTGACGGCCCACCAGACCGACCACAGTCAGGATCTGGCCACCCTCCAGAGTTACTCTGGCAAATTGGCTACTGTCAATATTGTGGAGCCAATTCAGAGCCCAAAGGGCGATATGTGCCGGATCGAAACCGACGACGGCGTGGATCTCTGGGTATGGAGTACTGAGCTGACTCTCGTCGCCGGAGCTGGTCCGATGGACAGGGGGGAGGTTAAACAGCCACAATTTGAGCGACCTCGTGTCGGCGAACAGTTGAATTTGTTTTAACACAAAAAAGTGAGTGTGGATTATGAAGCTCTATTCGAAATTGGCGTTCAGCTTTTTAGCTGTCCTTTTCATCCTCTGCAATCTCGGAGCAGACAATCTCTATTACCAAAGACCCCGATCTGCAACAGCCTCCGGAGAATCCAGGATTCAGCTGGATCCGGTTTGTTTCTATGGCCATGCGGAGAACCCGGAATATCAGTCCGGTTTTGCAAGGATCAAGGTCGTCAGCTTTGACACGACCATTGCCGGCGTGGGTCGGATCACGGTCGACTACTTTTTACCGCCGCTGGACCTCCTCTATGTATCTTGTCATCCCGAGTCAAGAATCATTCAGACCGGATCCAGAGGCAAGTTTTTACCCAGTCAAACGAACTGGTTCAAAATGGGCTGGATCTGATCCGGGGATGGAGAGAAACGTGATGAATCGATATGGAAGATATGCCTGTGTCCGGAGGCGCCATACTCCTGGGACAATGAACAGGATGGAAGAGGCGTTCGCCGAACTGCTCACGCTGCGTAAAAATGCCGGCGAGATCCAGGACTATCAGTTCGAGGCTGTCAAGCTGCGCCTGGCCAAGAATACTTTTTATACCTGCGATTTTTTGGCTGTCGGGGAGCATGTTACTTTCTATGAAGTCAAAGGATTCAAAGAAGATGATGCCATGGTCAAGATAAAGGTGGCTGCACGGCTTTACCCATGGTTTGAGTTCATCATGGTTACCCGGGACCGGAAGAGCTGGAAATACACCGTTATCGAACCTATGTAAGGATTTGCCCTATGAATACCTGGAAGTGGTTTGTACTCGATGTCACCCGCTGGTCTGTGGGGGCACTGGCGCTGATCGGTGTGTGCTTCATCGGCTATTACCGTTGGTATGTGCTTCTCTTGGTGCCAGCAGTTATCGCGTCGATCTATGGTACACTGATCCTGGGCAGCTTTCTATTTGGAATGGCCAGTGAGCTCTGGAAATGCCTGACAAGCGGGGAGCATCAGTGAAACGCTCTCTTGCCAGCAGCAACGAAATAAAGGTGGGCCACTTTACCTGCAGGGAGGGTGTGATCTCTGGACCTGAGGAGTATATGGCCGAGCGCGGCAAGGAGTTGATCGCGAAAATCAATGGGGTCCCGGGTGCCAATTTTCAGGGGACCAAAACGCCAGACGTTGACGGGATCACTTCCATTCTGATCCGCTTTCAGGTGGATTTTACTGAATGGTTGATCCAGAAATTGCTCTCAGAAAATTTGCTGTCGCCGGCAAACGCGAAATCGTTCACTGACACCCTCATGGCTGTCAATCCGAAATATAAAAACTGAATTGCGCTGAGGAGTCGAATAATGGTAACTGATATCCCTGATGAAAAGACGGTTGGTCGCTTCACCTACAAGGGAGGCGCTATTACCGGTCCTGCACAATACCTGGAAGATCGGGGGATTGCTCTGCTTGAAACTATCAAAGCCGGCCAAGATCCGGTTTTCAACAAGACCTGGCATAAAAGTCCAGACATCATTACAGCGCTCCTGGTCCGGTTGCAAAATGACTATACCGGCTGGCATGGGGTGATGGAAATGATGTTCAAGCTGGGGCCAGAGAGAAAGAACTGAAAAACCAAACTAACGGAGGTCAAGATGCAACCTGTACCTTTGACAATGAAGCATTTGCCGCTCTGCGATCAGGCTGTGCTGATCATCTACATTGTCGCAGTAGCTGTTGCCCTGATCGCATGGGCATTCAAGAAAGACCCGGTGAAATGGTTTGTGATCGGCGCATTTCTGGGGTTGACCTGTGTGGTATTCGGACTGATTTTACCTCGATTATAAGACCGAAGGGGCGGGTATTTTATTCAGTTGAAGGAGAAAACGATGGAAAAACAACCGATTAACAAAATTAAGCAATTTTTTCACGAGGCCTTGCTGATGAAAATGTCAACTAGAGTCCGGTTTGAGAGGGATAAGAGCCCAAGAATCAGGAATCCGCTGAGTCACGCTCGCCGCAAGCTTCCCCGGCCGGTTGGAAACTTTTAAGGCAGAAATAAAGAGGTCAGAGTTAGCCGCAGCCAATGGTGATGTAGTAGAGATGCTCCATTCCTATAATGAACTGATCGAGTTACGATAGACGGAGGAATTATGAACTTGTCAGAAGAAAACAAGGCGATCATAGATGCGCTGAGTTACGAGCAGCTCCTTTCTCAATGGCGCGTCGCTCCAGTTGGGGATCCATGGTTCCAGGGCGAAACTGGCGAATACTGGGGAAAGCGTATGAAAGAGCTCAGAGAGCTGCCGGGCGGACAGGAGCGACACGTCTCTGCGAGCAAGTCGATCGGTTGGTAATAGAGGGCTTTGTTCGCATTATAATTAGGGCAGATTTTGGAGTGAGGTGAGGTATGGCTCCCAACATTAAAATTCGTGAAATTATGGCCAGAAAAGGGATCTCGCAGAGGTGCCTTGGCAAATTGGTAGGATGTTCCGAGGTCTCAATTCATCTTATCTGTACAGGGAAGACGCTGCCAAAGTGCTCAATCGCTTCTGCAGTTGCCAAGGCCCTCGAGAGTAGCATCGATGAGTTATGGCCCGATTATGCTGCAAGATCAGCTGAACGAAATAAAAAGATCTCTGCGGGATTACGGCTTCATTCACAGAAGCGGAAACAGCATGCAGAGAAGGAAAGAGGATATCAGGCCATTCATGCTCTGCGCAAATGCAAGGAGCAACTTTCAATCCATCCGACGGATCCGAATGCTGTGCCGATGGCAGTTGGCGCTGTCGCCGGTGACTTTACGCTGCATCCCGTTAAAACGCCAAAAGGCCAGTTGCAGAATCCTCAATGGTGTCAGGACCAGGCACGACGGCTGCATAACTTCCTGGCAGAAAACTGTGCCTATGGAGTTTATAGAGAATTACGTGCGCTGTTTGCTCACGAAAACCGGATTTTCTAGGCCAGACTGGACAGCGGCCAGGAGGTTTCTCACTGAGTAATCTCAGCACAGTATTGAAAGAAATGGAGAGTGATATGGACTGGAATACGGTTGCAACAGAACCAGATGGCAGCAAGTGGGTTGATCAGGAGGAGGCGGATGCTGCTGTTGCAAAGCTGGAAGATGCGATCAGGGGCCTTTCTCGCAATAATCTAATGCTGTGCGAAGACCTGAGGTATCTTGCCGGCATCGTCGAACGTGGGACCGGAGAACCAGTTCCTCGCGAGATCCCGGTCACGCAGTTGGTGCTCGGGTATGTCATGTTTCTCGAGCGAGAGATCGCTGATGCGCATGAGCTTGAAAAAGCATTTCGTTCCGGAATATCGAAGGCACGGGATTACCTGGCAGATGCCGGACAGACAGCAGCCGCGCGAGAATTTGAAGAGTTCCTCGCCAGGCACCCAGTTTCCTACGCGAAGGAGGCCATCGGCGCTGAACGAACGATGAAAGAGGCAAATCATGAAAGATGATCGATCAACAAGTGGTTGCATTTCTTACAAGATCCGGCCATTTCGGACTATGCTTCTTGGGATCGTGTCTTATGTCTGGGCCAAGAGTGCCGGGCGAGCACGTATGGTGACCGCCCGTTCCGCATACGAGGCCGGATTTACTAGCCGCTTAAATCCAGCAGAAGTTCATTGTGTCAGGGCGTATGAATATGACCATATCGCAACGGCAAAGCCAGATTGCTGCTATGGTGAAAAGTACATTCCAAAAGCATAAGAGATCTGAGATGAATCTCTACAAGGGTTTATCGCGGCGCTGAGAAGCGTGCGCCGCGATTCGGCGCCGCCGAACAGCGAAAACCGCCGGCAAAACGATAGCGAGCGGTGATGCTGCTCGCAATCTGCCGGCCGCAGATCGGCGGCGCCGAACAAATGGAAAAAGAGGTGAGATATGAATAATTTCTGTTCTCTTATTTTTGGCACACAGATCGGTGTGGCTGTCTATTCTCCCACCTGCGAGCTGCTGCAAGCGGGTCGTTTGCGTTTCTGCAATCCGGAAGAATTTTCCGATCATCTCAAAGCTATGCGGGAGCACCATCAGATCGATTTGGCCGTTGTTCAGGCCTTTGGCGACATTCTGGATTATCCTCCTCAGCATTTGGAGGAAATCAAAGCAGTGTTTCCCGAGCATCTATTGGTTCATCGGGATCAGTGGAATCCTACCAGGGTTGGTTATCGAAGCCGCCGGGCTCTCGCTGAAGCGTATCACGGCCGCAAGATCATTAATCCGGAACAAGTGGACGCAGTCTTGATGGGCAGATGGCTCTTCAATATCCTTCACGATTCCGGTATTGCGTTTCCTGCTGCTTATTTGGGGGAATTGGCAAGGACAACCAGGCGCTTCCCTCGCCGGCAGGATCTTCGTATGATGCAATGGAGCAGGTCAAGGGCAACTGTTATGGCTTGAAATGAGTGGTATGACAGTACGAAGGACTATCGATGACTAAGCAGAGAAAGAAAATATCCAACAGGGCTGACAAAGCAGAGCTGGATAGGAGATACCAGTTCATTCTGAAACTGATTGAAGAGGGATGGAGCGAAGAAAACGATATCATTCAGGAGATCCGTAGAAGGAAAAAGTGGACTGTGTGCGATCGGCAGATCCGGTCCTATATTCAGCACTGTTTCCATTTACTTCAAAATCGTGCGCATCAGGAAATTGATCGAGTCTATGGAACCATCTGGACAAGGCACGAAGCTATCTATCGTGATGCTTTGAAGGACGGAGCTTATACCATCATGATGGACGCGCTCAAGGAGATGGCCAAGCTATCCGGGTGCTATCGCCCCAGTAAATTCGCCCTGACAGACCCAACTGGTAAGAAGGACTATGGAGAGAGGATCGCCAATATTTCTTTCATCGAAAGCGCCCTGCGGGCCAGCCCTGAAATCCAGGAGCAATTTGTCGAGCTACTTGCCAAGCTTGGTGAGCAACGAAATGTTGATCAGCCTGGCCCGGATTAACTATCTGGCCTATCTTCAAGTCTCCCATTATCTGAAGTATCGTCCCTCCCGGCATACCAAATATATTGCGAAAATCTGCGAGAAGATAGAGGCTGGAGAGCTAAAGCGGGTGATGTTCTTCCTCCCGCCGCGGCATGGAAAGTCGATGACCATTACAGAGAGCTTTCCGAGCTGGTTCATCGGCAAGAATCCGGATAGGCGGGTGATCGAAGTGAGCTATGGCGAGTCCCTGGCGCGGAGATTCGGCAGGGCCAACCGCCGCAAGATCGAAGAATTCGGCTCAGCGCTCTTTGGAATTGAAATAGCCAGTGATAATGCCAGCGTCACCAACTGGTCGATTGCAAAATACACTGGCGGCATGATTAGCGCCGGCATCGGGGGCCCGCTGTCCGGCGAAGGCGCTGATTGCCTGATTATTGACGATCCGATAAAGAACAGGCAGGAGGCAGACAGCCCTACCTACCGGGACATGCTTTGGGATGAGTACCGAAACACGCTTCTGACAAGGCTGCAGCCAAACGCAGCTATTATCCTGATCCTGACCCGTTGGCATGAGGATGACCTTGCCGGCAGAGTCATTGCGAACGAAGGAGATCAATGGACGGTTGTTAATTTCCCAGCAGAAGCGGAATCGGATGATCCTCTGGGGAGGAAACTAGGGGATATGCTGTGGCCGGAATTCGGTTTTGATCATTCGTGGGCTGCAGAGCGAAAGAGGACTGTGGGAACCATGGTCTGGAACGCCCTCTACCAGCAGCGGCCGGCACCCCAGGAAGGCGCCCTGATCAAGCGAAGCTGGTGGAAGTATTACATCGTAGTGCCTGGGCACTTTGACGATATCGTCCTCAGCTGGGATATGACATTCAAGGATGAGTTGACAGCAGCATCTGGCAAGCCTGACTATGTTGTTGGACAGGCATGGGGCAGGACAGGCGCGGACAAGTACCTTCTGGACCAGGTCCGCGGCAGGATGGATTTTCCGACCACCTTAAAATCAGTCCGGTCATTCAGGGCAAAATGGAAGCAGGCTTCGGCCATTGTGATTGAGGACACCGCCAATGGTCCGGCGATCATCAGCTCTCTAAAACACGAAATTCCTGGGATCATCCCCTGGCCGGCCCAGGGCAGCAAGACCGAGCGGCTATCGGCGGTATCACCCCAAATCGAGGCCGGCAATATTTTCATCCCTGACCCGATCGTAGCGGCATGGGTCAGCGATTATGTGGAAGAGTTTGCCGTTTTTCCGAACGGCAATAATGACGACCAGGTGGACGCGACCACCCAGGCATTGCGGTACTGGATGCGGCCGGATAAAGCCCCGGCATCCATAAGCAGCTATCGCGATCGAAGTAACCCCTAACATAAGGAGCAGGCAATGCCCAACTTTATCACGAACTTTTTCAATGGGCTGATCGGCAGGAGCAAATCGCCCGGCCGGGACAAGATCGAAGCCATCGCGGAGAAGGCCCAGGAGCAGGTCAATCCGGACCGGACCACCGCACCGAGAGAATTCGACGTCTTGCCATCCTCTGATTTAATTGCCGGCTACCATGAAGGCATGGTCAAAGGCGGATTCTATTGGGAAGTGCAGGACGCCTGGCGGATGTACGGCAGTGACGACCGGATCCGCTCTACCATCGATTCCATTGCCGATGACGCTACCCAAAATAACCGCAAAGGGGTTCCCTTCAACATCGTTGTGAAAAACTCAGAGGGCGAACAGAACGATCAGACTGAAGATCTGCAAGGGACTCTTGACGCCAATTTCAAGGGTCTTCGCATCTACCAGCGCATTTCTGATATGATCAAGTTTTCCCTGCTCGAAGGGAGCCGCTTTTACCGGATCGTCGTGGACTTTTCCCAGAACAAGGTGGTGGAGTTCCGTCACATCAAGGGACCGCGAGACGGCTTTGTCCTGGTCGAATTGACCGAGGGCCAGTTCAGGGGATACCATGTTCAGTTCGAATATGCCTCGCAGCAGCCGGTTGCCATCTTCCTGCCCTGGGAAGTGGTCCGCTTTGACTGGAATCGCCCGGATGAGGCTGCCTATGGCATGGGCCTTTTCTCCAGTGCCCGGCCAAACTGGAACCGACTGACAAAGGCAGAACAGGACGTCTATATCGCCAGGCACACAAGAGCCTACGCCCGGATCAGCCGTGAATTCCCCGAGGCCAGCATTGAGGATCTGATGCGGATCCGGTCCCAAGATGAAGAGGATCGGAAAAAGCACGGCCCAATGCAGGTGGAATCGGACATCTATACGAGCGGCAGGGCAAACGTCCTGGACACCTCGAACGCGGCCATCTTTAACATCAGCGACGTCGAGTATGGCCAGCAGAGGCTTTTCGCCAGCGGCCGGCGCCCGATCACGCTCCTGGGTGGCTATGGCAGGGATGCAGTCAATCGGGCTGTCCTGGACCGCCAGGAGCACCGCTACATCAGCGGCTTCTTATCATCAGTCTGCGAGATGTGCGATGCAGCTATGCTCAAGGTGGCCAACATGATGCTGTTGCTCCAGAACATCTTGCCCCAAGACTATCCGGTCTCCTTTGAGTGGACGCGCAAATCGGTCGAGGACAAGCGGATTCTTGGGCAAATCGCCAAGGACGGAGTGGACCGCAAGGCCCTGCCACTGTCCGTCTATGCCGGCATTTTTGACATGGATCCGCAAGAAGTAAACGCCGAGATCGAAGGCGACATGCAACGGCTGGCGGAGTGGGATGCCAAGTATAATGCCAATCCCTTCGAAGATCCTGGCTTTGTCCCTCCGGAGGAGTAGACGATGGAAATAACAGAATATCAGCAGATGGTCCTGAAAACAAGGCGGAATCACATCGATGTCACCCGAGAAACACTCCAAAAGCTGCAGCTGGCGTTCGAGAAAGCCTACGAAGATGTGGTGCGGATCCTGTTAGGGATCGATAATGATCCCAGGCTGACAGCCCAAAGGGCCTTCTGGCGTTCAAAGCGGGATCAGCTAAAAGCCATCGCTGAAGGTCTAAAGAATGGTTATGCCGATGCCCTCAAAGAGGGGATGAACCTGGTCACCCTGAATGCAGCCGAGGTCTCGGAAATGGCTGAGACCATGCTCTTGACCAGCAAGGGCTATAGCGCCGAGCTGGTCAGTCCTGAATTCCGGACTTTGCCCCTGGCTGCAGTGGACCATGTCTGGAAACGGATCGGCACGGACGGCTTGACTTTGAGTGACCGGATCTGGAAGCTTGAGAAGCACATCTGGCAGCGGACCGACGCCATCGTGCTTTCTGGAATCGCCAGGGGGCAGAGTGCCATTGATATGGCCAAGGAGTTGCAGCGGGACATCCTGGGTATCACCAAGCCGGAGCAGATCCCCGAGAATCTTCGCTGGACCACAGGGATCAGCCGGTCAGTGCGGGGCCGAGGTACCATCCACTACAACGCCTTGCGGCTTGCGCGGACGGAGATCGCCAACGCCTACCACGAGGCTGAAGTCATGTCGGCAACCGCTTCGCGGGTGGTCCTGGGACTGAAGTGGAACCTCTCTCCGGCTCACGGGCAATATGACGTTTGCGATCAGCTGGCAAGCCAGGACGTCTATGGCATAGGCGAAGGAGTCTATCCGCCAGGCAGCACTCCGCTTTGCCCACATCCCAATGATATGTGTTTTGTCACCAGGGAGATCCGGCCAGCCAGCGAATGGGGCAAGGCCCGACCCAAAGTGGAAGCCAGGAAAACCTTCACCTTTGAGCATCCGGAGGAAACATCCTTTCTCTCAGCAACGAGAAAGACGGAAGTCACCAGACCGGTCACGGATAAATATCAGAAGTCGGTTGAAGAGCAGTTTCGCGCTATGATCCGGAGCACTGTTGGCGGGAAACGTTATCGGAGTGTGGCTTAAGGGAGGCAGATATGGGCAAGATCATCACCAGGATACTGATCATTCGTGAGGACGGAACCGGAAAGGATATTCAGAAATTCGACTTGCCGGCAGATGATCCGGCGGGATTCTTTGGCACAGTGGAGTTGAAGCTACAAGCTGGTTCGGTTAGCAGTGTGCAAATCCCCCGGCAATCCATTCATGTCGAGACGATCAGCATGGATGAGTGGGAAAAGATGGTCGGATCCGAAGACTAAGGGGAACTTATTTGTTAAATAATAAATTATTTCTTGACATTCAGTAGCTGAATGGCTATATTGCGTTATCGATAGCCATAATTGGCGGATCATAACAGACAGCTGTCTCCCTCAAAGGCACCGACCCCCCTAAGGTGCCATGATTGATGGCTGTCTGTTTTTTGTAAAAGGTTCTCCTTTCAGCAACGATAATCAGAAGAAGTACTGTAAAGGTTTGAAGCGGCCCTTTTTTTCAATAATTCCGCAAATTCCCTTGCTTCTGGGTAGAAAAACTCTATATTATTAAAACTGATCATTGAATTGAAAGTAACATAGGCCTAGGCTGATAGGGCCAATAGGTCAGAGTTCAACTCTCTGGATGATAGCCGGCTTCATAGCCCTCTTCGTCATTGGATATATTCATGACAGCGATTCGCTGCTATCGAGCAACCATTTTCGCCGAAAGGAGGTTTCTATGAAAAAGGCAAAAAAAACTCTTCGAGTTCTGGTCAATAGTATCCTAAACACTGTTTGGGCTACCGGAGCCAGCGTCATGGCGGTCCCCCTATCGGCCTAGGCCTATTTGCTGCTTCTTCTCGGCTTAACTTAAAATTAATTTCTTCAAGGAGTTATTTGCAGATTTGACTAATCGAATTTCCAGAAAACTGAATTACTGTAGGAATTGATTATTCCTGGGAGGGGATATGGAGGGAAATTGAAGGCTCAGTCATACAAATTGACTGGGCTTTTTTATTTTGCCTGAGATAGACTTCTTCTTCTTAGATTTTCATGAATCTACAAAATAGTACAGTCGTTCGACGGCCGAATTTCTGTAACTATATTTATCATCTTGATTATTATCACTTATTAAAAGCAAAGAGCAAATAAGTGAGCAGGTACTAAAATGAAATTGAAAGCAATAAAATGTCTACTAAGTTTATTCTGTTGGCTTAAAAAAAATCCAAACTTAGTCCTAGCTGCTTTGACATTCTTCTATGTAGTTTTTACGTACTCAATAATGAAGCAATCAATATCTCAGACGGAGATATTAGCATTTAATTCAAAAATATTAAATAGACCATATTTGGATATTTCGATCACCAAATTTGACACATCTAATCCATTTAAACATAGATACCCAATAACTGACATCAATGGAACCATTCGCATTAATATCAGGAATAGAGGTCGGACTCCTGCAATCCCAATTCTGGCTGCGTTCTATGTAGACTCCTTATCTACTAATCAGCTCAATTTGCGAGATACACTATTAATTAATAATAAGTTGTTGCTAGATACCGACAATGAAAATTTACCAGAAATATTTCCTCAAGATTTCGAGTACCCATATGGAATAACGTTTACAGATAAAAGAACAAATCTGCAGGGCTATTTGTACGTTCATAATATAATTTTATACAAAGATAGTTATGATGATTGTCACGATTTCTATTCAATTACTCCATGTGTTTTTGATACTACAAGACGAGGAAGATTTGATTTTCCTGCCAGAATATCTATGCATGACTGGAGCGAAAAGGAAGTAAAAAGACTAAATAAAATATTAAACAAGTATAATGCAATTGAGCGCTAAACCTCACTTTTACAGCGGGTTTTCCTAAATTTACTATTTTTTCAGCTTTATTGAGCAAGGCTGTATCAAGATTATTCTGCATGGGCTGTTGGGGCTGTTTAAAAAAAAGTAATGGGAGGATGAATATGAAGATCACTTATTATAAATACTGGATTTGGCATAACAATCTGAGATACCGCCACAGTCTGCTTCCCCTGCTTGATGCGTTTGCCTCAATTGATGACCCTGTATTCAGACAATCCATCCGAACCAAAGAACAGGGTGAATCGATGATGCTCTATAAATTACAAGATAGGCTATTTCTTTTTCTAGTAACAAAGCCGGAAGAAATAATAAAGACCATCGATGCCAGAGCAAAGCCTCATGATATTTATGAAAAGCTCAGCAAGGAAGAAAAACTTTGTTTTGCTTCCTACATTTATATCAGTGACAGCTTTTTCGCACTCGCAAGCACATTTCATGGTCCCAGATGTGCCTTTTTTCTGTTGTTTCTTAAGAAGATTTTGAGCAGATTACAATTGAATGATATGGTGATCGAGGCTGGAGGATTCCCATCTGAAGCGACAAGAGAAGAAGTGCTTAATTTTGAATTCAAAGGAGAGATCTATTTTGAAATAGACCGGACAAGCCCATGGTTTTTAAGAATGTTTGGTGATCTGTTCGGCAATGAGGTTATAGACAGTTCTACCATTGGAGTTCATATCAAACCTGAACCGAGGCAGCAGATGCGACAATCATTTGATGAGATTGTTCGCAGCATTCCGGATGAGGGTCTGCGCAAATTTATAGTCAAGGCCAAACCAGATATGGAAGATGCCCTGAGTGAGTTCTGCATCATCGGGAAAAATTATGTTCAAGATGCAATTACTAACTCGCGCAGCGAGGTAGCGATCTGTGAAGAGATCGCTGATAAAATACAGCAAAACGCTGAATTGCACGAGAAAGTGAGGGAATATGAGCAAGAAGGAGGTTATGAGGACGAAGATCTTCCGGGTCTCGCTCATTTTAATATCCTTGATAATTGGAGGCCTATTATTGGCGCTGTTTGAGTGCTGCAAATTAACGAAGGAAATGTTCTGCCACGTCGATGTAGTATCTGATATCATATCGACGTTTTGCATTGCGCTGATCGGAACGATGTCTGCGGTTATTGTGATAATAACTGGATTGAAAGATTCCTATTATATGAGGATCTACATTGCCCATGGTCATTTTAAAAGGTATGTATTCCTGTATTTTTTCACTATCATATCATTAGTCTTGACTCATCTATTTTCGATCGCCGCTTTTTACTCTATTATTTGGTTTGATCTTATGCTGGCATCGATGATTGTGAATATTATCCAGTTTATATTTATAATTTCGATCACCTGGAGTGTCTATAATAAAAGCCCGAAATAAACATTTTCTTTAATGTAAGCCAAGCGATATAAAACCCGGTTCCCCGCCGGGTTTTTAATTGCTCCCCAGCTCCACGCCCAGCGATAAAAGTCCTTCTTTTCCAGAAATCCGCTTGACTTTGAGCTAAAATTTGCTACATTGTTGAAAGATTAAGCGGTTCTACTTTTCAAACATGGGAAAACGGGTCACTCCTGGGAGGGGCTATGTTGAGAATTTAAGGCTCAGTCATGACAATGGCTGGGCCTTTTTACCTATTAGGCGATTGAACAAAAGTAGATTTATTGATATATGCGATCAAAGAAATTGGAGGGCAATGACAATATGGAAGATTTTAGCAGCTTACGAAATATAGCAACAATTTATGCAGCTTTTGTATCGACCATTGCCCTCGGCTGGAATATCCTTGAGGCAGTGCTGAAAAATCGTGGCAAGATAAAATTATCGTTGCAATTTGGTAGTATGCAATCGCTTTCTATTACCGGAGAGGGCGGGGAGCAGATACCAATAATAAACTTAACGATCACAAACCTAAGCTTGAATAAAAGGTATATACAAAAACCAAGAATCGTACCTTCGAGAAAAGTGAATGGATTCCCCGAAGTTGTAGTTATTCAGCTGGATGACAAAACTAATTATCCATGCGCACTCGAACCCGGGGCACAATTTGAGAGGAATTATCGCATTCTTGACTTATTTGCAGGGCACCTTGGAAAACTTTGTGATTCAGATAAATTTTGGTTTAAAACCATCGACACAATGGGTAAGAGTTACAAATCAAAGAAACTCCGAGTCAAGACAGTGAAAAACTGGATTAATGGCTAATTTATGAACACATTGTATTACGGCGACAACCTTGCCATCCTGCGCCAATATATCCCTTCAGAGAGCATTGATCTGATCTATTTGGATCCGCCCTTCAATTCCAACCGCAACTATAATGTGCTATTTAAAGAAGAGAGCGGTAAGGAAGCTGAAGCCCAGATAACCGCCTTCGAAGATACCTGGCATTGGAACCAGCTGGCTGAGAAGACCTACCAGGAGCTTGTCACCGATGGCAGCCCAAGGCTCTCGAGCTTGATCAGTGCTCTCCGCCAAGCGATCGGTACAAATCAGATGATGGCTTACCTGGTGATGATGGCTGTACGACTTGAGGAGCTTCACAGAGTATTGAAGCCTACCGGAAGTCTGTATTTGCATTGCGATCCGACCGCGAGTCATTATTTAAGGATAGTTCTTGACGCTATTTTCGGAGTCAAGTATTTCCAGAATGAAATTGTTTGGAAAAGGACGAGTGCACACAACGATCCTAAAAAATATGGAAAGGTGCACGACGTAATCCTGTACTATTCGAAAACAGCCGACTATTTTTGGAATCCTCAATACACTCCCTATAGCCAGGCCTACATCGATGCTGAATGGCATAGGTTACCATCTGGAAGGTTTTACAAAGCACAAGATATGACCGACCCTCGTAATAAGATGGCTCAGTTCGACTTTATGGGTACAACGGCCAGATGGAGAACCAATTATGAAGGGATGATGAAACTTTGGAATGCCCCTCAAACAGAAGTACCAAATAGCCATGGTCGAGTAAAACTTGGAAAAGACGGGAGGCCTATCCTACGTTGTCGCATCACTTTTATGGACGAATTGCTTGGTGTACCTCTCCAGAGTTGGTGGGACGACATTATTTCTCTGAGAGGTGGAGCAAATGAGCGCCTCGGCTACCCCACCCAAAAGCCCGTCGCTCTCCTGGAAAGAATCATCCAGGCCAGTAGCGATGCAGGTGATCTGGTTCTCGATCCATTTTGCGGCTGTGGAACCACTATCGCTGCGGCCCAAAACCTCGGTCGGCGATGGATTGGCATCGACATCACCCATTTATCTATCGCCCTTCAGAAATACCGCTTGGCTGACGCATTCGGTCTCCAGGCTGACAAGGATTATCATGTCATCGGCGAGCCGGAAGATCTCGGATCCGCAAAGCAACTCTCGCTCGAGGATCGCTATCAGTTCCAATGGTGGGCACTCTCTCTGCTCAAAGCCCGGCCGCTTGGGGAAGGCAGAGTCCGGGAGGGGAAGAAAGGCAGCGATCGCGGGATTGACGGGGTGATCTCATTCATCGATGAGGCGAATGGTCAAGCAAAGAAGATCCTGGTGCAGGTAAAGAGCGGCAAGGTAAAGAGCGGCGATGTCAGGGATCTCCGCGGGGTTATCGATCGTGAGGGTGCTGCCATGGGAGTTTTTGTCACGCTCGAGCAGCCGACGCGTGAGATGACCACCGAAGCGACTTCGGCCGGCTTCTATCGCTCGCCCGGATGGCGCAAGGACTATCCCAAACTGCAGATCATTTCGATCGAGCAGCTGCTCGAGGGAGCGGAGGTTAAAATGCCGCCGGCGATGACTACTTTCAAAGCTGCGAAAAAAGCACAGATCGATTCTGGCGAGGAACAACAGAGCTTATTTGAGTGATTTATTTTTCTCTTGACAATGTCGTGAGATTTGATTTAATTTAGTCAATAATAACCGGGTGGCCGGGAAACGGAGCCCGTGTTTCGCTTTTTCTCTCAAATGAGAGGGAAGGTGAGGCACGGGCTCTTTTTTTTGTACCCACGGCGTGCTACCTCCACACGCCATCACGGAGGCGGGGCGGGACCTGCCCAGCCCGCCCTGTCTCAACATACAGGAGAAGAATCATGCCTTATTCGAGTCTATCAGATGCGCCAGCCGGCTGGAAAAAGCTCAAGGACGTGGCGCTGACACTTTCCCAGGTGAACTGGATTGCCAAGATCTACGACGCCCTGGTCGTGAAGGGCCTGGAAAAGGGGATCGCGGCTGGCACGGCAGTCAACAAGTTCAAGAAATCTCACAAGCTGGTTGACGGGAAATGGGTTGCGGCCAAGAATGAAGAGGATGAGGAAAACGAGGCCATCGAGATCACAGCCGAGGAAATCGAAGGCGGCCTGGATGAATTCCGCAATGAGGTCCGTCAGGCCCTCAAGGCCATTTATCCCAACAGCTATGTTTGGCTCATGGACATCGTCAACGGCCACTCGGCTATCTTCCAGCGGGAAACCCCTGGAACTCCGGGCATTACCAAGACCTATAAAGCCGAATTTGCCTTGATCGACGGCAAATATACCTTTGGCGATCCCCAGGAAGTCGAGATCAAGGAAGTGGTCAAACCGGTCCAGCCGGCAACCGAGGAGAAACCCAAAGGCAAACCAAGCCCTTTGGCCGACTTCCTGATTGAAGAGACGGTCACCAAAACCGCTGAATCCGCGGCCGGCCTGGAGTTCAATCTGGCAGGGAGGATCCTGCTGGAAGAGAAGGACCCGGCCAAACCGGACTCCATCAAAGCACGGGTGCCGATGATCAAGTTCGGCGCCCTCACCGACAACAAGAACCGTTACCTGGAGGAGTGCTGGGACGCACTCAGCCAGGAGATCACCGCTTTACACGAATCAAAAACGAAGCGCCGGGTCCTTGATATGTATCCGACGCACAAGCCCGCTCTGGACCCCAAGGATCCGAATTACTTCATGCTGCGGGCTGCCAAAATCACCGGTGCCTCGAAAGACGGAGACATCGGCTTCATTCATTTCGAGACCCTCAGGACCGAGGCCGGCCGCACCATGGCCGTCCAGATCCAGGAGAGCATGGTTGACGGCGTTTCCCTGCGGGCTTACCCGCGCCCCGGCTTTTTCCAGCAAAACCAGGAGGGTGGGGTTGACGTTCGCCAGTTGCTGTTTATGGGTTCCGATTTCACCGACATCGGCGCCATGCCGATCGATGAAAGTCAAAAGGGTTTTCACCTAGAGGAGAATCATACCATGAACCTGGAAGAATTGAAGAAATCGGATCCGGAAGCCTACAACCGCATCATGGCGGAAGCCGCCCAGGCCGAGGCCGCGAAGGCCAAGCCGCTGACCGAGGAAAATGAGCGGCTGAAAAAGCAGCTGGCCGAGGAAGCCGCCCAGCGGCGCAAGACCTCGCTGCTGGAGCACATCCGGAACGTGATCGCCAAAGTCGCCGATTTTGGAGAGACCGTCAAAGCCAACGTGCTTGAGGAAGTCACTGCTGTCATGGACCGGATCATGACCGAACAGGCCAACGACGATGTGGCCAAGCTGAAGCTAGAGGAGGCCATCACCAGTGCCTTCAACCGGCGCAAGGCCGAAATCGCCGAAGCCCTGAAGGAGACCATGAAAGGCCAGCAGCGTCTCATCACCGATCCCAACGTCATTTCTGCCCTGACGACCGAAGCCCGCCAGGCGGGCCTGACCAAGGAGATCACCGGCGGGTCCACCCGCATCCGGGACCTGCTCCTGGCCAAGGTGTTCAATCGCCCCGTGTACGAAGGCGGCCGGTTCCTGCTGGAATCCTGGGCTGACAAGCTCGAACCCCTGATCAAGAAACAGCTCTATTACATGGACTTTGTCGGCAAGATGCAGAACGACATCTTCGCAGTCGGCGGCATGCTCCACAATATGCTGCTTTCCGAGGAAATGAAGAAAGCGGTCGCTCCGCTCTTGACTGAAGCCAACGAGGGGACCACTTCGGGTGTCATCAGCACCAACCTGCCCCATGAAGTAGCTGCTGCCCTGATCTATGCCGCCTGGCCTGAGACCATCGCCATGCAGATCTGCCAGACCGGCGATATGACCTCCAGCACCAAGGACATTTTCGAGGTCGGCTATCCCACCGGCGACAACGTGTTCAAACGCGGCCAGCACGAATTCGGCTGGGTCGATGAAGCCAGCCCGACTTCTCTGGTGACCACCACAGCCAGCCCCACCACCTACGGCGATTTCGTCGATGAGGGAGCCCTGGCCGCATCCAGCAACCAGTATGCGGACCATCTCTTCGCCCGTCTGATCGAAGCGCCGGTCGGCATCGATATGGTCATCACCATCACCGGCACGGATGAAAACGGTGCCTCCGCGACCTGGATGGTGACCTTCCTGACCACGGATGCGCTCGGCACCATCAAACGCTGCACCCCCACCAACGTCGGCCAGAAATGCACCGATGTCACCGCGGTCTCGGTCGCCGATTCCGGTACCCTGTCTGCCGGCCAGGTCGGGTTCTTCGTCGAGAAACCGGTCACCGGTGCCACTGCCGGATCGGCAGAAGACAAGACCTACCTGGGCATCACCAAGTCCACCGCCACGGCCGATGACTACGACCTGGGAGCCCGCCTCGACATCTCCCTGATCGAGGACATGCAGATGGCCATGAAAGACAGCGGCGGCGGTCTGGATTACCTGGCTTTGATCGTGGCCACGCTCAAAAAAGCGATCATCGACCAGATCGACCGCAAGGTGCTCTTCGAGGTCATCGACGACGCCACGGGCGGAAATCAGACCTTCGCCCAATCCACCCCGGATTCAGGCTACACCCAGACCGAGTGGAACAAGCGGTTCCTGTACTACTGCGACCTGGTGGTCGATGAGACCAGTCTGGCCGGCAACATGGAGCCGAACTGGATGGTGTGGAGCCGAGCGGACCGCAGCCGCTTCATGGACTGGCTGGCCGAAGGCTGGACCAAGTATAACGTTGGCCGGAATGAACTGCATCTGAACAGCCGGACCATCGGCAACGTATCCGGGTGCGAAGTGTTCGTCTCGCCCAATGCCCGGCGCTCTAGAGTGGCCACCGGCACGAACCAGGCCGGCGTCCACTATTATGTGTATGTACCGTTCGTCCTGCTCGGGCCGCAGTGGGTGCCTGACACGAAAACCAAAGCAGTGATGGTCCACCATCGTGCTGCTTTCAAGGTCACCCAGCCGCTGACCCTCGGCAAGCTGGCGATCAGCTAACCAACAGGGCGCCAGGTAAAGGCCCCGTTTATTCATGCCGGAGCCTGGCGCCCCCTCTATAAAGGGCATGCTATGTTCACGATCAAGAACAAGGATACGATTCCTCACGATCTGCAGATTACTGTCCCCCGTGGCGGTACACTTCAGATCCATCTGGAGCCTGGCGCCATTGCGGGGCCGTATTCTGAATCATGGCGAGAATACTTCCTGAAAACCGAGGTTCCTTGGGCAGTCATTTTTCCGCAGCCCGATGAATCCCAAGAAGAGTCGGCTGCCATCCATTCTATCGGGGCAATCGAAACCGAGCCATCCGCTGCCGAGGCAAAGCCGAGGCAGTACAAGAGAAGGAGCAAATGATCCATGGGAAAGAATCTACGAGTGCCGGTCCGCAAGTCGATCCTGGCAACAGCCACTGCGCTGGGATCCAGTTACGGCAAAATCGGCAGCGCTATCAACATCGAGGGGATGGTCGACCTGACCCTCCATATTGCCGAATCGGGCGGATCTGAGGGCGCTGTGGTTCGGGCCTATATCGCCCCTAGCGGTGATGCTCCATCCAGCAGCAGCGGACTTGCACAACTGGTCGGCGCGAATGGCGCGGAAAGCGAATTCACGGTCGCGGCCAGCGAGAAAAGGAGTTTTACCCTCAACAACGTCTCCGGCAAATATCTGCTGCTCTACGGCAAAGGTGCTTCCAGCACCACTGCCCAAATCACCGCTTTTGTGACGGGCAACCAGCCCACGGTCAATGGCCAGGTAGTCCGGCCTCTGGCAGCAACGGTACTCTCCGCGACGGCACTCACAAGCACCAGCTATGCCGACAAGGGGAGCGCGATCAATATTGAGGGCATGAGTGACCTGACCCTGCATCTGACCGAATCAGGCACGACCGAAGGCGCGAAGGTGAAAGTGTTCATCGCCCATACCGGCAGCGCTCCGTCTGCGACCACGGCCCTGCAAGCTGTTTCGGCTGAAGCCGGGACTCCCCTTGAATTCATCGTACTCAAAGGCGAGAAGGCGAGCCATCCGCTCCGAGGGATCACCGGCAAGTACCTGATGATCCAGGCAGCGGACACCACGGGCGGAACTGGCCATGCGACGCTGGCAGTTACGATCAGTGGCAATGTCACCAACCTGTGAGGCGGCCATGAAAAGAATAATCATCATCATGGCCCTGCTTTGGTTTTCGGCATTCACTGCCTATGGCCAATCGGCTATGCTTGGTAAGTCCGATCTCGGCGTGGTCCGCCTCACAAATTTAACCGGCACCGTGCTCGACTCTGTAATCCAAACGGGAACTTCTGATGACTTCCTCCATGAAATTTCTGTAATATCGAAATCCGGAGTTTTGAGCCGGATCCAGGTGAAAGATCTGGTCAAAAATACAGTCCGGAATTTCACGGTGAAGGACACCAGCGCACGAACCGACATCATCACAAATTTCCGGCTTCGATTCAACAACACGCTTGCGGCTGGAAATCACTGCCGGGTACAGTATACCCATTTCATTACTGTTCAATCCGACTCGACCGGTGCCCTGCGCCAAGCTCTTTGGAATACTGCACGCACTGACTCGCTGCAAAATCTGAAATCTACGGCCAGATCAATTCTGTTGAACAATGATTTCCCCCGAGGTCTGACGGTCATCGCCAATGTGGATCTGCAATTCCGGACCAACCGGATTACCAACTGGATCACGCTGTTTTCCGGTGGGACCATTTATATCCCGATCCGGCATGCGGTGGGTGATACCTTTTATGCCAAAACAGCAACCATTCCAGACATATGCATTGTCCGGGGTAAGTGATGAGAAGAATCGTTGTCTTGGCGGTCATTCTCTCAACTGGATTGGCTACGGCACAGATCGTCCGACTGGAAGGACCTCCGCGAATCTCCAGCACTGACCTGGTCGCCCACTGGCGCTTTTCTGAGGGCTCCGGGACTTCTGTGGCTGACTTTTCCGGCAATGGCAACACAGGAACTTTTGACGGGACCTGGACCAGGGGCAAGTATGGTAATGCAGGGAGTTTCGTTGCTGCCTCCACTCAAGAGGTAACGGTTGGAGATAAAGCTACCTTGGACATGGGTACCGGCGACTTTTCCGTTGCCATTTGGGCGAAAACCAGCACATCAGCTGCATCGATCCTGGTGGGCAAGTACGGAAGTATCGGCTATTTCCTTGGGCTGGATGCCACCGGCAAATTCTATGGCAAAGTGCGCGACGCCTCTACAAATGTCTCAGTCCTCGGCAGCGTCATCTCTGACGGCAGCTGGCATTTACTGGTTATGACAGTAGACCGGAGCGACGCAGCCACAGGATTAACCCTCTACCTGGATGGTGAATACAACGCCCACGGCCAGCAGGGTGGAGGCAACATCGACAATTCGGACATTTTTTATATCGGACGGTTGGCTTCAGGTTACTATATCACCGCTGAAATCGATGATGTACGAATCTGGAAAAGACTGATCGGCACCGATGAGATAAAACGGCTTTGGAGCCAGTCGAGCGCAAAATGTTTTATTGACAATCAATCACCGGAAGGTGCTCTGGCTTTTTGAAAGGTGGAACGGAATGGACGAAGCGCTCAAGATTATCATTACTGCATTGATCGGGGTGTTCGCTGGCTTGATAACAAAAATTGGGTATGATTTGCTTACCAAGCGAGGAAATGGGCACGCGGCCCCCTGCGAATATGTGAAAGAGCTGCAGGTTCGAGTCGCAAATCGGGACAAGCTCGACCTCGAGATCGTGCAGCGGCTTTCAAGGATCGAAACCAAAATCGATAACGGATATCATCCCTATGACGAAAACAAGGGCACAGTTGCGGGAGCTGATTCGCCAGGAAGCCGGTGACGAGGTCCGGATCAGCGGAACTGCAACAGGCGGATCCAAGACCACTGTGGTGGATACCGCTGCTTTGACTCAGGCTGATGACTACTGGAACAGCCGGAGGATCTTCGTCGCTTCGACGACAGACAGCCTTGCTCCTCAGGGCGAGAGCCGGAAGATCGCTGATTTTGTCAATTCCACCCACACCATCACGCTGGAAATGGCCCTGTCAGCAGCAGTTGAAGCCGGCGATACTTATCAAGTTGCGGTCTGGCCCGATTCGGTCTATAATGCCTTGATCTCAGCTGCAATCGCCGCTTACTCTAAATATCGGCCCTATCGGTCGACGGGATCCCTGGCCATGGCCAGCGGGGCCAGGTACTACGATCCCCCAGCCGGCGTTGATCTCCGGGCCGGGCACCGCATCGAAGAGATCCGCTACATCAACCTGGCAACCCAGGAAGATTATGCAATCGAAGGTTGGAGCCCGAACCGTCACCAGAACAAGATCGACCTGGGCTATTTCGCCAGCGAATCAAAAACTCTGACAGTGTTCATCGTCATCCCTCATTCGGACTTTGCCGATGATTCGGACACAATCACAGTACCGGACCAGGATGAGGAGATGATCATCAAATACGCCCTGGCCCAGCTTTACCTGCTCATGTCCCGTGAGAGCTTCGATGATTTCGGTAACCTGGTCCCCTCAAAGTGGACCAGGGGCAACGTCTCTGAGGAGACAGGCAGCGGCCGCAAAAACATGAAGGACCTTCATGACTCGATTATGGCGGATTGGCTGGCAGCTCTCAGGGATGGCGGGACGATTATCACCACGCCTAAAAGGGCGGATCCAGGGCATTGGACCCCACCTCATGATTACCTGACGGGTGGAGAATGACCTTCATTGACCGGAAATCCATGATCCGGGTTACGATAATTCGGAGAAGTCAGACCCAGGATGGCGAGGGAGATTATGGCGCCGTTACGAGCTCTACACTCTATACCGGAGTCGTAGCCGACATTCAGCCGGCGGGTGGAAAACTGGTCAAGGATCAAAGCGGATTCCGGTCCGAAACGACGCATTTGATGTTCCTGCAGGATAATTTGGCTGGTATCGAAGCTATGGACATTATCCAGCATGGGACGGAAGAGTACGAGGTCCTGGTCCCGGCGGATTGGCGGGAGCACAGCGAGTACCAGCTGAGGGCTTTGTAAATGGCGGTCACAGCCTATACGATCTTGACGGCGGTTTTTAAAAAGCTGGACGCAGACGCGACCCTGCAGGGGTCCACTTATCTGAACGGAACAGACCGTATAGAGAAAGGATCCCGCCGGAGAAAGGGATTGATAGCACCGTGCATCACCATGAAGATCGGCGGAACCTCCATGGATACCGATGACAAACTGCAGGAGGCTCTTATCTACGTCAACAGTTACGCTCTGGACAAGGCCAATGGCACGCCGGATCTGACCAGGCTTTCTGCGATTGCCGGCCGGGTCGAGGATCTTCTCGATGACGTCGCGTTGACAGCGGTCACCGGAATGCGGTTTTTAAATTGTTATGTCACCAGCCCGCATGGCGAGGCGTTTCTGGATCCGGACTTTCCCGATGAGCACTATGTTTCCACTGCAATCCGGGTTCAATTCCAAAGCACTTGAATGGCGGGAATAATCCACTGTTCCTAAATAGGAGATTCTGAAATGTCTGGAACGAAAACCAACGTTATCGTCTGCGGGACCAGCGTTGTCCTCAAGGTTGCAACAGTCGACGTCGGCTATACTGCCGGCGGTGTCGAACTGGAGCTTTCCAGTGAGTTTTACGACGTCATCGCAGATCAGAGCCTTACCCCGATTTTACGCAAAATGACGGCCAGGACGTGCAAAGTTCGCACCACCATGCTTGAGGCGACCCTGGAACATCTGCGCATGGCCTGGAACCTCGCGGACTCCGCTCTGGTCTCCAGCTCCCTGACGCTGAACAGCTCCGAAAAGGGCGAGGTCGTCGTTCAGTTCGTCGGTAAGGGCCCTGGGACTACAGTCCGGACCGCTACCTTTTTCGCGGCTGTCGGCATGACTACCGGCCCGATCCCGAATTTCAAGGACAAAGAGTGCCAGATTCCGGTGGAATTTGAGTGCCTCTGGAGCGATGCCAACAGCGCCTTTGGGACCATTGTCGACTCCGCGTCTTGATAGGAGATGGCGCTTTACTTCACATCGCCGGCAAACAATCCTGCATGTGGTTATGGCAGGGTAGCGACCAAGCTGCTGGAAGCCCTGAAATCCTCTGACATTCTGACCACGGACAAACCTCGGCGGTCGGATATTCAAGTGTTTTATGGCCAGCCGAACAGCGACAAGGAAACGGCGGAATTGAGCCGCAGATTGTGCGACA
>Ga0265297_10004080_pt1 | contig 24674 bp, 18 predicted proteins | sample Munlanlwell13791_FD_192502 | JGI IMG/M metagenome (GOLD analysis project Ga0265297, IMG submission 192502) | Leachate microbial communities from a municipal landfill in Southern Ontario, Canada - Leachate well 137-91 | ecosystem: Engineered > Solid waste > Landfill > Unclassified | place... | reverse complement strand
CTCGACCGCGTTGTTCGGCACGACGCGGTCGTACACATTCATGGTGAATATCGGCATGGCCAGCGCAAATACATTCACCAGCGCAGCGGCGCCGAGAATATCCCGGTAGACCGGCATCTGTTCCAGGATCGCACCCCAGAACCAGTGCCGCTTCGCAACATCAACCACTTGCGGCGTTCGCTGATCAAAGCGGAAATGGGGCCGGGCAAAGATGGCGATGCCCGCGTAGCGTGCCGCGAGAGTCTCTCGAGAAAGCGATACAGCCCCCTGAGCCGTATCCGGGAACAGCAATCTTGCATTGCTGCCGTCCGCATCCCAATCGAGAAGAATGCAGGCTTCATCTCCCCCCAGCAACAAGATGACCGGCAGCAGGGCAGCATCGATCTTGTCCAGGGAACGCTTTACCACTTTGCTCGAGAACCCCGCACGCTGAGCCGCACGTACAAAAAGCGATGGTGTCAGTCCCTCTGCCGGGATAGGCAAGCCGGCCGACAGCGCGGCGTGAGTACTTGGTCGTCCATGAATCCTGGTCAATTGCACCAAGCATTCGAGCAGGGGGTCGTGATGAAGGAGATCCTCACGGATTCCATCAACTCGCCAGAGCCGTCCCCGACGTTCCGGGCCGGTATGAGCGGAATTCTCGTTCTGACGACGCTCTACACCGTCCCATGGCGTGTTCTGGTTCATGTCTGTCTTGCCTCTGGTCTGCCCCACGCGCGAGCGGATTGATCCATATCAGATTCGTGCCAATAGTCTGGAAGGAAGTATGGATTATGCCTTTAAAGCGTTCTGCTGCAGGGCTCAGCCAGCCAAGAGTCAGCTGGTGGCGAGTTCAGGTCGCTGTTGCTGCTTCCCAATCCATGGAATTGTTCAGCACCACATCCGCGCCAAGCAGCGATGCGTCCTCCTCTCGCTATACGCCGCGAGGCCCAAAAGACGAACGCGCCACAAGGAGCACTCGTCCTTGAAACATTCGTTAGCCGGCCAATGCCACCTTGATCTGCTCGAGCGTGGACGGATCGTCGATGGTAGTCAGGTCGCCAGCATCGCGGCCTTCAGCCAGCGCCTGGATTGACCGACGCAGCATCTTCCCCGAACGTGTCTTGGGCAGACCGGTAACGAAATGGATCCGCTTCGGCCGTGCAATCGCACCCAGGCTGTTGTCGACAGCCTTCTTGATCTCCGCCTCCAGCGCCGTGCGCAATTCAGGGGTAGCGATCCGCGCCGCGTCCTTGACCACGACGAAGGCGACCGGTTCCTGGCCCTTCAACTGGTCATTGACGCCGACGACGGCGACTTCGGCGACCGCCGTGTGGCCTTGAACCGCCTCTTCGATCTCGCGCGTGCCGAGGCGGTGGCCGGCGACGTTGATGACATCGTCGGTGCGGCCGAGAATGTAGTGATAGTTCTCGTCATCCCGGATGCCCCAGTCAAACGAGGAGTAGACCATCGGCTCCTTGAACAGGCTGAAATAGGTACTGACGAAGCGCTCGTCATCACCCCACACGGTAGACAGACAACCGGGTGGCAGCGGTGGCACGATGCCGACGATGCCCTTTTCATTGGCGTCACACACCGTACCATCCTCGCGGAAGATGCGCAGGTCGTAGCCATAAACCGGGAAGCTCGGCGTGCCGAACTTGATCTTGGTGTCTTCGACGCCACGCACGGTTGACAGCATCGGCCAACCCGATTCGGTCTGCCAGTAGTGATCGATGACCGGCAACTCCAGTTCGCCCATGATCCATTCGTGGGTCGGCTGATCCAGCGGCTCGCCGGCGAGGAACAAATGCTTGAGCGACGACAGGTCGTACTTGTGCAACCAGCTGTTGTCGTGTTTCTTCAACACGCGAATTGCGGTCGGCGCCGAGAACATCACGTTGACCTTGTATTTCTCGACGAGTTGCCACCAGATGCCGGGATCCGGGCGAATCGGCGTGCCTTCATACATCACGGTGCACATGCCGGCGATGAGCGGGCCATAAATGATGTAGCTGTGGCCGACCACCCAGCCGATATCCGAAGTGGAGAACATCGTCTCGCCTTCGAAGCCGGTGAAGATATGCTTCATCGACGACGCCAGGGCCACAGCATAGCCGCCGGTGTCGCGCTGCACACCCTTCGGCTTGCCGGTAGTGCCGGATGTATAGAGGATATATGACGGCTCGGAGGATTCCATCCAGACACAGTCCACCTGGGCATTCATGTGTTCCGCCCGCAGACTGGCGTAGTCGACGTCGCGGCCCGCAACCTTGGAAAAGCCCTTGTCGAGTCCGCGGTCGACCATCAACACTTGAGGCGGCGGAAATTCGGCGAGCCGGCAGGCTTCGTCGAGCAGATTTTTGTAGGGCACCGCTTTGCCGCCACGCATGCCGGCATCACTTGACACGATCAGCTTCGGCTTGGCATCGTCGATGCGGGTAGCCAGCGAGCCTGAGGCGAAGCCGCCAAACACCACCGAGTGGATGGCGCCGATGCGTGCGCAAGCGAGGATGGCAAAGGTCGCCTCGGCGATCATCGGCATGTAGATCAGGACACGGTCGCCCTTGACCACGCCGAGCGATTGCATGATCGCCGCCATGCGCATTACTTCCGACTTCAATTCGGCGAAGGTATAGATCTTCTCCTCGTTGGTCTCGGTCGAGACATAAATCAGTGCACGCGCATTGGGGCGCTTGGCGGCATGGCGGTCGACGGCGTTGTAGCAGAGATTGATTTCGCCGCCGGAGAACCACTTTACAAACGGCGGTTTGCTGTAATCGCGGATTGTCTGTGGCGGCTTGTGCCAATCGACAAGCTTCGCCTCATCGCTCCAGAAGGCTTCGGGTTGCTCGATGGAACGCTTGTAGAACTCTGCATATTTTCCCATGACCATCCTTCTTCGATTGTGTTGCGATTGTTGTTGGTGATGACCTCGATGCGCCGCGACTCAGGCGGCAATATTGACCACGACGCGACCCTTGACCCGCCCCTGGATGTAGTCGTCAAAGGCCGCTGACAAATCGGCAAACGCAATGTCGCGAATCATCCCGGCCGGACCCGACGCCAGATGTACCGGGCGCATGTCCGTTGCCAGATGTCGCCAGACGTCGGCTCGCTGCGCCATCGGGCAGTTCACCGAATCGATCCCGAGCAAGCTGACGCCGCGCAGTATGAATGGCATGACGGTCGTGTTGAGGCTGAAGCTGGCGGCGAGGCCGATCGAAGCCAGTGTGCCGCCGACCTGCATCGTGCTGGCCATCCAGGCCAGGACGTCGCCGCCCAGGTTATCCACCGCGCCGGCCCAGGTTTCCTTGCCCAGCGGCTTGATCTTCGCCAGATCGAGCGACTGACGCAGCAGAACTTCCTTGGCGCCGAGGCCCTTCAGATAGTCGGTCTCGGCTTCCTTGCCGGTCAGGGCAACGACGTGATAGCCGCGCTTGGCAAGAATCTCGATCGCGATGCTGCCGACGCCACCGGTAGCCCCGGAAACCACGACCGGCCCCTTGTCCGGCGTCAGCCCGTCGTGCTCCATGCGCACCACGGCAAGGCCGGCAGTGAAGCCTGCGGTACCCAGGGCCATCGCGTCGTGCAGGGAAAGCCCGGCCGGCAGTTTGACCACCCAGTCGGCCGGCAGGCGAGCCCGTTCCGCATAACCACCGTGATGGGCGACGCCGATGTCGTAACTCGTGGCCAGTATCTCGTCGCCCGACTTGAAGCGTGGATCCGAACTGGCAGTGACCCGTCCGGCCAGATCGACGCCGCCGATGCAGGGGAAGCGACGAATGATGCGTCCAGCCCCGGTCGCTGCCAGGGCGTCCTTGTAGTTGATGCTGGAGTGGGTGACAGCGATGCTGACTTCGCCGGGATCAAGTTGCGATTCGTCCATATCGACGAAGCGACTGACAACCTTGCCTTCTTCTTGATTGATCAGGTAAGCCTTGAAACTCACGATAGCCTCCTCGAATTCATGCCCTGTCAGCAGTCGACCTTGTGATCGGTTGCCTGGTGCAGCAGACGATTATAGCCAGACGATACTTACAAGGCGCTGAATTAGAAAGCGTTAAAGGGTTTACAGCGGGTAGCGGTCAAGGCTATAGTCCGCCTCCATGCACGGAATACCCACCCGCTTGGCGAGAGTTCTTCTGCTCGCCGGCCTGCTTCTTTCCCCTTATGCCCATGCCGACGAACCCATCGTGGTTCCGCCGGCCTTGCAGGTATCCTTCGTCGATCGCGCCACGGCCACGGCGCAAGATGCGATCGATCAGGCCATGGATCTGCTCGGTATTCGCTACCGTCGCGGCGGCAGCTCCCCGGAGAGCGGCTTCGACTGTTCCGGTTTCGTCAGCCATGTGTTCCGCGAAGGCCTCGGACTGATGCTGCCGCGCAGCTCGAAGGAAATGAGCAAGTCAGGGGAGGAAATCAACCGCGACGAACTGCGCCCTGGCGACCTGGTCTTCTTCAATACCATGCGCCACGCCTTTTCCCATGTCGGCATCTATCTCGGCGACAACCAGTTCGTCCACGCTCCGCGTACCGGCGGTCGCGTCCGGATCGAGGATTTGCGCCAGAGCTACTGGATGAAGCGATTCAACGGCGCCCGCCGTATCAACCTCGATTAGCGACTCAACAGGCATTGCCGACGCCAGCCTCGCGCTGGTTTTATTTCGCCTTGCCATTGCGAATGATTCTTAATACAATTCGTAATATCTTTTGACTCGGTTTGGAACTCCCCGCCATGAAATCATCCTTTCTGCTGCTTTCCCTGCTCGCCTTCGGCGCCATCACAGCCTCAGCGCAGGAAAAGGTGCTCAACCTCTACTCCGCCCGCCACTACCAGACCGACGAAGCGCTCTATGCCAATTTCACCCGGCAAACCGGGATCAAGATCAACCGCATCGAAGCCAAGGAAGACGAGCTTCTGGAGCGCATCCGCAACGAAGGCGCCAACAGTCCGGCCGATATCTTTCTCACGGTCGATGCCGCGCGCTTGGCCAAGGCGGACGAACTGGGCCTCTTCGCCGCTGTGAAGTCCAAGACGCTGGAACAGCGCATTCCGGCCAATCTGCGCAGCCCGGACTGGTTCGCCTTCTCGACCCGAGCCCGGGTCATCGTCGCCAACAAGGACCTGGTCAGGCCGGAAGACGTGCAGAACTACGAAGACCTGGCCGGCCCCAAACTCAAGGGCAAAGTCTGTTCACGCTCGGGCAGCCACCCCTACAACATCTCGCTGATGGCCGCGCTGATCGCCCACCTCGGCGAAGCCAAGGCCGAGGAATGGGCACGCGGCGTGGTGGTCAATTTCGCGCGGGCGCCAAAAGGTGGCGACACCGACCAGATCAAGTCCGTTGCAGCCGGAGAATGCGGTGTGGCGGTTTCCAACACCTACTATCTCGCCCGCCTGTTGCGTTCCGAGAAGCCCGATGATCTCCGCATGATGGAACGCGTCACCATCATCTGGCCGAACCAGAAGAGCTTCGGCACCCACATCAACATTTCCGGTGGCGGCATGCTGAAGACAGCACCGAACAAGGAATCCGCCGTCAAGTTCCTCGAATATCTCGCCAGCGACGACGCCCAGCGTTACTTCGCCGATGGCAACAACGAATGGCCGGCCGTGGCGAGTGTTGCGGTCAAGAACCCGGCGCTCGACGCCATGGGCAAGTTCAAGGCGGACAGTTTGCCGGTGGCCACGCTGGCGAAAAACGCCGTCACCGCGCAACGCATTTACGACCGCGCCGGCTGGAAGTAGCAGCCAGACTTCCCTCGGCAGAGGCGACAGGCGCATTGATTCACCGTGTCACCAGCGCCGACTTTTGCCGGCCATTGTTCGCCGAGCCGGAACAATCAATTCCGGGACTGTCGTTTCGCGTTCAGAGGATTGCCCCTATAGTGCGCTTTCCCCACAACGACCACCGGAGAGCACCATGTCCAAGCCTGAAATCGCCTCAAAAACACCCTTCGCCATCAACGTGGAAAAGGGCAAGGACTACTACTGGTGCGCCTGCGGCAAGAGCAAGTCGCAGCCGTTTTGTGACGGCAGCCACAAGGGTTCCGAGTTCACGCCGGTCAAGTACACCGCTGCGGAAAGCAAGGCCGTGTATTTCTGCGGCTGCAAACAAAGCGGCAACGGCGCCCTGTGCGACGGCACCCATAAGTCGCTCTAACAGGAACTGACCTCGCTGCGCCCCGCCGCAATCTGCCTGGCCAGCAGGATGATGGGCAGCAGGCCGGCCGCGACAATCGCCAGCGCCGCGCTTGAAGCTTCCGCCAGTCGTTCGTCGGCGGCCAGCGTGTAGGTTTGCGTCGCCAGCGTATCGAAGTTGAAGGGACGCATCACCAGCGTGGCCGGCAGTTCCTTCATCACATCGACGAATACCAGCAATGCCGCAGTCAAGAGACTGCCGCGCAGCAAGGGCAGATGCACGCGACGCAAGGTTTCACCCGGGCTGCTGCCGAGACTGCGCGCCGCTGCTTCCATGCTGGGCGTGATGCGGCCCAAGCCTGCCTCCACGGTTTGCAGCGCAATCGCGAGGAAACGGGCGAGATAGGCATATACCAGCGCCGCAATGCCTCCGGTGAGAATCAGCCCGGGATTGGCCCCCGTCATCTGCTGCCACAGCGCCGCCAGCATGTGGTCGAGGCGTGTTACCGGAATCAGCACACCGACTGCAATGACCGACCCCGGCACGGCGTAGCCGAGGCCAACGACACGATTCGCCAGGCGAGGCAGCCTGTGTCCGTCTCGTGCCGCGAAACCCAGCAGCAATGCCAGCAGCGCTGCCAGAACGGCGGCCAGCGCAGCCAGCGTCAGGCTGTTCCTTGCCAGCAACAGAAAGCGCCCGGCAAAACCGGCCCCTGCTTCGCCCGTATCCCCCATGGCAAGACGCAGCAACAACACCGCCGGCAGCGCAAAGCCGATCACCACAGGAATCGCGCAGCCGATCTGCGCCAGCAATGCATGCCAACCGGTGAGCACCTGGCGTGTGGCACGGCGCCGGCCGGTGGTGTCGTGATAGCGAGCACGCCCGCGACTGATTCGCTCCAGCAGGATCAGCAAGGCGACGAAACCGAGCAGGGCCGCCGCCAACTGCGCGGCGGCAACGCGGTCACCCAGCGAGAACCACGCGCGGTAAATCCCGGTGGTGAAGGTCTGCACCGCAAAGTAAGCCACCGTGCCGTAATCGGCCAGCGTCTCCATCAACGCCAGCGCCATGCCGGCGGCGATGGCCGGCCGCGCCAAGGGGATCGAAACGCGCCAGAACCCCTGCCAAGGGCTAAGGCCGAGCGCGAGCGCAGCTTCGATCATGCCGCCGGCGCGCTCGAGAAAAGCGGTGCGCACCAGCAGGTAAACGTAGGGATAGAGCACACAGGAAAACAACACGATCGCCCCGGAAAGCGAGCGGACATCGGGAAACCAGTAGTCGCCCTTGCTCCAGCCGAAGCTCTCGCGCAGACCGGTTTGCACCGGACCGACGAACTGCAGGAAATCCGTATAGGTGTAGGCCAGCACGTAGGCGGGCATCGCCATGGGCAGCAGCAGTGCCCATTCCGCAATTCTGCGTCCGGGAAAATCGTTCAGGGCCACCAGCCAGGCGGCCCCGGTCCCCATCGCCGCGACGCCGATGCCGACCCCGAGACAGAGCCAGATCGAATTCGCCACATACTCGGGCAGCACGGTCGCCGTCAGGTGGCTCCATGTGTCACCCGTGCCGCCGGTGAAAAGGTTGGCGACGACCGCAAGCACCGGCAACGCGACCAGAACCGCGAGCGCGACGGAGAATGCAGCAAGCGGCGAGGAGTTGGAGGGGCGGGACACGGCCAGCCGATTATAATTGAGACTCATTCTCCACAATAAGTCATCTACGCAGCGATCATGCCCTTGCTCGAAGTCGATCGTGTCAGTCATGCCTACGGCAAGCACGCCGTGGTCCGCGACCTGTCCTTCAATCTGGCGCAGGGTGAAATCGCCTGCCTGCTGGGATCGTCGGGCTGCGGCAAGACCACCATGCTGCGACTGATCGCCGGCTTCGAAAAGCCATCGTCGGGCAGCGTCCGCCTCAACGGCACGACGATCGCCAGCGAAAAGTCGCAAATACCTGCCGAGGCGCGGCGCATCGGCATGGTGTTTCAGGATTACGCACTGTTCCCGCACCTGTCGATCGCCGACAACATCGGCTTCGGCCTGCGCGAAAAGTCGGCGCTGGCGACACGGCGACGCGTCGATGAAATGCTGGAACTGATCGGCTTGGCCGAGCACGGAGCGCGCTATCCACACGAGCTGTCCGGCGGCCAACAGCAGCGCGTGGCGCTGGCCCGCGCGCTGGCCCCGCAGCCGCACCTGTTGCTGCTCGACGAGCCCTTCTCCAACCTCGACGTCGAACTGCGCGAACGCCTGTCGCTGGAAGTCCGCGACATTCTCAAGCGCGCCGGCATGGCGGCCATCCTGGTCACCCACGACCAGAACGAAGCCTTTGCCGTGGCCGACATGGTGGGCATCATGCGCGAGGGTTGCATCGAGCAATGGGATACGCCCTACAACCTTTACCATCGCCCCGCCACACGCCACGTTGCCGATTTCATCGGCCAAGGCGTGTTCCTGCCCGGCGAGGTGTTGTCGCGCCAGATCGTGGAAGTGGAACTGGGCCGACTCGATTCGGATGTTCCGCTCGATTGCGGCTCAAGTTGCGCCGAATGCCAGCGCGACTGCCGGCTGGATGTGCTGCTGCGCCCCGACGACGTGATCCACGACGACGCCAGCGACGTGAAGGCCGAAGTCATCGCCAAAGCCTTTCGCGGCGCGGAGTTCCTCTACACCCTGCGCCTGGCCTCCGGCGCACAGGTACTGTCGCTGGTGCCGTCACACCACAACCACGCCATCGGAGAGAAGATCGGCATTCGGCTCGATGTCGACCACGTCGTGACCTTTCAGCAGGGACAATGATCCCCTGGCTGCCGCCGGAACCTGTATTTCCTGCGCTTGAAACAGCGCTGGCCGAACCCAACGGCCTGCTCGCCGCCGGCGGCGACCTCAGCCCGCAACGCCTGCTCGCCGCCTACCGGCGAGGGATATTTCCCTGGTATTCGACGGGCGAACCGATCCTGTGGTGGAGCCCCGATCCACGCATGGTGCTCGTGCCTGACGAGTTGAAGATCTCCCGCTCGCTGGCGAAGACACTGCGCAATGCCGACTATGAAGTGCGCCTCGATACGGCCTTCAGCGCCGTCATCCGCGCCTGCGCCGGCAAACCGCGTGAGGGTCAGGCCGGAACCTGGATCACCCGTGAAATGCAGGCCGCCTATCGTGAGCTGCACCGGCTCGGCCATGCGCACAGCGTGGAGACATGGGTCGATGGCAAGCTCGCCGGCGGCCTCTACGGCATTGCGATTGGCCGGGCCTTCTTCGGCGAATCGATGTTCGCCGATCAGCGTGACGCTTCAAAGATTGCGCTCGCCCATTTGTGCGCTTACCTCAAACAGCGCGGATTCGGCATAATCGACTGCCAGATGGAAACCGCTCACCTCGCCTCTCTCGGTGCAAAGCCGATTCCCCGCCGCGACTTCGCCGCGCGGCTGGCTGAGTTGTGCGCGCGCGACGACGCTCCGGGACACTGGCCGGCCGCTGCCATTGAGGGTCATTTCAGGCGGCAGCCATGACGCACCTGCGCGACCTGCCGCCCTTTCCGCTGTTGCAGTTCTATGCCACGGCGCCTTACGGCTGCTCCTACCTGCCTGGCCGCATCGCCCGCTCGCAAGTTGCCACGCCGACCCACCTGATCGACAGCGCCACCTACAGCGAACTGGTGCGCGCCGGCTTCCGCCGCAGCGGCGTGTTCACCTATCGTCCGTATTGCGATGCCTGCCGCGAATGCCAGCCGGTGCGGCTCAACGTGGCAGAGTTCGTGCCCAACCGAAGTCAACGCCGCGCCCTGACCCAGCACGTGGCGCTCACCGCGCGCGAATGCAGCCTGACGTTTCGCGAGGAGCACTATCAGCTCTACCAGCGCTATCAGGCGGCCCGCCATTCGGGCGGCGGCATGGATCAGGACAGCCGCGACCAATACGCACATTTCCTGCTGCAAACCCATGTCGACAGCCGGTTGGTCGAGTTCCGCGAAGAAGGCGTGCTGCGAGTCGTCAGCATCATCGACGTGCTGGCCGACGGGCTCTCGTCCGTGTATACCTTCTACGATCCGGACATCCCGAATGCCAGCTACGGCACCTTCGCCATCCTCTGGCAGATCGCCCAGTGCCAGCACGTGGACCTGCCGTGGCTGTATCTCGGCTACTGGATTCGCGATAGCCGCAAGATGACCTACAAGGCCCGGTTCCGCCCGCTCGAAGCGCTGCGCCACGGTGTCTGGCAGCCCATAGAAGAATAAGTCCGGTTCAACAGTCGGCGCTGGTGCGCTTTGCGTACCTGGGATTCCGCTTCGCGGGAAGGTAACGGCGATCTAGCGTGCGGTCGCGGTCTCCCGCCGCCGATAGCCACGCCAGGCCGGCCATATCGCCGCGCCGACCACCAGCACAAGCACCAGCAACGGCCAAACCACCGGACGGTTCCACTCGGCACGACGCTGCTCGCGCAAGGCCGCGTCGACGCGCTGATACTTGAGCGTGTTGTGGCCGACCTTGCTCGGCTTTCTGTTGGTCAGCCAAGCATGGCGCAAGGTGTAGTCCTTTGGATGAAAGCCCCAGATCCAGGGGGCGTCCCGATGCAGAATGGCAGTCATGCGATCGATCAGTTGCTGGCGCTCTGCGCCGTTTTCCATCGCCTTCATGCGCTCGAACAGCTGGTCATATTCCGGGTTCTCGTAGTTCGCGGCGTTCTCGCCGCTGTACTTCACCTTGCCCTGCTTGCCGTAAAGCAGAAACATGAAGTTCTCGGGATCGGGATAGTCCGCATTCCAGCCGAAATAGAACAGCTGCACCGCGCCCTTGCGCACTTTTTCCTGGAAGCGGTTGTAGTCGGTGCTGCGCACCACCAGCTGCGTATCGATCTTGGCGAACTGCTTGTTGAGCCAGTCGATGCGCGCCTTGGCGCCGACACCGGTGGCGGTGGTATCGAGATTGATGACCAGCGGCTCGCCGGACTTGGCATCACGTCCGTTGGGCCATCCGGCCTCGGCCAGCAAACGCTTCGCTTCGGTGATCGACTTGCGCCGGGGCTGGCCGTCGCCCCAATCGTACATGTGGCGGTTGATGCCTGCGGCGCCCTCGCGGTAACCGAAGATGCCGGGCGGGATCGGCCCCTGAGCCGCGACGCCGCGACCGTTCTGGAAAATCGAAATGAACTCTTCCTGATCGAGGGCGATGGAAATCGCCTGGCGCAGTTTGCGCGCGCTTACCGCCGTTTTAGGATCGATGCCGCCAACCAGCGGGTCAAGCCAGTTGAAACCCATGTACATGCTCGATGTCGCCACCGAGGTGGTCAAGGAGATTCCTTGCGCGCGCATGTCGTCGGACAGGGTAATCTCGCCTGCGGTCACCTGTACCGCCTGATCGAAGGCGTCCGAAGAGATGCCCGAAGCATCGTAATAGCCCTGCAGGAACTTGTTCCAGTAGGGAATCTGCTCCTTCTCGCGAGTGAACACCACCTTGTCGATGAAGGGCAGCAGCTTGCCGCAGTCCTTGATAAGACCCGCCCCGGCATCCTCCGCCTCGCCTGCGCAAGGATAGGTTTCCTGGCGAAAATTCGGATTCCGCTCCAGCACCATGCGCGCATTGGGATTATTCTCGGTCAGCATGTAGGGCCCGGTGCCGATCGGATACCAGTCCAGCGTCAGGTTCTTCTCTGCCATCCCCGGCTGGCTGTGGAACTTGTCCGCCTCCCATGGCATGGGGGCAAAGAAGGGCATCGCCAGCCAGTAGATGAACTGCGGGTACTTGCCCTTTACCCTGATCCGGTAGCGATAACGATCGATGACCTCGGCACCCTCAAGACGGTGCTCACGCAAGTCGATCCATGGCCTGTCCTTCCCTGCCTTCAGGCGCCCGGCGAAATCGCCGAGACCGACCACGTAGTCGTCCATCAAGCCAAAGATCGGCGAATGCAGTCGCGGATGCGCCAGGCGCTTCAAGCCATAGACGTAGTCGTCAGCCGTCAATTCCCGTGTGTCACGCTGCGTGAATTCGCTCAGCGTACTGATGCGCTCCAATTCCTGCATGGATAGCGAGTGATAGGCATACTCGCCCGTCGCCTTGCGGGCGAAAGCCGGATGCGGCTGATAGCGGATGCCTGGCTTGAGCGTGATCACATAGTCGGTGTAGGCGATCCTTGCCGCATCGACGCCTTCCGGCAAGGTGCGCCCCTGTGCATCCAGATAGCGCGGTTGCGGTACGGCCTCGGCCGTGGCGGCGATCAGCGCATAGGGTCGCTTGAGATAGTGGTACTGCAGCGGCGGTTCATAAATCTGCGCCGTAAACGTGATCTCGTCTTCGCTGTACGACTGCACCGGATCGAGATGCTTGGGTCGGTCGGTGAATGCGCTGTACAGGATGTTCCTGCCGCGATCCGCTGCCGGATACGGATCATTCCAGGCACTGCCGCAACCAGTCAGCAGCAGGACAAGCAGACAGGAGAATACGCTACGCATGACGGCGAGTTTAGCTGATCCGCTATAATCCGCAGTCTGATTCAACCAAGGAAAAAGCGATGGGATTTCTCGCTGGCAAACGCATTCTGATCACCGGCCTGATCTCGAACCGGTCAATCGCTTACGGCATCGCCAAAGCCTGCCACCGCGAAGGCGCCGACCTCGCCTTCACCTACCAGAACGACCGTGTCCGCGATCGCATCGCCAAGTTCGCCGACGAGTTCGGCTCGAAGGCGATCTTCCCCTGCGACGTCGCCGAAGACGCACAGATCGAAGCCCTTTTCGTCGAACTCGGCAAGCATTGGGACGGGCTCGACGGCTTGGTGCATTCCATCGCCTTCGCCCCCAATGAGGCGATCGAGGGTGACTTTCTGGATGGCATCTCGCGCGAGTCTTTCCGCATAGCGCACGACGTGTCGTCCTACAGCTACCCCGCACTGGCGAAGGCCGCCCGCCCCCTCTTGCTCAAGGGCAACAACCCGTCACTGCTGGCACTGAGCTACCTCGGCGCCGTGCGCACCATGCCCAACTACAACACCATGGGTCTCGCCAAGGCCAGTCTCGAAGCAGCAACGCGTTATCTGGCCTTCTGTCTAGGCCCGCAGGGTATCCGCGCCAACGCGCTCTCGGCAGGTCCGATCAAGACGCTTGCCGCATCGGGCATCGGCAACTTCGGCAAACTGCTGGCCTACAACGCCCATCACGCCCCGCTGCGCCGCAACGTAACCATCGACGAAGTCGGCAACGCCGCAGCCTTTCTGCTGTCCGATCTGGCCAGCGGCATCACCGGCGAGATTCTCTATGTCGATGGCGGCACGCACACCACTGCCATGGGAAATGCCGACCCGCTGCCCGGCTAGACCGATCGCCGCGCCAAAAAAACAAAGCCCCGAAATGCGGGGCTTTGTTTTTTGGCGCTCGGCAGCTCAGCGCTCCTTGCTTTCCAGCACGACCTTGTTTATCTCTACCGGGAATTTCTCCTTGAGGGTCGACATCCAGGCCGCGAACTCTTCCTCTGCGACAAAGCGAGCATATTTCTGGCCCAGCGCGCGACCCAGCGGATCGTCCTTGCCAATCTCCCCTACGCCCTTGACCGAACTGATGCGATACAGGGCATAACCGCTGCCGGGTACGGCAAAACCCGCATATGCCGGCAGCTTTGCGGTATCCGCCTTGAATACGGTCCGCAAGGCATCGGGCGGTAGCCCTTGCCCCGCAGTGCGGCTGACGTTGCGGGCAGGCGACCACTTCAGATCGACCGCTTCGCCTTTTGCCAATCGCGCCAGCTTCTCCTCCCCATCCTTGTTCGCCAGACTGAGTGCTTCCTCGCGAATCAGGTACTTCTCGATATCGCTCTTGACCGCCTCAAGCGGCTGCAGGGCTGCCGGCTTGTGCTCGAGCACGCGCGCGGATACCAGGGAACCCGGAGCGACTTCAACCGCCTCGGTATTGCGCTTGTTCTTCAGGCCATCGTCGCTGAACAAGGCGGCGGCCAGCTTCTGATTGTCGAAAGGCGGAGGCAACTTGTCGCCCTTGGCAAACCACGGGGTCTGTCGCAACTCAAGTTTCCATTTCTCGGCTGCCGGCTTCAGGCTGTCGGCTTGTTCATAGACCATGTTGCCAAAAGCCTCTGCCGCTTCCGCGTACTTCTTCATCCCGGCCTCGCGCTTGATCTCGGCCACGATGTCCGCCTTGACTTCCTCCAGCGGCTTGACCCGTTCAGCACGGACACCGGTTACGCGGATGATGTGAAAGCCGAAATCGGACCGCACGACGTCGGAAATCTGGCCTTCTTTCAGCGCAAAGGCGGTTTCCTCAAATGCTTTCACCATCGCGCCGCGACCGAACCAGTCGAGATCCCCTCCCTTTGCGGCCGATCCGGGGTCCTGGGAGTTTGCCTTGGCGAGCTTGGCAAAATCTCCCGGGGCCTTCCTGACCTGTGCCAGCAACTCATCCGCCTTGGCCTTTGCCGCCTTGGCCTCCGCATCGGGCGCATCCTTGGCGGCACGAATCAGGATATGACTGGCACGTCGCGTCTCGCCTTCCTTGTAGCGATCCGCATGCGACTGATAGTAGGCTTTGACTTCATCGTCGCTGACCGTTGCCTGAGCAGTCAACGCGTCGCGGTTCAGCACCAGGAACTCCGCGCGCACCTGCTCCGGCAGTTCAAACTTCTTGCGATTCGCTTCGTAGAATTTTTGAGCGGCGTCGGCGGCAAGCTTCACCCGGCCGCCGTAGGCCTCCGGCACCAATCGCATCTCGGCGACCTCACGCTGTTCCAACTGTGTCGCCAACCAGCGGCTTGCGGCGGCCTGACCGACGATTCCGGCTTCGGTAACCGGCAGCATCAGCTGCTGCATGGCCATGTCCTGGCGCAGGCGCGCCTCGAACATCTCCTTGCTCATGCCTTGCCCTGCCACCAAGGCCTCGTAGCGCTCCTTGGAAAACTTGCCGTTTTCCTGCAGCGAGGGAACGCCGGCGATGAACTGGGCCAATTGATCGTTGCCCACGACCAGCCGCACTTTCTGTGCCTGTTCGGCCAGCAGCCTTTGCGTTACCAGCGAATCGAGCACGGCGCGGCGCATCTGAGGCGTTTCGAACAGGGCCGGGTCGAGCTTGTCACCCAACTGGGCGCGCATCCGATCCTGCTGTTCGCGCAAGGCCGATGCCAATTCCTGGCGGCTGATCTTGCTGCTGCCGACAGAGGCGACACCGGCTCCTACATCGGCGTTGCGAACGTAGGAATCGACACCCCAGAAGGCAAACGGGAGCGTGATCAGTGCAAGAAAGATCTGGGTGATCTTCTTGTTGTTGCGAATGAAATCAAGCATGCGTTGTAAACCCTGAATGCGACAAAGGCGAACAGCAGTTCGCCTTTGCCAAGAGATTGAAATTTTACCCGAATTTCACGCGGTCTCGAATCGCAACGGGCAATCCCGATGGCAAACATTCGACCGCCGCGCCGGCTTCAGCCCTCATTGAATCCGAAGCGCTCGACGAAGCCCTTGGGGTCGAGCGCCGGCCCCTTGTAGTCGGCCTGCATGTAGTCGCAACCCAGCTCCTTGAGGCGGCCCGCCGCAGCATCGTCGGCGACACCCACAGCCACGACATCAAGCCGGAGGTGGTGAGCGAGCTCGATGATCGACTGGAGAATGCGATCGGATTTCGGCACGCCGGCCAGATCGCGGACCGCCGAGACGTCGATCTTGATTTCCTGAAACGGCATGGATACGAGCCAGAACAGCGATGAAAGCGCCACTCCCGGATCGTCGATCGAGAGCTTCACCCCGAGCTCCCTCAGCCGCCCGAGCGTTTCCCTCGCGACCGGCTCCGCGGCCAGCACCGATGTCTCCCCGATCTCCAGAATCAGCAGCCCCGCGCGCCGGCTCCAGGTGCCCAGCGCGCGCTGGATCACTTCGGGAAGCTCCGTGTGCAGCAGCACCCGCGCTGGAAGCTTGACGCCGATACGCAAGTCCAGTCCGGCGCTGTAACGAAATTCCGAGACGTTGCGCAACGCGCGATTCAATATCGAGGAGACCAGTTCGGTGACCGTGCCCGCCGATTCCGCTGCGGCGAACGCGTCCTCTGCGGCAATCAAGCCAAGGGGGAGATCGCGCCAGCGCAGCAGGCTTTCTGCGCCCATGACCTGGCCCCGGCGCAAATCGTACTGCGGCTGGAAGACCAGTTCGAGCGCATCCTCCGCGACGGCCGTGCGCAAACGATTTTCGTACAGCAGTTTCGATGCCGCCGGGTTCTCCCGGTCTTCCGCATGATCGGCAATACGGTCGGGCAGCTCGCGGGCGAGCGCACAGGCGCCCTTTGCCCGCTGCAACAGGATTTCCGCCTGATCACCGTGGGCCGGGTAAATCGCAATCCCGATCGCCGGATTGGCAAAGATTTCCTCTTCGCCGATCCAGAACGGCGTATTCAGCGCGCGCAACGTCTTCTTTGCCGCCAGCAGCGCCACGGCAGGCCCTTCGACGGTGGAAAGGAGGCAGGCAAAATCATCGCGGCCCATCTCGCCGACAAGATCGCCCGGGCGAAGCACATCGGCCCGCAGCGATGCGGTAACGCGATTGCGGACGGCATCGCCGACTTCATAACCCCAGACGGCGTCGATGCGACTGATCACGCCACATTCAATGAGCAGCACAGCCAATTTGCCGCCGTCCGCCCGTCTATCCTCGACGGCACCGCGAAGCGCCTCGTGAAACTGGACTGCGTCGGTAGCGAAGAGGCCCACGGCTCCCGCCGACGCGGCGGAGTCCGCTTCGCTCACAGGAAGAGCTCGCGCGGATCGATCTTGACCGAGTCGTACTCCAGGGAGCGCTGAATTCGGTAGGGCTCGTCGGGCCTGACCTTGGGTTCCTTCATCAGGTCGAGCATCTTGTAGGGTGTGAGCGGGTTGCCCTTGGCATCCTTGACGACCATGATGCGCGGTTGCATGCGACGCACCATATTCTGCGCGATCACGATCGCAACCTCGCCGCTGTTCAATTCGACCACGCTCCCTACGGGGAAGACACCGATGCACTGAATGAACTGTTCGACCAGCGCGGGGTGAAACTGCTTCCCCCGTCCTTTGTAAATAATGCTGAGTGCGTTCGCCGGGGACAGCCCGCCCCCGAACGGTTTTGGCGCCGTCAGCGTATCGAAGGTGTCGACTATTCCCGCGATCAGACCGGAAAAGGCGATCGCATCCCCGCGCAGTCCGCGCGGATAGCCACTCCCGTCGAAACGCTCGTGATGCAGCGACGCAAGTCCTGGCAACTCGGGGGGAATGCCCGGCGTGCTGCTCAGGATTCGGACCGAATGGTTCACGTGCGTCTGGTAGAGTTCCATTTCCTCGTCGTTGGCCGGCCCGCGCGCAGCAAGCTCGGTGGGCAGCTTGAGCTTGCCGACGTCCTGCAGCAGTCCCAGCATGCCGAGGATTTCCAGGCGGTCCTGCGGCAGCTGCAGGAAGCGCCCGAAGATGGTCATCATCACGGAAATCTCAACGGCCCGGCTGAGGGTGGCGCCACTCTTCTCCTGCAGCTTGATCAGCAGCGCCATCGCATCGGGATTGCGCACGACGCTCTCTGTAATCTGGGCGGCCGCTTCATGCGCCCTTGAACTGTCGATCGAGCTTCCGATCTCCACGGCTCGTGACAGTTCCCTCACGACTACCGTCGTGTTCGTATAGGTTTTCCGGGCGGCGGGCAACTCGACTTCGACACTCGCAGCCTCCCTGTAGACCGTCGTGCCTCGAATTTTCGCCACGTCCTCCGCCGTGACCTTGCCAACCTCCGGTACGTCCTCTTTTTCCGGGTCGACGAAGACGTGTTTGCAGTACTTTTTCAGGACCTCGAGCTGCTTCTCTTTTTTAAGGACGAAGCCCTGAAACGCAAAAGGCGTTTCCGTCCATGGCCTGTCGAGCTTGGAGATGAACATCCCGAAGGTCAGCTGTTCAACAGGAATTTCCCGAAGTTCCATACGTATGCGTGATTGTCTGGCTGAAACCCAAAATTTTCGTGTTTATACGATAACACCGCAAGCAAGGTTTGAACGCGTACCGTCAACCAATTGGACCCCTGCTCGATGCGTTTGAAGCTTACTCCGTATTACCGCGATCCTCACCCTTGTCTGCGGTCTGAAATCCGTCGTTTCCGCATCAACGGCGCCGGCAGAAGCACGCCGCACTTGAAATAAGGGCCTGCATTGCTGCAAGCCCTTGGTATTGCTGGTGGGTGCTGACGGGGTCGAACCGCCGACATTCGCCTTGTAAGGGCGACGCTCTACCAACTGAGCTAAGCACCCGCTGAACGGCGGCTGCCCACCTCGGACAGCCGGCAACAATTCTATCAGTTCGTGCTCGCCTTGCGCGCCGGGAATGCCGCTTCGCGGGCCGGCGTCAGTGGGTGACCACACCGGTCGCCGCGGCGTCGCCGACAACCGCCGCCACGGCCGGCGCTGCAGCTTGCTCCGGCAGCGGCTGAGGCATTCGTTCCAGAGCGAGTTCCAGCACCTTGTCGATCCACCGCACCGGCTGAATCTCGATCCGGTTCTTGATGGTCTCGGGAATCTCCGCCAAGTCCTTGACGTTTTCCTCGGGAATCAGCGCCACTCGGATGCCACCGCGCACGGCTGCCAGCAGCTTTTCCTTGAGGCCACCGATCGGCAGCACTTCGCCGCGCAAGGTGATCTCACCCGTCATCGCCACATCCGCACGCACCGGGATCCCCGTCAGAACCGAAACCAGCGCAGTGCAGATGGCGATACCAGCGCTGGGGCCATCCTTCGGTGTCGCGCCTTCCGGCAAGTGAATGTGGATGTCGTTCTTCTGGTAGAAATCGTCCGCTATGCCGAGCGACTGGCTGCGCTTGCGCACGACGGACAGCGCGGCCTGAATCGACTCCTGCATGACTTCGCCCAGCTTGCCGGTGGTCATGGTCTTGCCCTTTCCGGGCAAGGCGACAGTTTCAATGGTCAGCAGTTCGCCGCCGACTTCGGTCCACGCCAGGCCAGTGACCTGCCCGATCTGATTTTCCTTTTCTGCCATGCCGAAGCTGTAACGGCGCACGCCAAGGAACTTGTCGAGATTCTTGGCATTCACCACGATCTTGTTCTTGCGTGCCTTCATCACCAGCGACTTCACCACCTTGCGGCAGATCTTCGAGATCTCGCGCTCCAGCGCACGCACGCCCGCCTCGCGCGAGTAGTAGCGCACGATGTCGCGCAGGGCATCCTCGGTGATCGAGAGTTCGTCCCGCTTGATGCCGTTGTTCTTCATCTGCTTCGGCACCAGATAGCGCAGAGCGATATTGATTTTCTCGTCCTCCGTGTATCCGGCGAGGCGGATCACCTCCAGGCGATCGAGCAGGGCCGCCGGTATGTTCAGCGTGTTGGCCGTGGCGACGAACATGACATCGGACAAGTCGAAATCGACTTCGATGTAGTGATCCTGGAAAGTATGGTTCTGCTCCGGGTCGAGCACTTCGAGCAATGCCGACGAGGGATCGCCGCGGAAATCCTGGCCCATCTTGTCGACTTCGTCGAGCAGGAACAGCGGGTTCTTGACCCCGACCTTGGCCATGTTCTGCAGAATCTTGCCCGGCATCGAACCAATGTAGGTGCGCCGGTGGCCGCGGATTTCAGCCTCGTCACGCACGCCGCCCAAGGCCATGCGCACGAACTTGCGATTGGTAGACTTGGCGATCGACTGGCCGAGCGAGGTCTTGCCCACGCCGGGAGGCCCGACCAGACACAGAATCGGCGCCTTGACCTTGTCCACGCGTTGTTGCACGGCAAGGTATTCGACAATGCGTTCCTTGACCTTTTCCAAGCCATAGTGGTCGCGGTCGAGAATCCTCTCGGCGGCAGACAGGTCCTTACTGATGCGCGACTTCTTCTTCCACGGCAGGCCCAGCACGGTTTCGATGTAGTTGCGCACCACCGTGGCTTCGGCCGACATGGGCGACATCAGCTTGAGCTTCTTCACTTCGGCGTTGACCTTGGCCAGGGCTTCCTTGCTCATGCCCGCCGCCTTGATCTTCTTCTCCATCTCGTCGATGTCGGCGCCCTCTTCACCTTCGCCGAGTTCCTTCTGGATGGCCTTGACCTGCTCGTTGAGGTAATACTCGCGCTGACTCTTTTCCATCTGGCGCTTGACGCGGCCACGGATGCGCTTTTCGACCTGGAGGATGTCGAGTTCGGCTTCAAGTTGGCCGAGCAATTTCTCCAGCCGCTCGGCGACGCCGAAAACCTCCAGCACGTCCTGCTTCTGTTCGAGCTTCAAGGGCAGATGCGCGGCGATCGTATCGGCCAGACGCCCTGCCTCCTCGATACCAGCCAGCGAGGTCAGCACCTCGGGCGGTATTTTCTTGTTGAGCTTGACGTACTGGTCGAACTGCGCCAAGACAGTGCGGCGCATGGCTTCGATCTCGTTGTCGGCACGCTCTTCGACGGGAATCAGGCTGACATCGGCAACAAACATCGTCCGCTGGTCTTCAATCCGAAGCACCCGTGCGCGCTGCACGCCTTCGACTAGCACTTTGACAGTGCCGTCCGGCAGCTTGAGCATCTGCAGGATGTTGGCGAGACAGCCGATCTCGTACATGTCCTCCGGCACAGGCTCATCCTTGGCCGCGGACTTCTGCGCCACGAGGAGGATGTTCTTGCCGGCCTCCATGGCCGTTTCCAGCGCTTTGATGGACTTCGGGCGTCCGACGAACAGTGGAATTACCATGTGCGGGAATACCACCACGTCGCGCAAGGGCAACAGGGGCAGGGATTGGGTATCTACTGGGGAGGCGGGCAGGCCAGACATCATCGTGTCCTTCGGTTATGAGTCACGTCGTCCACATTGGGGCGGGTGACAGGTATTCAAGGCAGCAATCGCTGCCGAGTCAGTTGGAACCCGAAACCTTGGGCTGATCGACGTAGATCATCAGCGGCTGGGCACCGCTTTCGATGGTACTTTCGTCGATCACGACTTTGCTCACACTCTCCATCGTGGGCAACTCGTACATGGTGTCGAGCAGCACATTTTCGAGGATCGAACGCAAGCCGCGCGCACCGGTCTTCCGCTTCAAGGCTTTCTTGGCAATTGCCTGAAGCGCCGAAGGACGCACTTCAAGTTCCACGCCTTCCATGGCAAAAAGCTTGTGATACTGCTTGATCAGCGCATTTTTCGGTTCCACCAGTATTTCGACCAGGGCAGCTTCGTCGAGTTCCTGCAAGGTCGCAATCACGGGCAGGCGGCCGATCAATTCCGGAATCAGGCCGAACTTGATCATGTCCTCGGGCTCGACCTGCCTAAGCATCTCGCTGACATTGCTGGCGTCGCGGCTTTTCACCTCGGCGCCGAAGCCGATGCCGCCCTTCTCCGAACGGCTGCGAATCACCTTGTCCAGCCCGTCGAAGGCGCCACCGCAAATGAACAGGATGTTGGTGGTGTCGATCTGGATGAAATCCTGGTTCGGGTGCTTGCGCCCGCCCTGCGGCGGAATGCTCGCCACCGTGCCTTCGATCAGCTTCAGCAGCGCCTGCTGAACGCCCTCGCCGGACACATCGCGCGTGATCGAGGGGTTGTCCGACTTGCGTGAAATCTTGTCGATTTCATCAATGTAGACAATGCCCTGCTGGGCCTTCTCGACCTCATGGTCGCACTTTTGCAGCAACTTCTGGATGATGTTCTCGACGTCCTCGCCGACATAGCCCGCCTCGGTCAGCGTGGTCGCGTCGGCCATGACGAAGGGCACGTTGAGGGTGCGCGCCAGAGTTTGCGCCAGCAGAGTCTTGCCGGACCCGGTCGGGCCGATCAACAGGATGTTGCTCTTCGACAGTTCGATGCCGTCGCTGCCCTTTTCCTGATGCCGGATGCGCTTGTAGTGGTTGTAGACAGCCACGGCAAGGATCTTCTTCGCCGAATCCTGCCCGATCACGTACTGATCGAGCATCTCGCGAATCTCCTTCGGCGCCGGCAGTTCGCGCTTCGGCGTGCCATCCGGCTCGGCGGCAATCTCGTCGCGAATGATGTCGTTGCAGAGTTCGATGCACTCGTCGCAGATAAAAACGGAAGGGCCCGCGATCAGTTTCTTGACTTCATGCTGGCTCTTGCCGCAGAAGGAGCAATACAACAACTTTTCGCCGCTACCCGATTTCTTGTCTGCCATCTTTGTCTCCGTCCGCGCGAACGCTCAAGCTTTGGCAGGCTCGGCGGCTTCGTCGCGACTAGTAAGTACCTTGTCGACCAGACCATACTCCACGGCCGCCTCGGCCGAAAGGAAGTTGTCGCGATCGGTATCGCGCTCGATGCGCTCGATCGACTGGCCGGTATGGTGCGCCAGCATGCTGTTGAGCTTCTGCTTGAGGAACAAGATTTCCTTGGCGTGGATCTCGATGTCCGAGGCCTGCCCCTGGAAGCCACCCATGGGCTGATGAATCATCACGCGGGAATTCGGCAGGCAGTAGCGCTTGCCCTTCTCGCCGGCGGCGAGCAGGAACGAGCCCATGCTGCACGCCTGGCCGATGCATAGCGTCGATACGTTCGGCTTGATGAACTGCATCGTGTCGTAGATGGCCATCCCGGCAGTAACGGAACCGCCAGGCGAATTGATGTAGAAGAAGATGTCCTTGTCCGGGTTTTCCGATTCAAGGAACAGCAGCTGCGCCACGATCAGGTTCGCCGTGCCGTCGTTGACCGGGCCAACCAGGAAGATCACCCGCTCGCGCAGCAGGCGCGAATAGATGTCGTAGGCCCGCTCGCCGCGGCCGCTGGTCTCGATGACCATGGGCACGAGGCCCAGCGCCTGGGTGTCAGGAGTCGGTGCGTCGAAGGCACCACCATTTTGTCGCGAACCGTACATGGACATCTCCGGGAAAATCAAGCTGCATTCCCCATCAGTTCATCAAAGGCGATGGGGGTTTCGCTGACACTGGTATTGGCAAGCACCCAATCCACGACATTGTTCTCCAGCGCCAGCGCCTCTGCCTCGGCCAGCCGCTCCGGCTGGGAATAGTACCAGCGGACCACTTCCCTGGGGTCTTCGAAGGTCTCGGCAAATTCGTCGACGATGGCGCGCACTTGTTCGGGTTTGACATGAAGGTCCTTGGCCTTGACCAACTCAGCAAGAAGCAAGCCAAGTTTCACGCGACGCATCGCCTGTTCGGTGAACCAGGAGGCCTCGACCGGAATGTTCTTCATCCCCATGCCGCGCGATTCCATGTCACGGCGCGCCGCGTCGGCCATTTGCTGCGACTCGATCTCGACCAGGGCTTTGGGCACCTCGATCGGATTGACCTTGAGCAGCGCCTCCATGACCTGCTCCTTGACTTTCGCCAGCAGACGCTTCTTGACTTCGCGTTCCAGATTCGAGCGAACCTCGACGCGCATCTTGTCGACGTCGCCATCGGTGACGCCGAGCTGCTTCGCGAAGTCGGCATCGATCTCCGGCAAGCGGGCGGACTCGACCTTCTTCACGGCCACCTCGAACTGGACCGTCTTGCCGGCCAGTTCCGCGGCCTGATAGTCGGCCGGAAAGTTGACATCAAAGACCTTCTTGTCGCCTGCCTTGACGCCTTCAAGCTGGGCTTCGAAATCCGGCAGCATCTGGCCGCCGCCCACCATCACCGCGAAGTCGCTGGCCTTGCCGCCGGGAAACTCCTCGCCATCCTTGCGTCCGGTGAAATCGATCACCAGACGATCATCCTTCGCCGCCGGACGGTCGGTTTCGACATAGGTGGTGCGCTGCTTGCGCAGCACGTCGAGTGTCTTGGCCACCTCGGCGTCGGTCACCGTCAGGGTCGGCTTGGCGATCGCCTGGCCGGCGATGTCTGCCAGCGTGATTTCGGGATAGACCTCGAAAATCGCGGTGAAACCCAGCAGTCCCGGGCTGGCATCAGCCTTCGGCTCGATGCGCGGATAACCGGCGACGCGCAGCTTCTGCTCGCGAATCGTCTCGCCATAGGCCTTTTCCACTGCCGCGCCGATCGCCTCCGAACGCGCTTGGGAGCCATATTGCTGGGCGACCATTTTCATCGGCACTTTGCCCGGACGGAAACCCGCCATCTTCACGGTGCGCGACATCTGCTTAAGGCGCTGCTCGACATCCTTGTCGATCTCGGCCATCGCCACAGTCATTTCGATGCGCCGCTCCAGCGCGCTGCTGGTATCGATTGCCACGTCCGTCGTTGCCTTGTCCGTCATCTCTATATCCGTCATTGAAGAATTCATTGAAAAAAACACTCGCGCCAAATTCCGGGACCACGCCCCCAGCTACTGGTGCCCAGGAAGGGACTCGAACCCCCACGCCTCGCGGCGCCAGAACCTAAATCTGGTGCGTCTACCAATTCCGCCACCTGGGCCCATGCCGCAAACGGCCGGTAATCAAAGCCAAAACGACACGACGTGGATTGTGAATTTTAACCGCTTTCACCATTTCTTTCCGACTTGGGGCGATCCCGCCCCATCGCCTGCCCGAGGCTCGCGCCGCGACAATCCGGGCCAAAGTCGAGGGCGGCACGTGCGGCCCTGTATATACTCCTGCCGCACCATGGCCGTCGATCACTACGAAAACTTTCCCGTTGCCTCGATTCTCCTTCCGGCACACTTGCGCGAAC
>Ga0265297_10004079_pt1 | contig 24684 bp, 15 predicted proteins | sample Munlanlwell13791_FD_192502 | JGI IMG/M metagenome (GOLD analysis project Ga0265297, IMG submission 192502) | Leachate microbial communities from a municipal landfill in Southern Ontario, Canada - Leachate well 137-91 | ecosystem: Engineered > Solid waste > Landfill > Unclassified | place... | reverse complement strand
GTCCGTGACTTCCAGCCGCTTGAGCAGCGGCCCGGCCAGGCCGGCCTCGCGCGCGGCGGCCACATCCGCGGCGTTGGCGGCGGCGAGCTCGGCGCGGACGGCGTCGAGGGCGGCGGGCATGGCGGCCAGCGCCCGGGTCCGGGCGGCCCCGGGCAGCCGGGCCAGGGTGCGGGCGGCGGCGCGGGCGCGCCGGCCGAGTTCCAGCATCGCGGGGGAAATGGGGGTGAGGTTCATGCCAATTTGGGGAGACGGATCAATTCATCGCAATGAGGCGAGGACATCTTCGGCTTCTTTGTTCAAGGCATCCGCCCGGCGGTTGAGGATGGCGAGATCCCGTTTCTCCGCTCCGGCTTTGCCTGTAGCTGACCTATGTTTCCAGTAGTCCGGGTCACGGTGCAGGTGCATGATGGCGAGGATGAAAATGCCGTGTGGCTCAATGCTATACAAGACGCCGTAAGGGAAGCGGTGGACCAGGCAGCGATGAATTTCATCTTCGATTTCTGGCCATAGGGCTGGATAGTCGACGGTATTCTGAATCGTCGCATAAACTTCCCGCGCGAAGTCAAGCCCCAAGCCAGAGTCACAGCCCTCGTAATAGGCCACGGCTGCACTGAATTCTTCCGCCGCCTCGGCATGGAAGGAGAACGTCATTTGGCAAATTCTTGGCGAATTTTTGCGAACACGGCCTCACCCGGAACGGGTTTGACATGACCGGATCGTAATTCCCCGAGTCTTCGCTTCGCGACGGCGGCCCATTTTTTGTCAATTTTTGGATCAGGAGGATTGAGCGAGCGAAGCAGGGAATCAACAACGAAGGTTCGTTCCTCTACCGGAAGGGACTCGGTTTCGCGGATGATTTCAATCGCACTTGGCACGGCCATCTCCTCATGTTTCTCTTGAACTGGTATAGACCGTAGCATGCCGTGATTCGAACGTCAATGTCGGTGTGGGTTGCATCAACGAACAAAGGCCCGTTCAGACCTGGGCGCAGATGCGGTCGGCGACTTCCTCGGCGGTCAGCGCATCGCTGTCGATGGTCACGGCGTCGGGGGCGGGGCGGAGCGGGGCGACGGCGCGGGTGGCGTCGCGGCGGTCGCGCTCGGCGATCTCGGCGGCCACGCTGGCCACGGTGGCGCCGGGCGCGGTTTCGCCGGCCTGGGCGAGGCGCCGCCGGGCGCGGGTTTCCGGGGAGGCGGTGACGAAGAACTTGTGGGGGGTGTCGGGAAAGACGACGGTGCCGATGTCGCGCCCCTCCAGCACGACCAGCCCGAGCCGGGCGGTGTCCCGCTGGCGTTCCAGCAGCCAGGCGCGGACGGCGGGGATGGCGGCCGCCACGCTGGCGGCGGCGGCGACTTCGGGGGCGCGGATGGCCGCCGCCGGCACCGGTTCGCCGTTGAGCAGCAACTCCGGCCGGCCGTCGCGGAGTTCGCAGTGCAGGTCGAGGCCGGGCAGGAGGGCGGCAACGCCGGCCGGGTCGGCGGCGGGGGCGATGCCGCGGCGCAGCAGTTCCCAGGCCAGGGCGCGGTACATCTCGCCGGTGCTGATGTAATGGCCGCCCAAACGGGCGGCGACCAGGCGGGCGACGGTGCTCTTGCCGGAGGCGGCCGGGCCGTCAATGGCGATGACACAGGGCAGGGCGGGGGTGGGCATGGTGTGGAAATCCGTGGAAAAGCAGAAATGGGGAAAGCGGAAAGCTGAAAATTATACTTCGTCAATTGGCCGCTTACTGGCGTGCGCGGCTCGGATTGGCAATCTTTGCCAGTAATATAAGCGATGGGGCCGGCCCGGGGGGGGGGCAAATCGTTCGGGTGTAAGACTAATGATGCTGGTTGGGGCCACCCTTTTGAAAAAGGGTGCTCCCCAAACCCCTTCCTAAAACTTTTGGATCTTAATACCGGAGGGGCGCTTCAGCCACAAGCAATCCACTCTGATCCTAACGCTTTGCCAGAACGGCTTGTGGCTGAAGCGCCCCTCCGTGTTTAAGGCACAAAAAGGTTTGACGGAGGGTTTGGGAACCGCCTTTCCTCAAAAGGGGGTTCCCAACATCATCCAGAGCATGCCGCCGTCGCGTCCGGGGCGCCACACCCGCGGCCAGCCTTTATGTTATGGGCATGCGCGGATGCCGTTTCATGCGGTTTTGGGGGTGGTTGCTGCTGCTGCCGGGGCTGGCCCCGGCCTGGGCGGCCGGACCGGGATCGCCGCTGCCGGCGGCGGAGCCCGCCACCGTGGCCATGATGGAGCTTGAACCGGCCGGGACTTTGGAGCTGGGGCCGCTGCCGCCGGCGGTGGTGCGGCGGATGAGTTTCACCGTGGTCAACCGCGGCCGGGTGGCCACGCGGATCAAGCAGGTGCGGACGGGCTGCTCCTGCACGGCGGTGGCGGACTATGAGCAGGGGCCGATCCCGGCCGGCGGCCGCACGGTGCTGCACCTGGATCTGAACAGCGGCAAGCTGCCCGACGGCAAGTTTGAGCGCAGCGCGCTGGTGCTGTTTGCGCCGCCCGCGGCACCGTTGACCCTGCGCTTTGCCGGCGAGGTCCGGCGGCCCTTCGCGGTGGTCCCCGCCCGTGAACAGCACCTGGGCATGCTGCGGTCGCGGACCGCGCCCTGGGTGGCGCGTTTCGAGCTGGAGGCCCGGCGGGTTGACGGGACTCGGGCCCGGCCCGGAGTGCCGGAATGCCGCACCCCGGGGGTGACGGCGCGGCTGCTGCCGGGGGACCGCGAAAACCGCTGGTGTCTGGAAGTGACGGGGGCGGCGCCGCTGCCCCTGGGGCCCTTTGAGACGGCGGTGCGGCTGCCGGTGACCGCCCCGCCCGGCCTGGCGGACGAGCTCTTCACGGTGCGCGGCCGGGTCGGGCCGGAACTGTTTGCGCAGCCGGCCATCCTGAAGCTGCCGGCCGGTGTGCCGGCGCCGGTGACGCGGACGGTGGAGCTGTCGTTCCGCGACACGGCGGAGCAGGACGTGAAAGTGGACGAACTCCAGTTTAAGACCCCGGCCGGGGTGCAGGCCGCCGCCCGCCCCGCGGCTGCCGGGGTCGTGGTCGACCTGACCTTTTCCCCGGCCGCCCTGAAAACCCCGGCCCTGGGGCAGCTCGAAGTGGCGACCCCGCGCTCGGCCCCGCTGATCCTGCGCTATGTGGTGGGCCCCGTGCGGTGAAACGGAGCCAGGTCAGCCCAAATTTGCCGCCCGTGGCCGGAGGAGACTGGAAACATGAGCAAGCCTGCCAAACCATCGGTTGTTGCGTTCCGCAGGTTCACGATGCTCAATCTGCTTTTCTTTATTTCGCTTCCCTGGGGGGCGGCGGCGTGGGCTGGTGATTCGCCAAGGTGGCTTGCTCAAGGCTCGCAATTGGTGCCTGCCGGGGCCGTGGTAACACTGGAGACCGACCGGCCCGACTATTTTCTCGGTGAGAATGTGCTGGTGCATTTTGTCCTGAAAAACACGGGTGAGAAACCGTTTGACGCCTCCTGGGGCGGTGATTATCGCGGGGTCAACCGGCACCTGCGGTTCAAGGTTACGGCGACCGATGCGGCGGGACGGGTGGCCGAGGATCCGGATCCTTCACCCATGTGCATGGGCGGCCGTGGCGGTTCACTGTCAATCAAGCCGGGCGAGGATTTCACCGCGTCGCTGCCGTTGATGCGATACTGCCTGATCGACCAACCGGGAACCTACACGATCCGCGTGACGCACGATTTTGGCTGGAAAGAGGGCGGGCGCAAGCGTCCGGTTGGCGAGATCACGATCACTTTCCGCATGCCCAGTGCGGCGGAGGCGGAACAGATCGTCACCCAAATGGAAAAGTTACCCACGGATCCCTACTCGACCTTGGGCCAGCGGGCTCATGAATACGCCGATTTCGGTTGCCTGCGGTACCCCATCTACCAGGAACCGCTGTTGCGCCGGGCGCAAGGCGGAGACAAGCGGGCCGTTGCGGCGCTTGGAAACCTGATGACGCCGGAGGCGACCCAAGTCTTGATCGGGTTGGCCGGCGCCGCCGATGCGGGCCTGGCGCTCGAAGCGGCACGAACCCTGAACGCACGGCTACCCCTGCCCGGCAGCTACAAGGCTCGCCCAGGGCAAGGATGGGCCGACCACTTCGCGGTTCGTCGCCGTCTTGCCGAACGTACCTGGAACCCCCAATTTGCCGAGGAGACACGGGCGCTTGCCACCGTGTTGATCGCCCGAAAAGACCCCGAAGCCATTGCCCTTGGGGCCAGCATGCTTGAGTCCATTGGAACCTCGGAAGATGCTCCGGCACTGTTGGCGGCGCTGGCTCGCGCACTACCGGCCACCGTCATTCCGCGTTGCAACCCGAACGACAACATTCTCAATCAACCCCAGCCCATTCGCGAACTGCTGGCCGCCTTGCAACCGCTGCATGCGCAGGCATTTGCTCTCGGCGATTCGCTCTCCGGCAATGCCCAGATCCTCGTCTATTTTTCTCGGCTGGCGGGTCAGCCGCCACCCCGGCCGCCCCGCTGGCTGGAGATGCTGGACGCCTTTGGCATGGCCAGCCCCTATCCGTTGCGTGAGGCGGCCGTGCGTTCGATCCCGCTGCCACTGCCGGCAGAAGGCGTGAAATTCGTCGAACGTGCCCTCACGGACTCTGACCGGGGAGTCTGTAGAGCCGCCTGCGAGTTGGCGGGAAAATCGGGCAACCGGGAATTTTTGAAACCGCTGATCGAGATCATTGCCACGGAGAATCACGAATGGCTGCTCCGGTCAGCCAGCACTGCCGCGATGGAGCTTGGCGGAGGCTATGACTTTCTCGACGCGTGGACGGAGCGGCTGGCCGACGAGCGTCTTTACCCGCTTGCGCTTGATGCCCTGCAAACCCGGATTGACGTGCCGAACGGCGGTTGCAGCGGCAGAACCGACTTGGGGCGTGCCGAACGGCTTGAACTGCGCAAGGCATGGAAAACGTTCCTGACCCTCCATGCTGAAGAGATCCGGCAAGGCAAGCGCATCCCCCGCGATGATGCGACCGTCACCTATGCGCTGTTCGGCCGGGCCCGTTTCTGGTATCTGCCGGATCAAACCGTCTGGCCGGCGCCGCCGGCAACGGCACCATAATCGTTCCGCATCACGATGTGCGGCCGGTTTATCTTCCTGGCCGGAGAGGTGGCGTATATGGGGAAAACCGTTGGCTGGCCTGGGTGCGGAGGTGGCATTATGGTGCATCGCCTACCGGTGACAGGCGTCGGCAAACGGACCCGTGGATCGAACATTGAACATTCAACGTCCAACATTCAACGTTCAAATCGAGAACACCAGAGATGCGCGGCGGTTTTCTCTTCCAGGTTGGATGTTCGATGTTGACGGCTGGACGTTCCCTTTTCCTCTGCAAATGTTGAGCTTTACCGCATGAGCGATGACACCCGTTCCCATGGCCGGTCCATGCTGGTGGTGAGCGGCGGCGTGCTGCTCAGCCGGGTGCTGGGGCTGGCTCGGGACGTGCTGTTCGCCTTTGTCTGGGGCACCGGGGTGGCGATGGACGCCTTCGCCTTTGCCTTCATGGTGCCGAACCTGTTCCGGGCGCTGTTCGGCGAGGGGGCCTTCACCGGCGCCTTCGTGCCGGTGTTTTCGGAAAAACTGGAGCGTGACGGCAAGGCGGCGGCCTGGCAGGCCGCCTGCCGGGTGGTGTCGGTGCTGGCCGTCGTGCTGGGGGCCGCGACGCTGCTGGTGATGCTGGGCTGCCTGGCGGCCTATCCGCTGGTCACCCAGGACTATCCGCGCCGGATCCTGCTGCTCACCGCGCTGTTCATGCCCTATGCGCCGCTGATCTGTCTGGCGGTGGCGCTGGCGGGGGTGCTGAACACGTTCCATCGCTTCTCCGTCACCTCGCTGACCCCGCTGCTGCTCAACCTGCTGCTAATGGCCGGCTCGGCGGCGGCCTGGTGGTGGTTCCCCCATGGCGGGGCCGACCGCGGGGTGTGGCTGCTGGTGCCGGCGGTGCTGGTGGCCGGCTTGCTGCACGTGGGCTGCCACCTGTGGGCGGCCCGCCGCGGCGAAGGGCTCGCCTTCCGCTTCCTGCCCGATTTCCGGGCGCCCGAGGTGCGGCGCATGGCGGTGCTGATGGTGCCCATGCTGCTGGGCACGGGCATGATCCAGTTCAGCGCCTTTCTGGACCGCTTCTGGGCCGCCCTTCTCGGCGGCGGCGCGGTGTCCGCACTCTATTACAGCCAGCGGATTGTCTACCTGCCGGTGGGACTGTTCGGGGTGGCCTCAAGCGTGGTGGCGCTGCCGGCCATGTCCCGTGCCTGGGCGCGCGGCGACCACGACGGCCTGCTGGAACAGCTCAGCCACGCCCTGCGCAAAGTGCTGTTCCTGTGCCTGCCGATGACGGTGCTGATGATCGTGCTGGCGGATCCGCTGGTCCGCCTGTTTTTCCAGCGCGGCAGCTTCACCGACGCCAGTGTGGATGCGACGCTGCTGGCGCTGGTCTTCTACCTGCCCGGCATCCCGTTCTTCTCGCTGGTCAAGCCGCTGGCCACCGGCTTTTATGCGCGGCAGGACACCCGGACCCCGGTGCGCGTGGCCTGGGCCTGCCTGGGGCTCAACTTGGTGCTGAACCTGTCGCTGATGTGGTCGCTGCGCCAGGGCGGCCTGGCCCTGAGCACCACCATCGCGTCGCTGGCCAACCTGGTGACGCTGCTGGTGCTGTTCCGCCGGCAGACCGGGCTGGATGTGTGGGGCAAGATCCGGCCCGCCGTGCTGCGCATGGCGCTGGCGGCGGCCGTCGCGGCGGCCGCCGCGTGGCTGGCCCGGCGCTGGCTGTCCTGCGACTGGGCCGCCGCCGGGCTGCAGCACCGGCTGGCGGTGGTGGCCGTGCCGCTGGCCGTCGGTTACGCGGTGTATGCCGCCGCCGCCCTGGCCCTGCGCTGTGACGAATGCCGCGAACTGGCCGGCGACCTCGCCGGCAAACTGCTCCGCCGCTGGCCACGCCTGTCCAACCCCCCGCCCGACCAGCCGTAAGAGGTTGGGAACCCCCTTTTGAGGAAAGGCGGTTCCCAAACCCTCCGTCAAACCTGTTTGTGCCTTTTGCGGATTCCGCAGGCCGTTTTGAGCGATGGGCCACGATTGGGACGGCAGGGGCGGCCTGCGGAATCCGCAAAAAGATACAAAAGTTTTGGGAAGGGGTGTTGGGGAGCACCCTTTTTCAAAAGGGTGGCCCCAACTCTTTTCCGGCCGGTGTCAGCCGGGCAGGGGGGTGGCGGTGCCGCGCTGGGCGTACATGCGGTCGTAGTAGCTTTGGTAGTCGCCGGAGGTGACCTGGTCGAGCCAGGGCTGGTTTTGCAGGTACCAGGCCACGGTGTCCTTGATGCCGTCGGCGAAGGCGACTTCCGGTACCCAGCCCAGGTCGCGGCGGAGCTTGCCGGCATCGATGGCGTAGCGGCGGTCATGTCCCGGGCGGTCCTTGACGAAGCGGATCAGCGAGTCCGGCTTGCCCAGGATGCCCAGGATCGTCTTCACCACGTCCAAGTTGGTCTTCTCGCTGTTGCCGCCGACGTTGTAGACCTCGCCGGCGCGGCCGGCGTGGAAGACGCGCCAGATGGCCCGGCAATGGTCGAGCACGTGCAGCCAGTCGCGGACGTTCAGCCCGTCGCCGTACACCGGCAGCGGCTGGCCGTGCAGGGCGTTGCGGATCATCAGCGGGATCATCTTTTCCGGGAATTGGTACGGGCCGTAATTGTTGGAGCAGCGGGTGATGACGGTGTCCATGCCGTAGGTGTGGTGGAAGGCGCGCACGAACTGGTCGGCGGCGGCCTTGCTGGCGCTGTAGGGCGAGTTCGGGGCCAGCGGCGTGTCCTCGCGGAACGCGCCGTCGGCGCCCAGGGAGCCGTAGACCTCGTCGGTGGAGACCTGGAGGAAGCGGCGCACCCCGGCGGTGCGCGCCGCCTGCAGCAGCACCAACGTGCCCTTGACGTTGGTGTCCGCGAACACCTCGGGGCCGGTGATGGAGCGGTCGACATGGCTTTCGGCGGCGAAATGGATGATGCCGTCCACCGCGTGCGTGTTGAGCAGGTGCGCCACCAGCTCGCCATTGGTGATGCTGCCGCGGACGAAGGTGTGGCGCGGGTGTTCCAGGCAGTCGGCGATGCTGGCCAGGTTGCCCGCATAGGTCAGGGCGTCCAGGTTGACAATCCGCGCGGTGGGCGCCAGTTCCAGCAGCAGCCGCACAAAATTGCCGCCGATAAAGCCGGCGCCGCCGGTGACGAGGATGGAGGAGAACGGTTGGCTCATGGGGGCTGGCATCCTGGTTTGCGGTTCACTCGTGGCCGATACCATAGCCGCCGCCGCACCGGTTTTCATCACGGACTAACACGGACGGCCACGGACCTGCACGGACGGGGGGCGGTGCGGTGAGTTTTGTCCGTGGCGGTCCGTGTGCGTCCGTGGTTACGCAACGCCGAGCTGGGGCTCGGCGCTCCCAGGAAAGCCCGCCCACACACGATCTCTGGACTTGCCGCTTACCGCCTGGCCGCCGCCAGTTCATCCAGCAGCTGGCGGGCGGCGGCATGGCCGGGGTTCAGGCGGAGCACTTCGCGCAGTTCGTCGGTGGCGGCGCCGGTTTGTCCGGTGGCGGCCAGCGCCAGGGCAAAGTTGAAGCGGGTGTCGGGATTGCCGGGTTGCTGCCGGGCCGCCTCGGCCAGGGCGCGCGCCGCCTCTGCGGGGCGGCCGCTCCGCAGCCACAGGACGCCGAGGCCGTTGAGGGCCGGGGCGTTCTGCGGCTCCAGCTCCAACAGCTCGCCGTAACTGCGGATCGCCTCCGGCGTCCGGCCGGTGGCGGCCAGCAGGGCCGCCAGGTTCAGATGCGCCTCGGCATAGAGCGGCTTGAGCCGGAGCGCCTCGCGGTAGCGGGCTTCGGCCTCGGCCGGGCGGTTGCGGTCGCGCAGCAGGTTGGCGTAGTTGAACAGGGCGTCGGGGAATTCCGGGGTCAGTTCCAGGGCCCGCCGGTAGGCGGCCTCGGCCTCGGCGGGGCGGTTCAGGGCGGCCAGGGCGTTGCCCAGGCCGTAGTGGCCCCAGGCGTAGTCGGGGAGCGCGGCGGTGCCGCGCCGGTACCACTCCAGGCTGGCGGCCATGTCGCCGCGCACCGCCAGGATGTGGCCCAGGTCGCAGCAGGCCATCCCCTTGGCCGGGGCGGCGCGGTAGGCCGCCTGATACTCGGCCAGCGCCTCGTCCAGCCGCCCGTCCCGGGTGAGGGCCTCGCCCAGGGCGCGGTGGGCGGTCCAGTTGTTGGGCGCCACCGCCAGGGTGTGCCGGAACAGCGGCTCGGTGTGGCGCCAAAACGCCGTCTGGCACCAGGCTGCGGTGCCGAGCGCCAGCGTTGCGGTGCCGGCCGCCGCCAGCGCCGTGGTCCGCGCCGCCGGGGTGGTCAGCCGGCGGCCCAGGGCGGCGGCCTCCCACACCACGAGGATGAACACGCCGGTCAGCGGCCAGTAGGTGTAACGGTCGGCCCAGGCCTGGGCGCCCACCTGCACCAGCCCCAGCACCGGCACCAGCGTGCCCACATACCAGAACCAGCCGGTGAACCACCACGGCCGGCGGCGTGCCAGCAGCAGCGCCAGCAGCGTCAGGACGCCGGCCACGGCCGCGGCCGTCATGACCCGCCCCGCCGGATGCCCCAGGGGCGGCAGCGGGTAGAAGGCGCCCAGGTCCGCCGGCCAGACCATTTTGCGCAGATACTCAAAAAGCGCCACCACCGCGTTGGCGAGCCGCACGTGCAACGGCAGGTTGGCCAGCGACATGACGGCCTCGCCGGCGCGCTGCGCCGCCAGGGTCGCCGCGCAGGAGCCGGCGCTGAGCAGGAACAGGGGCAGCTTTTCCAGCACCAGGTTGCGGACTGTCCGCCACCGGCGTGCCGGTTCCAGGGCGCCCGCCCAGCGCCCCAGCGGCCAGCCGTCCAGCAGCAGCAGCAGGCAGGGCAGGGTGACCAGCATCGGCTTGGCCATCAGGCTGAGCGCGAACAGCGCCGTCACCAGCGCCAGCCGGCCCGCCGCCGGGGCCGCGACATACCGCCGGTAGGCCAGCAGCGCCAGCAGTCCGAAAAAGACGCTCAATACGTCCTTGCGCTCGGCAATCCACGCCACCGACTCCACGTGCAGCGGATGCACCGCAAACAGCAGCGCCACCCACCAGGCGCGCCAGAACGCGCCGGTGAACGCCCGCAGCGCCAGGAACAGCAGCACCGCGTTGGCCGCATGCAGCACCAGGCTGGTCAGGTGATGGCCGCCCGCGTTCAGCCCGAACAGCGTCACGTCGAGCTGGTGCGACAGCAGGGTCAGCGGATGCCAGTTGGCGCCGGTGAAGCTGCTCCACACCCCGAGGAATGCCCGCCAACCCAGCCCGCGGTTGATCAGCGGATTTTCGAACACGTAGCCGGGATCGTCAAAAAAAACAAAGCCGAACCAGGCGGTCTGCCGGTAGATGGCGAGCACCGCCAGCACCAAGGCGGCGGCGGCCAGCGGCGCCTGATGCCGGCGCCACCACGGCACCGGCGCGGCGGCGGCAAAAAGCTGGGGAGGAGTGTCGGGCATGGCGCAAATATAGCGCCCGGGAAAGGCGTGAAACGGGGGGCGTGCCCCGTGATGCGTGACTCGTAAATGGGCGTGCACGGACCCGCACGGACGTGCAGGGACACACACGGACGTTCACGGACGAAACTCACCGCGCCGTGCCCACGTCCGTGTTGGTCCGTGGCTGTCCGTGTGAGTCCGTGCCACCACGGCGCCGCCATGCTTGGCGCCGCCCGTCCCGGGCGGGCGGCGGCACCGGGGCCCCGTTTCGGGTGTATGACAGTTTTGTCGGATGATGTTGGGGCCACCCTTTTGGAAAAGGGTGCTCCCCCCGCGCTTCGCGCTGTGCAGCCCCGGCTTTGCCGGGTCGCTCACATGTTCGCTCTGGATCCCCCTTCCCAAAACTTTTGTATCCTAAACCGAAGGGGCGCTTCAGCCACAAGCAATCCGCTCTGATCCTAACGCTTTGCCAGAACAGCTTGTGGCTGAAGCGCCCCTCTGAGTTTAAGGCACAAACAGGTTTGACGGAGGGTTTGGGAACCGCCTTTCCTCAAAAGGGGGTTCCCAACCCAACCGACACGAATGTCATGCGCCCGGCCAGGCGGCCCGCCGCCATTCCGGCCCCGGCCATGTTATAGTATTAAGTTTGTAAAATTCACCCGCTTGCCCTCCTTTTGCCCGTGCGCCACTCCGAACTCGAACCCCGAACTCAGCACATTCCCATGACCACTTCCAGTGCCACCTACACTCCCGCCGAGATCGAAGCCAAATGGCAGCGCTACTGGCTGGAGCGCAAGACGTTCAAGGCCGTGGATTGCGATCCGACCCGGCCCAAGCTCTACGTGCTCGACATGTTTCCCTACCCCAGCGGCGCCGGCCTGCATGTCGGCCACCCGGAAGGCTACACCGCCACCGACATTGTCTGCCGCTACAAGCGCATGAAGGGGTTCAACGTCCTGCACACCATGGGCTGGGACGCCTTCGGGCTGCCCGCCGAGCAGTACGCCATGGAGACCGGCACCCACCCCGCCGTCACCACCCAGAAAAACATCAACCGCTTCCGCCAGCAGCTCCAGGCCTTCGGCTTCAGTTACGACTGGGACCGCGAGATCGACACCACCGACCCCAAGTACTACCGGTGGACCCAGTGGATCTTCACCCAGCTTTACAAGAAGGGGCTCGCCTACAAGGCCGAGGTCGCCGTCAACTGGTGCCCGGCCCTCGGCACCGTGCTCGCCAACGAGGAAGTCATTGACGGCCGCTCCGAGCGCGGCAACCACCCGGTCATCCGCCAGCCGATGAAGCAATGGATGCTGCGGATCACGAAATATGCCGAACGCCTGCTCGACGAGGGCGAGGCACTGGACTGGCCCGCCGGCACCAAGGAGATGCAGCGCAACTGGATCGGCAAGTCCACCGGCGCCGAGGTCGATTTCCAGGTCGCCGGCCGCCCGGAGACGATCCGCGTCTTCACCACCCGCCCCGACACCCTGTTCGGCGCCACCTACATGGTGCTCGCCCCCGAGCATCCGTTGGTCCCCGCCCTGACCACCCCCGCCCAGCAGGCCGCCGTCGCCGCCTACCAGCTCGCCGCCAAGAGCAAGAGCGACATGGATCGCACCGAGTCCAAGGAAAAAACCGGCGTCTTCACCGGCAGCTATGCCCTCAACCCAGTCAACGGCGAGAAAATCCCGGTCTGGATCTCCGACTACGTGCTGATCAGCTATGGCCACGGCGCCATCATGGCCGTGCCCGCCCACGACACCAGGGATTTTGAATTTGCCTGCAAATTCAAAATCCCTGTCCGCGCCATCATCCGCCCCGACGCCCAGGCCGCGGAAAAAGAGGGCGTTTCGGTGGACGCCGTGCTCGCCGGCCAAGCCTGCTGGACCGGTGACGGCGAAATGATCGCCTCCGCCAATGCCGAAGTTTCCCTCAACGGCCTGCCCGTCGATGCCGCCATGACGACCATCTGCGACTGGCTCTCCGCCAAGGGCCTCGGCCAGCGCCATACCCAGTTCAAGCTCCGCGACTGGCTGTTCTCCCGCCAGCGCTACTGGGGCGAGCCGTTCCCCGTCGCCCACATGCAGGATGGCAGCGAACACCTGCTCTCCGACGCCGAACTCCCCGTGCTCCTGCCCGAGCTCGCCGACTTCAAGCCCACCGGCACCATGGATCCGCCGTTGTCCAAGGCGAAGGAGTGGCTCGCCTACACCGAGCCCGCCACCGGCCGCCACGGCACCCGCGAAACCAACACCATGCCCCAGTGGGCCGGCTCCTGCTGGTACTACCTGCGCTTCATCGACCCGCACAACGACCAAGCGGCATGGGATCCGGCCAAGGAGAAGTATTGGATGCCCGTCGACCTCTATGTCGGCGGCGCCGAACACGCCGTGCTGCACCTGCTCTACGCCCGTTTCTGGCACAAGGTGCTCTTCGACCTCGGCTACGTTTCCACCCCCGAGCCGTTCAAGAAACTCGTCCACCAGGGGCTCATTCTCGGCATCTCCTACAAGGACGGCCGCGGCTTCCCGGTCGCCAATGACAAGGTCGAGCACCGCGACGGCCGGCACTTCAACAAAGAGACCGGCGAGGAACTGACCGAGTACCCGACCAAGATGTCCAAGTCGCTCAAGAACGTCGTCAATCCCGACGAGGTCATCGGCCAGTACGGCGCCGACGCCTTCCGCATGTACGAAATGTTCATGGGCCCGCTCACCGACGCCAAGCCGTGGAACACCGCTGGCGTCGAGGGCGTCTACCGCTTCCTGCACCGCGCCTGGAAGATGATCGTCGGCCCCGACGGCGCCCTGGCCCCGCAGCTCACCGACGCGCCGCTGACGCGCGACCAGGAACGGCTGCTGCACCAGACGATCAAAAAGGTCGGCGACGACTTCGAGACGATGTCGTTCAACACCGCCATCTCGCAGTTGATGATCTTCGTCAACGAGTTCGGCAAGTGCGACCAGCGCAACCGCGCGGCGATGGCGGCCTTTGTCCAGCTGCTCAGCCCCCTGGCGCCGCACATCGCCGAGGAGCTGTGGCAGCGCCTGGGCCACGCCGACACCCTGGCCTACGCGCCGTGGCCGGCCTATGACGAAGCCAAGCTCAAAGTTGACGAGCTCGAAATCGTCGTCCAGGTCAACGGCAAGCCGCGCGGCAAGATCACCGTCCCCGCCGCCGCGGCCGTCGCCGCCCTCGAGGCCGCCGCCCAGGCGGACCCCAAGGTCCAGGAACACCTCGCCGGCAAGACCGTGGTCAAGGTGATCACCGTCCCCGGCCGCCTGGTCAACATCGTGGCGCGGTGAAACGTGTCTCGATACTTTTATAGATAGCACTAATAATAATTTGCATTTGTGGATCGTGCGGCATATAGTTCTCCAGTATCAGGCGAGGAGTGTCGATACGGCATGCGATTCTTCACCACAATTGAAGAGATCCGCAGTTGCCCCGAATTATTGGCCTATATCCGGGTGGTGGAGCGGGCGTGGCATGAGTTCGGGCTATCCGGCGTGCTGTGCGTGGACCATGTCCCCGTGCTCTACCAGAAGGAGGTTTCCCGGCCTCTGCCCCCCGCCGAACTGAACGCCCTGCACCGGCGCTTTTGGAACCAGGGTGTCGCCACGACGCTGGTGGTGGCCGACCCCAAGACCGTACGCATTTTTTCCGGGCTAGTCAAGCCGCAACACGATGATGCGCCATTGGCTCAATCGCCCGCGCTGGTTGGAACCTTGCCAAGGGTGGCATTTGCCCAGCAGCAGCAAAGTTTTCACCAAGCTATCGCAACCGGCGACTACTACCGTCGCGACGGACATGCCGACCAGTTCCGATCCGACGGGTGTGTGGATCGTTACTTGGTGAAACAATTGGTGGCGTTCCGTGATCAACTGGTTCATGCCACGCCGCCATTGCCCCGCGAAATGGCTCATTCCCTGATTGGCCGGATCCTCTTTGTTTGCTACTTGGTGGATCGGGAAATTGTCCACTTGCCGGAGACGGAAGGTCCCAAACTTCTGGATGCGTTTCGCAATCGCTCAGCCCTGGATGCGATCAATGTTCTTTATGATCGTTTTGCCAAGTTCAAGACCACGTTCAATGGCAGTATGTTCGATCAGGATCTTGATGCCGAACGCGCCCAGATTCGGCCCGCCCATATCGAACTTCTGAAAACGTTTCTGGGGGGAGCGGTGCATCCCAGCCAAGCGACACTGGGCTTCTGGGCCTACGATTTCAAGTTCATTCCCGTTGAAACCATCAGCTCCATCTACGAAGAGTTCCTGGCGGCGGAAGACGCCAAGGCCAAACATGACAACGGTGCGTTTTACACGCCACGTTTCCTGGCGGAAATGACGCTGGACGTGGCGGTGGAAGGTCGAACCGACTGGGCCGCCCTCCGTTATTTGGATCCCTGTTGCGGATCGGGCATTTTCCTGGTGACGCTCTTCAACCGGTTGGCCACCCGCTGGTTACTTGACCATCCCGATGCCGACTACCAGGCTAAGGCCGATGCGCTGCTGGACATGCTCAGGCGGCAAGTCCGGGGCATGGATGTTAACGTCACGGCATGCCGTTTGGCCTGTTTCAGTTTGTATCTTTCCTTGCTGGATGCCCTTTCTCCCGCCGATATCAAGCAGTACATCGCCGTCAAGCGCAAACTGCCGATTTTATTGAAGATGGCAGGAAGGAAAACGGGCGGCCCCAATTTCATTCCCGCCGTGGTCTGTGATGACTTTTTGCATACCAAGGAACTGCCGGAACATGGTTTTGACTTAGCCGTCGGCAACCCACCATGGAAAGGTCGCGGAACGAAGCAAATCGCTCAGGAAATTGTGGAGCATTTGGATCAGTTCCTCGCGGAGCCAGGTGAGGGGTGTTTGTTGTTGCCGTCAAAACTGTTCCTCAACAACCGGACCAATGCGTTTCAATCGCGCTGGTTGCGGACGCATTGCCTACACCGGGTGGTGCAGTTGGCGGATTTCAGTTTTATTCTTTTTGAACATGCCTTGTGTCCCTGCATGGTGATGCGTTATGCCAAGGGATTGCCCGCTGAAACGCGTGACTTGACGGTGATCTATGACACTCCCAAGTTCAGCGTCAGCGGAAGGCAGCACGGGCAGATCACAATCACCGCTGCTGACCGGAAATTCATCTCCTACGGTGAACTCGTCCATGCCGTGGACAACGGTGCGGCATTCCAACTGTGGAAACGTTGGTTGTGGGGAACGCCCCGCGATCAGCGGTTGCTCGATTTCTTGGACACGTTGCCCAAGCTGGAGATGCTTGCCGGTGCGCCACGCGAACGGAAGCGATGGGCCAAAGGACAAGGGTTTCAGCCGAACACCTCTGGGAAAAGCGACACTCCTCAAAAACCATGGTGGCACCAAGCCGATTTGTTTCTTCATGCCCGTGCCCCCGGTTTGGATTCCTGCCTATTGTTATTCCCAGCGGATTGTGAGCCGGTAGGAACCCGGTTCAAGATGTTGCATCGCCCAAGGGATCGCCGGTTATATCAAGCTCCCATGGTGCTCGTAAGCCAGGGTTTTGGGAAAGTGGCATTTTCCAACTTTGATATCCTCTTTCAAGATTCGCTTCAGTCCATTTCCGGCCCGCCCGAGGATGAAGACCTGTTGTTATTCCTTGCCGTTTTTTTACGCTCTCGCCTTGCCAACTACGTTGCTTTTCACACGGCGGCCAATTGGGGAACGGAGAGAGACAAGGTGAATTTGGAGGAGTTATTGCGGTTGCCCTTCCCCTTGCCCACGGACGCGCCCGCCAAAGATGCCGCCAAAATCATTCAGACCGTTGCCTCGCGAATGCGCCGGGAGAAGATAGCGCAAGAAGCGCTTTGGCGGGCATGTCAGGCAAATTGCCGGGATATGCTGGGCCAAGTCGACGAAAAGGCGGCCAAGCATGAATGGCTGGCGGAACGGAAGACGCGGTCTCTGGCGCTCCAAGCCGAAATGGAGCCGCTCATTTACCGCTATTTCGGTTTGCTGGAACCGGAAATTGCCGTGGTCGAAGACACCATTAACATCGCCATCCCCAGCTCGACGCCGTCCCCGGTCAAAGCGCAACAATTTGATCTGCCGACACTTCAACCGCTCACCGGCCCTGGCAAGGTTCCTGGTTACCAGCGGGGTTTGGCTGCCTATGCGGACATGCTGACCAGCACACTCAATGGCTGGGCACGCGAGCGCAAATCGGCATTCCAACTCCGCGCAACCGGCGGCGTCGATCCCGATAGCGGCTTGGCGCTGGTTTCCCTGACTCTTGGCCAGAAAGAAGGGGATTTCATTTCCAAAAACCTCACGGGCAAGCTGGCGAAACAGTTTGCCCAGGCCTACGATGCCTGCGCCCGTGAAAACACCACGCTGCGCCACGAACGTGAACTGCTTTGGTTCGAGGGCGAGCATATTCATCTTTTGCGCCCCGCCGTTTTGGCGCACTGGACACGCACGACGGCACTCAATGACGCGGATCGCATTTATGGCGAGATTTCCTTGGCGCGGAGACAACGCCATGCCTGATGCAGAACTCGCCAATCCATTCATTAAGTTGTTCCCAGGCGAGGAGATTGCTGGTATTCTCCAAAACACTCAAACGCTTCTGCCTTCTTTATCCCGGCCAACACCTCAGTGTACGCGGCCAGAAGAAGAGTTGAGCAGACAATTATTTTTGAAATTATCCACGCTTCCAGAATACAGAACCGGTCCCGTCGAACCGCATTTTGAATCTTGGCTTGTTGACAATACCGGGACAACTCCAATCCTTTCCGGGCGCGGTGACATTCGGTTTTCCTGTGGGCGTGGAGTGGAAACCTATTTTTTGATTGAAGCCAAGCGCCTTTTTGTTACTTTCCCAGGTGGAAAGAAAGCGCATTTGGTTGTCGATTACGTTGATGACGGCATGATGCGGTTTATCACGGGACAATATGCTTCAACTCAAGAGGCGGGCGCCATGCTGGGGTATGTCTTTGATGTGGACCTCCCAACGGCCAGAACCGCGTTGTCCAAACAAATCGCGGCGGCCTCTGCCAAGCTTTGTCTGTCTGGTTCATGGCAACCGAGTACCCTCCCGGTTGATCCGCCTGTCGATGAAACCTGCCACACCCTGACTGACCGCAGGCTGGTCCTTTATCATCTATTGGCTAAACTATGAAGCCTGATGGTAACTGTCTAAAAAGCCTGAAATCACCCTAGAACGCAAGGAGAATTCAACATGCCCCCCCGCAAGACCACCAGCAGCGCCGCTTCGGCGGACGGAACCGTGACCAGCACGCGCCGGAAGGTACAGGCGGCCTATCAGGACGCGGCGGAAAAACTGGCGGCGGCGGAAGAGGTCAAGGCTCGGCCCGAGCAGGAAGCCGCCGTGCGCCGGCAGCAGGAAACCGTCCAGACCGCCGTCGCGCTCATGGAGGATGCCAAGGGCGTCCAGGAGATCACCGCCCTGAAAACGGCGCTCGGCCGGATGCTCGGCCAGCTCGCGGAACAGTTGGACGGGGAGTTACAGAAGTTTCAGACGGTGCAGAAGGCGGTGGCGCTCAAGGAACAAGAGTTGAAGGAGTTCTACGAGATCGAGAAGAATGTCCAGACCCTGGCGGCTTTGGTGGAGGCGCAGGCCCAGGAACGCGCAGCGTTCGAGGCTGCAACGGCGCACGAGCGGGAAGAAATGGAAACGGAAATGGCCGAAGCCCGTGAGCGCTGGCAGAAGGAAAAGGCCGACTACGACCTGGTTGTGAAGGCGCAAAAGGAAGCCGACAAAAAGGCGCGTGACCGGGAGCGCGAGGAGTATGAGTATGCCTTTTCCCGCGAGAAGGCTCTGGCCCGGAACCAGTTCCTGGATGAAAAGGCGTCTCAGGAAAAGGAATTGGCACTCGCCCGCGAAACCGCCAACAAGGAACTCGCGGAACGCGAGAGCAAGGTGACGGAACGCGAACAGGAATACCAGGAGTTGCGCGCCACGGTGGAGAAGCTGGCCAAGGAGCGCGACCTAGCCGTGAAACAGGCCGTGGACGCCCTGCGCGAGAAGCTCACCGGCGAACACAAGGCGCAGACCGAGCTGTTGCAAAAGACCTTTGAGGGCGAGCGTAGCGTGTTGGTCACGAAACTGCAAGCCTCGGAGGGCGCGGTTAAGGAACAAGCGGCGCAACTGACCAAAGCCAACGCCCAGCTCGAAGCTGCCTATGGCAAGGTGCAGGACATTGCGGTGAAAGCCCTGGAAGGCAGCGCCAACGCCAAGACCATCCAAGGCCTTCAGAGCCTGCTGAGCGAGTCCGTGCGCAGCGGCAAGAACCCCGCGGAAAAATAACCGCTTTGGGCGGGGCGGAAAACCACGGACACTCACGGACCGCCCCGCCTTGAGACGAACGGGTTGGGGGCCGTGCGCGTCCGTGCCTGTCCGTGTCCGTCCGGGTGAGTGCCCGGCCGGCGCCGCCTCAGTGCCGGGCGGCTGAGGTCTCTGCGGTTGCGGGTTTTTGGGCGGTGAATTTGGCGATGACGGCCTCGGTTGCCCCGCCGAAACCGTCCATGGGGCCGCCGAAGCCGCCGCCCATGCCGTCCGGTGGCGGAGGGGGGAAGCCGCCACCGCCCATCATCATCGGCCCGCCCCCCATGGCGCGGCGCGACGGTTGGGCGGGCAGGGCGACCCGTGCCACGACCTGGAAGCGGCCTTCCGGCAGCCCGTCCCATTCCTTGAGGCTGCGTTCGGTGCCCACCAGGTAGATGGCGTTGCCGGTGCCGGCCCAGGCCTGGAGGTCGGCCAGAAATTTTTTCCGCCGTTCCGCCGGGGTGCCGGTGTATTTCTGGCGCAACTCCGTCTGTTTGGCGGCCTGCATGGGCGACGGCGCATCCGGGCGGTGGTCGGCGCCGAAGCCGGCGCCGGGGGGCGGGCCGCCGGGGCCGCTGCCGCCCTGAAGCAGGGAGAGGTCGGCGACCTTCCAGCGCCGGACGAAATCCAGCTGCTGCAGCAGGTTGCCGGACCCCGCCACCACATCACCGGGCGCGGTGGCGGCCTCCAGGGCCAGGGTCACCCGGGCCAGCGGTTCTTTTTGGGCATGCAGCTGTGCCGCCTGGGCGGTGACTTCCGCGCCGCCCCACAACAGTTGGAAAACCACCAGGCCGCCGGCGAGCAGGGGGCCGGCGGCCGGGGGCAGCGCCCGGGTGCGGACGGTTTCCTTGAGCAGCCAGCAGCCGGCCAGCACATAGGCCGGAAAAAGGGGCAGCAGAAAGCGGAGGGTCATGGCGGCGTCCTGTTGCGGGGCCCAGTAATACGCCATGTAGACCAGGAGCATGGGGAGGGTCAGGCCGAGCAGCAGCACGCCGCGGGCCCGGGTGTCCCGCCGGTCCCGGGTCAGCGCCATGGCGGCCATGCCGGCGAGGCCCAGGGCGAACAGCAGGCCGACGGCGTCGCCGTTGAGCTGCCGCAGATAGGTGATGGCGTGTGCGCGGAAATAACTCCAGCCAAAGCCGGTCTCCTCGTGGGTCAGGGAATAGCCGGTGCGCCAAAACGCCCCCAGCAGCTCCTGGTTGCGGAGCAACAGCGGCACGACGGGGATGGCCACCCCGGCGGCGGCGGCCAGGCAGTGGCGGCCGAAGTGCGGAAAGCGCCGGCCGTGCCAGAGCACGTACAGGGCGGCGCCGGCCCCCATGACGGCGTCGGCATAGCGGATGGCGGGAATGCAGCCCAGCACGAGGCCGGCCGCGCCGATCTGCCAGAGGCGCCCCTGCTCGCCCCAGCACAGCAGCAGGACGAGCCCCCAAACCAGGACGGCGGTGACCGCCATGTGCGAGTCGCCGGCCAGCGCATGGTGCAGCCAGGTGGGGTTGGCCGCCAGCACGGCGGTGGCGGCCAGCGCCCAGCCCGGCGCCAGCAGGCGGCGGGCCAGCACGAAGCTGCCCGCCAGCGCCAGCACGGACAGCAGGGGGTTGAGCCACAGGCAGCCTTGCCAGCCGCCGATCCCGTACGCGCCGGCAACCAGCAGGGAAAGGCCGGGCGGATAGCGGCAGAGATAGCGCCCGGAGGGGGTCAGCAACCAGTGCATGCCCAGGTATTGGGCGTCCGATTCCGGGAGGAACCAGCTGCGGCCCTCCTGGGCCAGGCGGGTGCCCTGGGCGAAATAACCGTTGTCATCCGGTTCGGCGATGGCCGGGGTGAACCGGGCCCACAGCCAGGCCAGGTGAAGGGCCAGCAGAATGGCGAGCCCCGCCCAGGCCCAGCCGGAGCGGCGGCGGTGTGGCGGCGGGACAGGGGCGGCTGGCAACGGGGCAGGGGACGGCGGCGGTGACATGGCGGCAATGGGCTCCTGGGACGAATGGTCTAGGTCTGAAGCTGTTCAGGCGGCAGGCCGAAGGCAAGGAAACCTTGCCTCCACCGCATCTAAACGGACGAACCGGGCGTTTAGTGTGCGGGAGCCGTTTTCAACAGTTCGGATACAGGGGGCGCCGTTCTTGAAATGATGTCAGACGGACGCCCCATTTTGCCGGTTCCCCGACATGGCCTGGCCGCTCCCTCGCGGCTGACACCGCCGCGGCTGCCGCACCCCGACGTTTGCGGCGACGGCTGTGGCGGCACCCGTGCCAGCCGCCTTCCGCAAAAAACGGCGTCGGCGACACGCGGATCACCCCACGTTTGTGGGATGGCGGCGATTGGACTCAGAAGGTGATCAGGGTGAACGGCAGCCGCCGGGTTACCGGCTTCATGTGCGCGTTGATGATCCGGATGAACTCCCGGCCCCAGTTGCGGACGATCAGTTCGCTTTGGCCGTAGGGCGTGAAGCCGGCCAGGTCAAAGGCGGCCATCTCGGCCTTTTCACGGTCGGCGAACATGGCCAGCACCCGCCCCGTCCGGGAATCCACCAGCTTGGCTTCGATCGCGATGGACCCGGCGTTCAATTCGGACAGCGGGCCCATGGCCGTGCTGATCAGCATGGGCATCGCCATCTTGGTGACTTCCTCGATGGAGTTCATCACCGCCTTGGTCGGCACCAGTTCCACCAGGGCAAGCTCCAGGCGGAGGGTGTCCGGGCCGGGCACCTCGGTCACCTGGCAGCGATGCTGGGGATCGGCGGCCAGCTCGTCGCGGAACACCTTGCCCAGGTAGTCGGCGATCCGCCGGCAGTCGCCCTGGTAAAAGCCGAGTTTCTCGACATAGCTCTGCCGCTCCCACCAGCTTTGGCGGATGAGGTGGTCAATATTGACCGGGGCCACGATGACCTTGTGGTAGCGCCCCCAGTTGACGTTTGGGGCGATCCAGCACCGTTGGAACGCCGCCTCGGGCGGCTGCTCCTGCATGCGCCCGGGGTCCGGCAGGAACGTGGTGTCGGGCGCGGGGGCGACCCGGGTTTCCTTGTAGATCAGATGGCAGCCGGTCGTCAGCCCCAACACGCACCCGACGGCCAGCAACGGCAACCAACGGCTTGACATGACAACCACCCCCATGGGCGGCAACCATATCCCGGCCCCCCGGAAAAAACAAGACTCCCCCGGTTTAAGTGTATGACCGTTTTGATGGATGATGTTGGGGCCACCCTTTTGGAAAAGGGTGCTCCCCAAACCCCTTCCCAAAACTTTTGTATCCTAAACCGGAGGGGCGCTTCAGCCACAAGCTGTTCTGGCAAAGCGTTAGGATCAGAGCGAATTGCTTGTGGCTGAAGCGCCCCTCCGAGTTTAAGGCACAAACAGGTTTAACGGAGGGTTTGGGAACCGCCTTTCCTCAAAAGGGGGTTCCCAACAGGGTCCGACAAAACGGTCATGCCCCTTGTCAGGGTCGGGTTTCCAGGGCGGCCCAGGTCATGGCGGCGTAGTTTTCGGCGGGCACGTATTCGGGGACGCTGTTGCCGGTGCCGAGGGCGTAGGCGCCCTTGGCGGCGGCGCGTTCGAGCATGGCGCGGGCGCGGCGGTAGACGTCTTCCGGGGTGGAGCGGACGACGAAGTCCAGGTCCAGGCCGCCCAGAATGGCGATGCGGCCGCCGTAGCGGTCGTATTCCTGCTCGACTGGCGAAATGGTGTCCTCATAGGAATGTTTGCCGTCAAAGCGGAGGTCGTCGATGATGTCCGTCCAAATCTCCGCGGCATTGCCGCAGGAGTGCAGGACGACGGGCTTGCCGGCGGCATGGCCGGCGGCGGCAATCCGTCGGTGCCAGGGAAAGACGTAGCGGCGCAGGTCCGCCGGGGCCAGCATCGGCTGGGTCTTGAACCCCCAGTCGTCGTTGGCGATGCCAAAACCGACGCAGTCCTGGGCGGCGGCGATTTCGTAATAGCGCAACAGGCGCGAGCCGACCGCGTCAAAGATTTCCTGGGCCAGCTCCGGATCATCGGCAATCAGGAAGCAGAGCGCCTCGTAGCCGACCAGGGCGACGGTGTTTTCCAGCACGCCGCAGGGGCCGGCGACCATGCCTTTCATGCCGTCCGGCATCAGCGGGGCGATCTGGGGATAAAAAGCCGCCGTGGGTTCCGGATCGGGCCACGGATAGCGTTCGAAGCTGGCGCGGTCGGTGATCAGGGCGCCCTCGTTCATGGAGACGCTGGCACCCTGGTGCCGTTCCCCCTGGGGAAATTCGAATCCGGGCACATGCACGGTCACGTAGTCGTAACCGGCCTGGCGGAACGCCGCGGCCACCGTGCGGAACCGCTCTTCCGGCCGCCCCCAGTCGGTGGCGCCCCGGCCGGAAAGTCGCTCATACAGCGGCGCATTGAGGAAGAACTCGAACAGCGTCGGCCGGGCCGGCAGCCGTTTGGCCAGCACCGTCAGCAGCTGGTTGAAATCCGGGGTTGGCCGGTGGTTCATCACCCGGTCCAAAAAGGGGCGGCTCATGCGCAAGACTCCTTGGTTTTCCCGTTTCGCTTTTTGGTCAATCGGTCTTTAACCAGTAAAGTATCTTGATTATGCTGCATTTCTTTTGTTCGCATCCGTCAAAAAGGTATCAGGATCGCTACTGATGAACCTCAAACCCCCTGAACCGGTCCTGCCGTCGGTGCCCGGCGCCGAGCCGGACGCGCCCCTGCTGGCGCTGCTCCGCCCCTATGTCCGCCACTGCGGCAACGCCCCGCGCGCCGCCTGGCACATGGACCGGCGGCTGCTGCTGGATTTCCTGCTGGTCTACATTGAAAGCGGGCACGGCCGCTTCAGCGTGGCCGGGGTGGCGTACGACGCCGCACCGGACGACCTGTTCTGGATTCCGCCGGACACCGAGCACGAGATGGAGGGGTTCGCCCCGGCCATGGTCTGCCCATACGCGCATTTCGACCTGGTCTACCGGCCCGAGGCCAGTCACTGGGATTTTTCCATTCCCGGGGGCATGACCGAGCTGGGCGAACTCCGCCCGCTGCTGCATCCGCCGGTGCCGGAGCCGCGGCTGCAAGCGCTGTGCGGCCGGTTGCGCACACCGGCCAACCGGCGGATCGGCCTGCTGCTGAACGAGATCTGCACCGAGGCGGCCCGGGGGCAGCCGTTCGCGCCGCTGCGCATGTCCGGGCTGCTGCTGGAAATCGTGGCGGAACTGTTGCGGGCGCAGGCCGGGCTGCCGGCGGAATGCGGCGGCCACATTCCGGGCTTGGAGCACGCCGCCGACTGGCTGGACAAGCATGGCGACGCGGCGGATGCCGTCACCCGCGCGGCCGCGCTTTGCCGCCTTTCGCCCAGCTATTTCCGGCGGCTGTTCGCCCGCCAGTTCGGCTGCCCGCCGCGCGATTTCCGCAAACGCGGCCGCATCCGGGCCGCGAAACAGCTGATGATTGGCAGCAAGCTGAACCTGTCCGAGATTGCCGGCCGCGCCGGGTTTGCCAGCGTCCACAGCTTCTCCCGCGCCTTCCGCGCCGTGGAGGGGATGCCGCCGGGACAGTACCGCCGTTGCGGCCATGTCCAGACCCGGGTGGAAGGCCGGCGGACGCCGTACAGTCACTGAGGCGTCGCCGCCGCCGGAGTTTGGCACAACTTCACGGTTGCGTTTTCCCGTCCCAGCGGGACGGGGCGGGAATAGGCAGGGGCTTCAGCCCCTGTCTGGAGTTTGGCACTGGTTACACCTGCATGTTGCGCATTGGCGTGCGAACCTGGCCGTTCCTGTTGTCAAGTGGTGCGGAAGAACTTCACGGCGTTACGGCACGTCCCAGGCAGGCAAGATTGCCTGCCTCACGTTGAGGGCCGTCCATCCTTGGCGGGCAACGTGACGC
>Ga0265297_10004078_pt1 | contig 24685 bp, 23 predicted proteins | sample Munlanlwell13791_FD_192502 | JGI IMG/M metagenome (GOLD analysis project Ga0265297, IMG submission 192502) | Leachate microbial communities from a municipal landfill in Southern Ontario, Canada - Leachate well 137-91 | ecosystem: Engineered > Solid waste > Landfill > Unclassified | place... | reverse complement strand
CATCTCCAAGAACTACGCCATGAGCCTGCTCCTGCCGATAGGCATCGTGCTGAGGACGTTCAAGTTCACGAGGGGGGCCGGAGGGTTCCTGATCGCGACCGCGATATCGATGCATATACTGATACCCGCGGGCATCCTGTTCAACCAGATGCTTGTCGACACGTTCATAGCGGAAGCCGGCGCCGGTTACAACGGGGGCCTGAGCACGGCGGTATCTGAATGCGACCCGGACGCCGGAATAGGCGTCTATGGCGGCGACACGGGCGCCCAGGACACCCTTGCCACGTTCCGCACGGACCTGCAGCAGGTGGTCTTCAGCGTCCTCGTCAGGGGGACGCTCGGGCCTGTTCTCGCGCTCCTCATCATGACGGCAGGCATTAGGGCCCTGACATCGCTCGGCGGAGCCGAAGTCGACGTCAGCGCGCTTGGGAGGTTCGTCTGATGGTCGACACATGCGCAATCTCCGGGTTCGACGGCATAATGGAGAACACGATAATGCCGCTTTCGGCGATGGCCACCGTGGCCAGCGCGCTGATTTGCGGCTTCACCTACATGATAAGCCAGGTGACGACGAACCCCAAGCTCAGCCTGTGGGCGAAGACCGAGGCGGTCCAGCTCATATTCTCTGCAGGCTCGGTCTTCCTGCTCATCATGCTCATGAACACCTTCTGCTCCATGAAGGTGAGCGAGGTCGCGACGCTGTTCGGGAAAAGCTCGGACTCGATATCGGTCTACGACGCGGCCGCGAAATACCTGACGGATGCGGGCCAGTACTCCATCCGGGCGCTGACCGTCGTGAGGTTCCACCTCGAGGCGTACAGCGTGCTCGGCGCGCTCAGCGTATTCCAGTGCGAGTTCGGCGGGGGCATCGGGTGCCTGTTCGGGTACTCCGGCACGAACATCCAGGCGCTGGGGGGCTACGGCGCGCACCAGGCCGCGCTCGGCATATTCTTCAACTCCGCCATCATGTCCGTCATGTCCGCGCTCAACTTCCTGTTCATACTCCAGTACGTATACCGCGGGTTTGTGGTGATGTTCCTCCCCTTGGGCATCTTCATGCGCTCGATGCCGTACATGCGCACGTTCGGGGCGCTCCTGATTTCCGTGTCGATTTCGTTCCTGACGGTCTACCCGTTCCTCCTTTCGGTGTTCTACATCATGGAGGACGCGATCCTCGACAAGCCAGCCTACGAGCCGGGCGATTTCGGAGACTATTACGACGAGACGATATACAGCGAGGGCGGGGCGGGCGAGAGCCTTGAAGCGGCCGTAGCCGGCACGGACGAGGTGTATGACAATTATTTCCCTAACGGGGACAACTCGGCGGGCGCAATCATGTTCGCCGCATACGCGTTCATAGCGGCGGTGTTCCTTCCCACTGCCGCGCTTATCGGGACGATTGGTACGATTGCGTACCTGACCAGGATGTACGGGGAGGAAATCGACCTCAGCAGGATACTCCAGATGGTATAGAATGGTGTGCACATGATGGAAATATGGCCCGTGTTCGCGTTCAGCGACCTTACGATCAAGGGGAGCATCACATGGCTCAACAGCTGGTTCCCCCTGTCGATTGCCGCGGTCTTCGTGTCGCTCGTCATGCACACCGCGTTCCTCATGATAGCCAGGGCGTTCTCGATAAAGGAGTTCGAGAATTACGCCATGAGCGAAATGCTCCAGGCCGTCGCAGGAGCCGTAATGATTGGCTCCCTCATCGTCATGGTCAACAGCACGCTGGACATAACCCACAGCTTCATCGCCGGCGACCTGATATGCAACAGCAAGCCCATCCACATCGGCACCACGAACCAGAGCACGATGGACGAGGCTTTCGATGCGATAAGATGCAGGCTGCAGGAGAAGGCGAGGACGATTGCGGGAATCCAGAGCACAATCAACACCGAAGCCGAGACCGTCAATTATTTCAACATAATGAACCTGCAGGCGAGCATACTCGGCATCACGTTCCTCAAGGGCGACTGGATTAGCGACGTTTATCGGAGCACCGAGACGAAAAGGATAACGAACAACCTCGCCACGGTCATATTGATAGGCCTGAACGCGCAGTCGGCCCTCCTGATGTACATCAAGGCGAACGCGCTCACGATGTTCATCCCGTTCGGCATACTGCTGCGCAGCTTCTATTTCAGCCGCGGGGCGGGAGCGCTGTTCCTGTCGATGGGCGTGGCCATGTATTTCATCTTCCCGCTGTTCTACGTCCTCCTCGACCCGAATTTCATACCGGCCCCGCCGATGGATTCCGACCAGGGGCAGGCGACGATATCCCAGCCCTACTGCTATGCGACGATGTCGAGCACGGTCTCGGTCATCCAGACGCTCCAGGCCGGGGGGATGGGGACGACGAGGATACTGGCGCAGGAGAACATACGCGACGAGCTGTCGAAATCGTACGTCGAGCTGATGCTCCACCCGCTGGTCGCGTTCTTCCTCACGATGGTTTTCGTCAGGTATATGATGACGGTGCTGGGCTCGGACGCGTTCGAAGTCGTAAGGATGGTAGGCAAAGTGGTTTGAATGGACAGGAAGCACTTGGCGGTTCTGGTAGTATTGGCGTTGTTCTTCTCGGGGTGCCTCCAGTCCCCGGCAAAGCTGGGCTGCTGCCTCAAGCAGAACGCGACCGACCGCGAGGGGTGCGTCCTCTACAATGACAGCGCCGACACGATCACCGACCTCACCGACAGGACCTACAACGAGGCCGACGGGCAGAAATGCAATGTGACGGCCAGCTATTGCAACGTCTCCTACTCCGATGACGCCCAGCCCTATCTTATCCCCGTCTGCACGGAATCCGACATCCTTTCCTGCAGGCAGCCCGACTGCGTGGCGATGGTCTGCGGGGACTTCAAGTTCAAGCCGCCGATTGCGCCGGGGCTCTCAAGCGACGGAGAGACGGTGAAGACCGACATTCCGGCCGACTCCCAGGAGGAGGCGGCGATGCAGTTCTTCCATGCGCAATGCCGCTTCCTGGCCATGGACGGCAACCTCAAGAAGGTGATGAAAAGCTCGAAATCCTCATTGAACGTGTTCCGCGTGGGCGTGGGCATGTCGTTCGACGAATACGAGCAGTACCGCTACCTGTTCCCCATGTCCGACAAGTTCTGCACCATCAACCCGCCCAGGGAAGGGCAGCTCAGGGTGGACCGGTACATGAACTACCTGAACCCCACCGCGATGACGGCCTATGACCCGGTGGACGGCATCACGACCAACTGCATGGTCGACAGCGAGGGCGTTCTCCCGCCGTTCAACAGGGACGAGAGCCTGAGGGCCTCCCCCACGAACGGCACGCTCGTCCAGTCATATCACGCGGCATCCTTCTCATATCCGAAGATAACGCCCGACAAGAGCAGCTACCAGTTCGCCCACTGGGGCAGGCTGGATTACGACGGCATCGAATACGGGTTCGGGTACCACACCGGCGCGGCGTTTTTCTCGACGTACAGCGTCTACAAGAAAATCGACAACGAATACTACAAGAAATGGCTCTCGATAGCTCATGCGGCGACGATTTACGGCAAGAGCGGCTCGCTCGTCAACACGACGAGGGCCCCCTTCGAATGCGACATCGCGAGCACCGACTGCTACTCCGGAATCTGCACCACGACCACGTATAACCGCGTGGTCATGCTTACTCCCCCCGATTCGAGCGGAATCGCCCAGGAGATAGTGACCGACTGCGAAAGCTACACCGACGAGAACTTCAAGACGCGCATCGTCTGCTACCCGACCACGGACGTCCAGATAACCGGCCCGAGCACGCAGCCCTCAAGGACGTTCGCCCAGGTGGACGCGAGGCTCGCGCATGTCGAGGGCGACGGCGCGCTCAGGTATTATAACGCCAACAGGACGGCCTGCGGCATCTTCGACGAGAAGCAGCTTGAGCGCTTCGTCGACTGGGAATACGCCGGCGGCGGATGGGGATACGGCGGCAACTGGGCCGACAAGACGTGCACGAACGTCATGGACAGCAGCTTCATGCAGTACGCCCAGCTCCTCGAAAGCGTGGGCAAGATAACCTACACCACCAACTCGTACATGACATGGTACAATTACACCGACGGCACCTGGCATTCGGCGTTCAGCCAGTCAGACAAGGGCCCGCCGGCAGGGGGCGTGGTGTTCTTCGGGAAGACCGACCCGCAGACGGAATATGGCGGGAAAACCGTGATTGGATACGCGCTCGTCAGCAACGGGCAGGCGGACGACCTGCTCGTCGTCAAGAACTGCGGCATGGTCGAGCACGATGATTACGACTATGTCCAGGTCCCGGCGAACCCCAAGGACTGGGGAACGCTCAAGAACACTTTCCTCGGATACTTCAAGCTGAGGTACCAGGGCATGAAGGCGATAAGCACCGAGGACAGCTGCGGGGCGACCTCCTGCACCCTTTACGAGGATGCGCCGACCAAGGCATGCTCATATTTCTATGACTTCTTCTTCGCCGGCCTCCCGTGGGTCATAAACATGGAGAAGAACGTGCACCCGAGCGAAGGCTCGCTTTACAGCGGCGTCATCTTGAACAACGAGATGCAGCAGGCCATGACGAAGGTGAACCGCTTCAGCGAGGTGCTGGTCGGAAGCAACATGGGGACTACATGCGCGCTCCGCGGTCTGAACGGGGGCTACATATTCAACCCCTCGAGGGAGTCCGACGGCACGAACTACTACGTATGGAACGAGTACTACCAGCCGGTGTACAACCTCCTCTTCAGCGAATACATCGTGCTTTTCTACGACAAGGGGGACCAGAAGCTCGGCAACTGCGCGCTCGACAAGACGACGCTCATGCCGAAAATCAAGACGTTCGGCTGGTGCGAGCCCTGCACCACTTCAACGCTGGCCTACCAGTACGTGAGCACCAGGGAGGACGGGACGTACATGCCGGGGGGCATCGCGAACATGGAGAACGGCGGCACCGTGGACATGTCGGCAACGCAGTCCCAGGTCTGCAAGACCAGCTACGATGAGCTCCGCTGCGGCAACAACCTGATATCGGACGCCAACGATTTCAGCCTCGAGAACGGGGACCTCTCCGGAGGCCCGCAGACGTATCCGGAAGCGTCCGTCCTAAAGGAGAGGCTCGGCAACTACATGAAATCCGGCGTCATGCCGATACTCGACATGAGCAGCGCCAGCAACTGGGAGGAGAACCCGGACGGGAACCTCGACGAGTACGACTTCCAGAGGCTTATCGGCAAGATGGGCGCGGTCATAGTCATAGTGGACAAGATAGGCAGCTCGGACAACGCGAGCCTTAAGGCCCAGAACATATCCACGAGGACGGCCCTCCTCCGCAGCAGGTGCTACGGGTGCCTGACGGCGTTCCACGTGTCGGGGCCTTCGAGCAACGAGAGCCTGAGGGAGAGGGCGCACGAGATATTCTCCAACAACATCGGGAACAAGTTCACGGTCGACGTGGTGACTTACGATTATCCGGTGTCGGACCACAGCGGCATGCTTCCCGCGATGGGCGCGGACATCCTCGCCATCGACCCGGGGGCCAACCTCTCGGTGAATTACAGCCAGATAATCGCGGAGGATATCGCGAGCTATTCGCAGGCGGTCCTCGAGACCGACAACAAGCCCACGGTGCTGGTCGGGCTCTCGCTGGACAACGGCGACACCGTATTCAACACCAAGGAGAAGCAGACCGCGCTTTTCGGGACGCTTTTCAGGAGCCAGGACATGTTCATCAAGGCGGGGCTGATAGGCATAATCTACGGGCCGGCCAGGCAGGTGCGCATAGGGAACATCTACGTGGGCCCCGAAACCGGAATCGTCGACGTCGACGCGAACAACACCGGCACCAAGAACACGAAATTCTGCGCATTGCAGCAGGCCATGCAGATGATGACCTCCGCGCCGCCGATAGGCGTCTTCGCGATGAAGAACGCGGCCAATTACAGCGAGTGCATCCCCTGCGAGAGCCTGGAGAAGACGCAGGGCGAGTGCACGGCAGACGCCCTGATGTGCGACAACGGCGTTCGGTGCACCCCGCCCCTGGGGCTGGGCTACCCCGATATCGAAGGAAATTTCAGGTGCCAGCCGGAGACTGTCATCGACATTCCGGAAGGTTCGGAGGATGAGAGGTGCACGCTGTGCAAGGACCTCCCAGGCACGTATTCGTGCATCTTCTCGTATTCGAACGGCACGATAACGACGCAGGAGGGCAACATGTCCGACCTTTCGTCCGACCTCTACCTGGACATAATCGCCGGAATCGAGCGGACGGACAAATGCTGCCTCGAGGACTCTTACGGAAGGCGCTATACGTACATGAAGAAGACCTCCGATACATCTGTGAACAGGCCCCTCGCATTCTCGAAGACCGGGGACAAGGAGGCCGACTGCGGACTGAGCACGAGCATCGAGGCCATCAAGGAGGCCCAGTCCTTCTGCGACGTCCAGATTCCGGTCAAGGATTACGACGTCACGTGCACGCTGAGTGGTTGACATGGGATTGAAAGACCTTCTTGGCGGCATGCTGAAGGGTCCCCCGGCATCCTCGAACCGCAAGGGCCAGGTGCAGGCATGCCCGAACTGCGGCGAGAGGGTGAACCTGAGCATGGAAAGGTGCCCCAAATGCGGCGTAAGGGTAAAGAGCATGTTCAGGCGCAAATGCCCCAAATGCCAGAACCTTGTCGAATTGGACGCGAAAAAATGCTCGAAATGCGGCTACAGCTTCGAAGCCGAATTAGAAAGGGCTAATAAAACTTTTTACGTATGTCCCATATGCGGGTATAAGATGGATGCGCTGCTCACGCAGTGCCCCGCATGCAACACCCGATTCATGTGAATGGAATGGTTGAATCCTTCAAGCAGACGGAGAAGAAGCCCGAGGTGGAAGCCCCGAAAAAGAAGTTCGTCCACCTCCTTGACGAGGAAGAGGTAGAGGTAAAAAGGCTGGGCTCCGACGACATCGAGGACTGCGTGAAGGTCATGAGGAAATGCGCATTCGACGTCACGGAAGTCGAGGTAGGCAACATCATCGCCTACGGGAAAAGCTTCGGGGCGACCGTGAACCGGATGCTCGTCGGCGTCGGGCTCGCGTGGCCCGCGAAGCTCGACATGGAAAGCAAGAAGATTACGAGCGGGGAGCCGAACGCGCTGTATATGGAGGACCCGGCCGTGCTCCTGGCCTACGAGGGCAGGGGCGTGCGGAGGATTCTTCTCAGCGAAAGGGAAAAGGAGACAATCGATTCCAAGCTCAAGTACTCTATAGGGTACCTTTACGAGGACATCCCCTCAGGCGACATCGCCAGCTACATCACGGAAGCCGGCAGCACGCTGGAAAAGCTGTACCTCTCCGAGAATTACGAGTTCTTCAGGACCGAGAAGGGGATACTGGCGTTCAAGAAAGTGGGTTGAGTTATTTTCCGCATGCGCCAGATGCACGTCCGGCCGTCCATGCATCTCAGGACGACAGCTTCAGCATCACTTCCGGGAAGCCGAACGACCCCATCTTCTTCCGGATTGCGCATATGTGCCTGGCGATGGCGACCATGCCCCTCTTTCCGACGCTAATGCAGGCTATGCCGCCTTTCAGCTGCAGATGGGCGGACGGGATGAGGGATGAGATGTATTTTCTGGCTTCCGCAGGCTTCTTTTCGGCCTTATGCGCCTTGGCCTTGCCATCGGACGATGCGGGCTTGTCCCAGTTGGGAAGCCTGAACTCCTTGGCAAGGAGGCGGATTTCGGCCTTCGACAGGTTGCTTTCGAGGAGCGGGCTCTTCACGCCGCTGTGGCGCGCGTTGATGAACGACTGCCCTTTCTCCGAGGCGTCGTCCATGTGTGAGCCGTCGAGGACGTGCTTTATCTTCATCCTCATGGCGACGCCCTTCATCGTGCTGTAGACGTTGCCCCCGCGGACGGCGGCCCTTGCAGTGTGCAGGACCGCGCTCCGCCTGCCTGAATCAAGGACGACATGCTTCACGCCTATGATTTTAGCGACCCTCCGGGCTACGCTGAGCTCGGAGCGGGGGTAGCTTTCGGACAGGGCGGTGACCGCCACCGCCTTCTCGCCCAGCTCCTCGCGGCATATCCGCATGAGGAACGAGCTGTCCACCCCGCCGGAGAATGCGACGACCGCGCTGTCGAGCTTCCTTATCCTCTCGCGCAGGCTTGTCAGTTTCTTCTCGAGGCGCTTGTCCATGACTGTTATTCTGGAGCTCATGATTATAACCTATAGCATTGGATATGTGTGTTTATATGTAATAAAACGTGTTTATAATGGGGTGTGTCGCCGCCGCGCCCCTTTTACACGATGAGAGCCCGCAGGGACCACGCAGTGACCGAAAAGGTATATAACCCTGGGGAAGGAAATTGAAGCCATGAGAAACGCCTTACTCCTGTTGCTCATGGTTTCAATGTCAATGGCAGCGTGCACCGGCGCGATAACCCAGCGCGTCCCGGCGGTCGTCGGCGACGGGGGAGGGCTCATCAACGTCACGATAAGCCTTGGGGACGGGCCCGGGCAGGTCTACATCAGCGTCTTCCCGAGAAGCGGCGTGGCGACGCAGGAATCCATAGAGCAGGCGGTATCGTACGCATACGGCCTTGCGGATGTGGATGAGGGCTGCGACGTGCTGGTGGATTTCGGCGAAAACCCCGGCACGAGCTATATCGACGGGCCGAGCGCGGGCGCAGCCCTGACCGTGATGGCGTATTCGCTCCTCGCCAACAAGAGCCTCAGGAACGACACCGTGATGACCGGCACCATAGGGCCTTTTGGCGAGGTGGGCCCGGTCGGGGGGCTTTACGAGAAGGCGAAGGGGGCCGCCCAGATGGGCGCGAAATATTTCATCACCCCGGTGGAGAACGTCTATGAAATCATGGTCCTGCGGGAAATCGAGAACAGCTACGGCATCAAAATACTGCAAGCAGGCAAAGTCGAGGACGTCATAGGGTTCATGGCGGAAAACAGGAGCATCGCCCAGGACGGGCTGGAAATCAGCAACCGCGGGGTGCCGGACATCCCGGACTACGACGCGGGGGGGATGAACGGATTCGCCCAGGTCGCCACGAGGATGGTCGACATCGAGGAATCGCTCGCGGACCTGATAAACGGCTCGGGCAGTGACACGGCGTCCGTCCGGGGATTCTACCAGTCCGAGGTGGCGAGGCAGCGCGGCATCATCGGCAAGGGGTATTATTTCTCAGCGGCGAACGAGGCGTTCCTCAACTACATAGACATCTCGACCATCTCCGCGGTTTCGGCAGGGGAGCCGGACCTTGCGAGGAAGAAGGGCGAGGCCGGAATCTGCCTCACCGGAATCGGCAGGCCGCCCATGACGGACCGGAATTTCGAGTGGGTGGCCGGGGCGGACCAGCGGCAGGGCTGGGCGCATGAGAAGCTCAACAGCACGGACATCGACGACAAGGCGCTCGTGGACGAGAAGTTCGCCGCTTACAACGAACTGATGTACGCGCAGGCGTGGTGCATCGTAGCGAAGGAGCTCATCGGCGCAGCGCCTTCGGGGGGGACCAGGGTCAATGAAAGCGCGTTCGCGGACATCGCGGAAGGCCGCATCCTCAGGGCGCGGGAGCTGGACCCGCAGGACAGTGAACTGGTAAACAGGCTCAATATCGCCCAGGACGCATACGAGAACGGCCGGTACGCCCAGGCGGTTTTCGATTCGGTCTACGTCATCGAGAACGCCCAGGCGGACAAGGGGATGCCTGATGAATTAAACATCAGCGCGCTAGTCGGCGAGGAGCGCAGTTCGCTCTGGGGCCGGGTATACCAGTCCCATGCGGCTTTCCTGCTCGCGCAGAACCAGACCAGCGGGGCGTACAAGACGGCGAGGCTGGCGTTGGGGCTTGACCAGGCTGCGGCCGAGATGATTGATGCGATGGAACCCGTTGGCGGGCAGGCCCCTCCTGAATCGGAAACCGGAACGGGGGAAGAACGCCAGGACTTCGCGCTTCCGGTAATCCTGGCCGGCGCGATATCAATCTTTTTATTCCTTGTTCTGCTATTAATGATGACAAGGCGAACTCATGGAACTGAAAGCACGGGATCTGGCAAGGCTGATAGAGCTGAACAAAAAAAAGGCGGAGCTGGAGTTCCAGGTGCGGATACTGGGCGCAAAGCCTGATGTCGAGCTGAGGCGCGTCGTTTCCAATGCAGATGAACTCGCCGACAAGGCCAAGGCCGCCGGCGTATCGCTGATTTTCCCCAACCAGACGAAGCTTGACGAGTACGCTGAGGCGCTCGAAGCGTTCCCCCCAGACGCCATCAGGGAAGGGCTGAAGGTGAGGGACGGGAAGGCGTACCAGACGCTAAAGGAACGGGGCATGATTGTCAAGAAGAACTTCGAGAACCGCTCTGAGATCGCGAAGCTCCTCATACTTGTCGCCGGCATGGCGAAGGAGGAGAGGGGCGCGGCCGAATCCGCGATAGCTTCAGGCGCGGTCGAAGCGCCAATCGGCGTCGCGTCCCTGGGCGAGCAGTCCGGAAAAAGGCTGGCCCGGTTCATGAGGCGCTGCGGAATTGCATGCGTTTCGTCTGAAAACCTGCTGAACCCCGCTCCGGACGAGGGCGTGGAGAAAGAGGCCAGGATAGAGATGCCGAACAGGTGGGTCTGGGTCAGCGAAGGGTCGAAGGCGCTTCTTGAGGAGAACCTGCGGAAGATGCAATGCCTGAACGCGAGAATCCAGCTCAAGAACGCGGAGAGGCAGATAAAGACCTTCTCGGATGAGGAGGAGGGCGTATTCGCGACACTGCAGATGGAATACCTCACCCTGCTCAAGGAGCAGGACGAGCTGCTCAAGGAATTCAACGAGGAGGACCTTCTCGCTGTAAAAGGATAGCGGGCGAAGGGAAAAAACGGGCCTGGACCAGGACGGGCTGGCCGATTCAGAGCTTCTTCTCCATATACGGGCCGCAGAGGGAGTATCCGAACTTGCGGTAGTATTCCCTGGCCCCAACGCCGCTGATTATGCGCATCCGGCCCCAGCCTTCGCCCCGGGCAACCGATTCGGCTTCCTTGAGGAGGGACGTCCCGAAGCCGCTGTGCTGGATGCCGCCCCGTGCGTTCAATGGCAGTTCGCACCCGTACACGTGGAGCTCGCGGATGAGCGCGGCATCAGGGTTTCCTTTTTTTCCGGGGAACCTCAGCCGGATGAACGCGGCAATCAAATCATCCTTGTTCTCGAAGGACAGGAACGTCTCCTTCCCGCCGCTGGCGCCATAATCGATGCGGCGCATCGCGAAACCGCGCGGGTCCGGTGTGCGCCTGCCCTGCAGGCCGGCCTCGCGGCAGCGGATTTCCTTCGGAATAATCCCTTTTTCCGCGAGCCGTTTCTCGACCAGTTCGCGAAGGTTGCTCTTTTTCACGCCCCCCGCGATAAGCGGGGAGGGAATGTCGCGCTGTATGCGCATGACGCGCACGTAAGGGGGGATGCTTCGGTAGAATTCCGATATCACGTCCGCCGCCTCTTCAGTGGAATACGGCTCGAACACTCCCCGGTCCATCATTTCCTTCAGCGGCGTCCCCTCGAGCACGAGCGTGGGGTAGATTTTCAGCATGTCCGGGCGGAAGCCGGCGCTCGAGAACAGCTTCCTGACGAACGAGATGTCCTTCTTTTTCGAGGAGCCAGGCAGGCCGGGCATGATGTGGTATAGCACCTTGAACGAGGCGTCCTTGAGCGCGCGCGTGGAACTGACGACGTCCTTAACCGTGTGCCCCCTGCGGATGGTTTTGTAGATGCGGTCGTCGGCATGCTGGACGCCCAGTTCGACGCGCGTGGCCCCGTATGAGAGCATCTCCCCGATATGGCTTATGCACGCGTCGGGGCGCGTTTCGAGCGTCAGCCCTATCGCGCGGTGCTTCGCGCTTTCATTGGCGGATATCGCCTCTTCCATCGTCGTGGAAACCGGGCCGTTGAGGCCGTCATAGACGCCTTTTATGAACGAACGCTTGTATTCGCGGTCCATTTCGAGGAACGTCCCGCCCATCACGATGATTTCGCACTTGTCCGCCGGGTGGCCTGCCCCTTCGTATTGGGCGACCCGCCCCGAGGCCTGGATATGCGGGTCGAACCCGGCCTGCCTGCTTCTCAGCGCGGCAGGCTCGAATCCGCTATAGCTCTTTGCGGCAAGGCCGGAGGTCGGGCAGTAGATGCAATTGTGGGCGCATGAGCCCTGCGGCTTAATCATGACCGCGACAGGGGTGACGCCGGAAAGCGTCCGGGTGGGGCGTTTCAGGAGAAGGGCCCTGGTTCCCGCGTCCAGTCGCCCTTTCGGGAAGCGGGAGAGGATTTCCGGGTTCTTTATCATATTGGCGATGCCGAAGCGCTTGCACTCCGCCCGCTTTATCCAGTCCAGGCTGTGCGCGCCCGCATCCCCGGCGAGGATGCGCCGGATGATTGAATCTATCGCCTTCTGCCTGGACATAATTGGAAAAAATGCACGGACCGCTTTTTATCGTTAATTGAAGATGTTCGAAAGCAGGCCGGCCAGCGCGTATATCGGCGCCTCGAATATCGGGAAGACGATTACGCCGCTGTTCGTGGCCTTGTAGTCGCCGAGGAGGTCGGAGCGGACGAAAAGGGTCACGTTCTCGGAGTCGGCGATGTTCTTGCTTGCGAGCGAGACGACGTCCACGGTCGTCCTGTAGGTCTCCTCTTCGGTCCCGACTATCTCGTAATAGACGGTCTTCGAGCTCTGCGCCGGGACGAACACCGGCTTGACGAATTCCCATCTTTTCGCGCCCATGGCGCTCACCTGGAACACGTCGCTGGTCGAGCCCTTGTTGGTTATTTTTATCGCGAACCTCGCGGGCTGGCCCGGGCCGACGGTCTTGTAGTTCGGCGAAACGTCGAAGTCCATGACGTCCCAGGTTATCTTGACCTTCACGATGAACGTGACGTTGCCGAGCTGCTCGCCGTTCAATTCGTCAATGACGGTGACGCGCGTCGAGTAGTTGCCTTCGGGGGAATCCGGGTCTGCGGTTATCGTGACCATGAGCGGGTTCTGGTAGAGCTTGCTGTTCTGGCTCGTCCATCCGCGCGGCAGGTCGCCCACGACCGCCTCGTCGTAGAGGCCTCCCGCGCCATGGATTCCGCCGGTCGTCTCCCTGGCGTCGACGAGGAGCTGGACGGTCTGGCCGGGGCCTATTGTGCCGAGGTCGATGACATCGCCGTTCTGCACGTTGCGAACGGCCGGCGAAACAAAGTCCAATGAGAATGCCACCGAGGCAACAAGCAACAAGGCTACGAAGGTCGTCCTGCTCAGCATGAGCGGATATCTGTCTTAAGGATTAAAAACATGCTGAGGCTGGGGGTGTGCAGGCTCATTTTGGCCAAATACCCCTTCCACCACCTGGCGTGCGAGCTTCGCCTCCTCCGGATATTTTCCCGGCCGGTCCAGCGCGCGAATGATGCCCTCGAACTGCATGCGGACCTGCTGCTTGAGGGTTTCGGACTCCGAAGATGCGTCTTTCTCGGATGAGTGGCAGAAGCTCGGCCCGGCCATGGCAGCCGTATGATAAACCAGGGTTGATATGCCTTCGGTGCGCCTCTCGATGGACAGCAGGGGGCTGCCCCGTTTCTTCACGCTAATCGACAGGTCCGGATTGCCCGACTGGAGGCGGGCGGCCGATATCTCGATTCCGCTTGCACGGTCCATGATTTGGAGGTGGAAGCGGCCGGACTCAAGGCGGGCGAATGCCGCTTTTTCCATGCCGAAATCGAGTTCCAGGATTCGGGACGGGGGGGTGGCGACAATGACCGGCAGCCGCAGTTCCCCGATGTCCGGTTCCGCGCCGAATGAAATGCCGCCTTCTTCCCGGATTTCCTTGCCGGAGAGGGCGAACACGAGCTTGTCGGCTCTTATCCTGCCCCGCGTTACAAGATGCGCATGGCGCCTGATGCGCAGTGCGACCTCTTCATGGCCGTGCGCATGGACGTAACGCCACACCTCCCCGAACGAATCGAATCCGGACGCCATGAGGGAAAGGACGCCCAAGTGCACAATCCCGGCCTCGTCGGCTTTTTTCGCATCGGACGGGAGCTGTGTGAGGCCGCCGATGAGCTTGTCCGCGTAATAGGTGGCGGCTTCGGGTTTGCTGAGGTCGCTCCAGGCCTCCATGCGGGCCTTTTTCAGGTTGTTGACGATAAGGTTCAGGCCCAGGTGCCTGCTGTAATGCGCAGCCACATGCTCGGCGAAATAGTATTCGAAGGACACGGCCTCGACCTGGCCGACATACCTGCCCAGGGGGTCTGCGCCATGGCCAAGGTCAGGATGATGGCCCTGCTCGTGCACCCACACCGAAAAGCGCGACTCCGCCTGCAAATCCTCGCTCGGGAGGCCCTTGCATCCGCCGAAACCGCTGGAGTATGAGCCGCCCGCGCGCTCCCCCGCCGGGATGCCCGCCCTGATTGCGATGCCCCCGCTCACCGGGTCGTAGCAGCCGTCCCGGACGTCCGTGCAGAAGCGCCCGATATGCTCGTCGGAAAGGAAGACCACGCGTTCCGCGGGGACTGCCTCCTTTCCGGTTATTTCCTCTACGACGGGTTCCCATGCCTTGAATTGGGCCGGATTCTGTATGCTGAGGGCGAGGCCGAACCAGTCCCGCTCCCCTGAATGGTCCGCGATGCCGGGATTCGCAAGGGACAGCGCGGGGATAGGCCTCGGGCCTGCGCATGAGGAGAGCGATGCCCCGACAGCGAGGGCTGCGAGGGAGCGTTTAATCTTCATAAATGTATACTAAATATAACTATTTATAAATAGGATAAAATGGGATAAATGAGGCGGATGGGATTGTTCGTCGGCATCGATGGAAAGGGGGACGGCCTTCAGAGGAAGGCCTCTGCGTTCTTCGCCTTCCTTTCCGCGGCCTCCTCGAACTCGATTGCCTGCTGCTGGAGGGGCGCGCCCTTCTCGCGCTTGAGCGATTTGCGGTCGCGGACGCCGATGAACACGGGCGAGTTCACCGCCTCGCCGACTATAATCGCCTCGCCGACTTTCAGGCCCGTGATGCTCTTCGCCACGCGCGCGTCGATGCCCTCGGAACTCATCTGGATGTGGTCCAGGTCGTTCGGATTCGTGACGCGCAGGATGATGTGCGTGTTGCACTGCGAGAGCGCGGTCGTGCTGAGGTTCACCGGGCGCTGGCTGATGAGGCAGAGCGACGCGCCGAACTTGCGCCCCTCCCTCGCAATCGTCTCTATGATGGCGCGGCTGACGGCATCGCTCTCCTCGGCCTTCTCCCTGGCGAAGTTGTGCGCCTCCTCGATAAGGAGCATGAACGGGGGGATTTTACCCTTCTTCCGAAGCGACAACAATCTGCGCGCCATGAGGGACATCAGGATTTGCTTCTTCCGGAGCGAGTCGATGGGGGAAAAATCCAGGATGAGCAGGCGGCCGGGCTTCACCTGGGAGGCGAGAATCGGGTTTTCGGCCTTGCGTGAAAGGAACTTGTACCTTTTCAGCTCGGAAAGGCTCCGCTTCAGGGCGCGCTTGACCTCGTCCTTGGAAACGTCCGCCCCGTCTACCGCGGCAATCAGCTCCTTGAACGAATAGCCGCTCCCGTCCTTCCTTGATTCGCGCAGCGAGTGCAATGCGTGCCGGAGCACGTCCCGCTGCGGGGCGGAGAGGTAGGGGAGCCATTCCATCATGGCCTCGGGGGCGATTTTTTTCAGCGGAATCGCGATGTCCTGCCCCTCCACGACAGTCGTGAGCTTGCCGTAGGCGGGGTCGTGCGAGAAGCCGGCGTATTCGCCGTGGATATCGACCACTATCACTGCGACGCGCCCGTCCTCCTTCTTCCGCGAAAGCAGCTCCTCGAGCAGGACGCTGGCAAGATGCGATTTGCCGGCCCCGCTCATCGCGAGGATGGCCAGGTGCTTCTGGAGGAGGCGCGTCAGCGAGATTTTCGCAAGGACGTCGTGGTGCTCGATTGAGCCGAGATGCAGCCCCTTTTCGTCGAAGCCGAGGAATTGGCGGAGCACGCCGGGTTCGGCATCGCATACCGCGTCGCCCGGCGAAGGCGGGATGAACGCACGGGCGAACCTGTTCCCGCGGAACACGCCGAGGACCTTCACCTGCGCCACCATGTATTCCCAGGAGCCGGAGGGGAATTGCGCCGCCATCCCAGCCCCCTTCTCGTAATCCGCGACGCTTTCCGCGCGAGCGAAATACCGGTTCGACTTGAAAACTTCTGAGACGAAACCGAACAGCACGCCCGCGCCGTGGATGACTTGGACGTACTGGCCCTTGCGGACGCCCTCGCCCTTGACGACGAACGAGAATTCGGACGTGGATGGCGACTCCTCGGCCGCAATCACAGTCCCCAGCGCTTCGCTCATGAAAGGGGGATACGCACCCGCGGATTATAAACTATCGTCCGCGCGCGGCCGTTTATCCCTTATTTCTTCATCGCTTTCAGGAGGACGAACGCCACCGCGATGCCGCCGACGAGCAGGACGGCGCCGGCGCCGATTGCGAAGAGGAGCACCGTGTCGAGCTCCTTTGATTTCACGACTATGTATTCCCCTTCGGCCATCAAGTCGAGGACGTCGAATCTGGCGGTCTTCTTCCCGGAGGCGTCGAGGACGATTTCAGCGTCCTGGGCGCTTATTATGTCGCCGGGCATCTCCACGGAGTATGTCATCGATGCGCCCGCGGCCTTGAGCGTCGCCGCACCGAGCTTGGATGAAGGGTCCTTGAAATCCGAATCAATCTGCGGCGCTGAACTGGTCCCGGATGAGAGGCCTTCGGAGCTGACGATTTGCGGGACGCGCCTCACCTCGAGCGTGTAGACGACGTACGGGAATTCCGATGTTTTATTGAAGATGTAGAGGTTGTCGCTGGCCTTGACGCTTTTCGTGATTGTCATGACTCCGGAGTTGTATGAGCACTGGAAAACGGTCCCGTTTTTCGTTATGTTCTCGCATGCGCCGGAGAGCTGGGACTCCGAGCTGGCGAAGTCCTGGTTCATGGACAGCAGGGCGCTCAGGTCCACGTTCTCGGTAATGACCGAGTTGCCGTCCCGGTCGACCTTCTGGGTGTAGTCTATTGAGATGCATCCTGAAAGGAACAGCGCGAACAGCCCGAGGGCGATGATTGACGAACGGATTTCCATGGCTAATAGGTGGGGGGCATTTTTTTTAAATGTAGGTCTGGCAACGATGCGGGCTCAGAAACGCCTGCCGCGTTGCGCCCGTGCCGATGAGGGCGGTTCGCTCTGCCGTGAGGCGCCAGCTTTCGGGAAGTCGATGGAGGATGGGGCGCCCCTCGGGTTGACGAACCGGTCCGCCGCCGAGCCAGAAATCGGCGGAATCAATGAATGGGGCTCGCCTTTCAGTTCCCAGGCCGGGTCCTTGGTGCCGCCGGGGAAGACCTTCGCCACGCTCACCCCTTTTGCGGCCGGCGACCTGTCGAAAATGTATAGCGTTGAATGCGGGATTTGCGCCGCCGTATCGACACGCTCGACCGTCTGCAAATCGACCAGGCCGAGCTTATTCAGCGTCTTTTTATCAGGCGTGATGGGCTTCTCGCCCGGCTTCGGCTTGATGAACAGCACCGCCACGACGGGTTTCGAGCTGCCGCAGTCCTTGACGTTGGCGGATATCACGAACGCCTTTGGCGGGTACAGGAACTTCTCGGCCGCTCGCCCCTCCACCGGCGGGACGAGGAAACTCGGCTCGCCCGGCACCCGGACGCGGCCGGTCTCCTTGCCGGCCCAGTCCAGGCGCACGACCTCGACCGATATCGGCGCGGTCGTGCGGCTGTATATGTATAGGGTTGGTTCGGTCGGCTGCCTTGAAAGGGGCTTTGCCTCCTCCAAGGACTGGACGTCGAAAAAGCCGAGGCGGCTGAGGGATTCCATGTCGGGCGGGCAGTTCGCGAACAGCACGCCTGCGACCGGCCGGACGCTTTCCCCTTCCCTGGACAAACCGGAGATGATGAATGACCTATCCATGATTAATCACCGATGAACAAAAAGGATTGGATGGTCGGATTTATTATTTTATGTATCTGGCGCAGGTCAGTCGAAGTTCATTCGGCCGAACTTGATGAACAGCGGCTTCGCTTCTTTCATGTCCACGACCGCGATTGCCAGCTCCTTCCTGAGCCTGCCCGCGGTCTCGAGCGATGGCAGGAGCGATTCGATTCCGCATTGCCAGCCCTTCTTCACGACCTCGAGGAGGTAGTAGGTCTTGTCCTCCCCGGGCCGGAAGCCCTTGCGGTGCAGGCGCAGGAACGGCGTCCCGTCCAGGCTCGGCCGGATTATGTAGCCGCGCTCGCGGAAATAGCGTATCACGTGGAATTTCTCATGCGCAAGCGGGTCCTTGCCCGCGGCCTTGCCCAGCAGCTCGTCCTTGGGGAGCGGAAGGACCCCGCGCTCGGCGAAATACGCCGCCTCGAGGTATGTCAACTTCGTCGTTTCCGCCTCCTCGACACCGGCGCCGAGGCTGCGCAGCTTCAGTATCAGCGGCTTCTCCTTGATGAGCAGGTAATCTTCCGAGTATTCGATGTTTGCCATAACAACCACGTGAAAATGAATCGCCAGCCGCAGGATTCCGCCCTCAGGTCCCGTCCCCGGGCCCGCCCTTCATCTTTATCTCGCCCAGGATTTTTTTCAGTTCCGAATGCCTGACATCGTTCATGCGGATGGCCACATTCGAGCCGCCGGCGGTATCGACATAGAGCGTCCCCACGCCGAAGATGCGCTGGACGATGCCCTGCGTGTAGGTCGTCTCGGTGATTTTGGCGTATTGCAGGAGGATCCTGCGCGTGGAAATGATGCCGGACTGGTACAGCATTCCGTTCTCCTCGAGCGTCAGCGTCTGGAACCTGGATGCTATGAACGCCACCAGGACGAATATCAGGCCGATGAACCATAGCGCTGCGATGAGGGGGATGAGAATGCGCTCAAGGAGGTCCCGCACCAGCAAGACGAAGATTGTCAGGAAAACTGTCATGAGGAAAATTTTTGTCGCGCCCACAATCGGATGAGGATGGAAAGAATGCGCCATGCAGAGGGTTAGGCTGACTCAGATTTAAATCATTGTGCCCGAAGGATTATCCATGCTTGTCATTTTCACCGACGGCGCGTCGCTGGGCAACCCCGGCCCGATGGGCGTCGGCATCGTGATATACCGCGATGGAATCATCGTCGAGGAGCTGAGCGAGTATATCGGCAATGGGACGAACAATATCGCCGAGTACAGCGCAGTGATAAAGGCGCTGGAGACCGTGCATAGCATGGGCGACATGGAAGCGCATGTCAAAAGCGACAGCCAGCTCATCGTCCGGCAGCTGAACGGCGAGTACAAGGTCAAGGACCCGGACCTCCGGCCGCTGTATAAGAGGGTCGTGCACCTGTGCAAGGGGCTAAAAGTCCATTTCGAGCATATCCCGCGCGAGCACAACGCCGAGGCGGACAAGCTCTCGAAGGAGGGCGCGGAAATCGGCAAAAAGCGCGCGAATGGCGCGGGTGCGGGCAAATGAATATCACCGAGCGGCTCGAGCTCGGCCGCATGATGACTTTCGAGCTTTCGAAGGAGAAGCCCGTCCACGGCTGGTTCTGGTACAAGGAAGGCTATGCGCCGGAGCTTGTCGAATGGGCAATCCGGGCCGAGCTGGAGAAGAGGGGCAGGAATCCGGAGACTGTGCTGGACCCTTTCTGCGGAGTGGGGACCACCCTGCTTTGCGCGAAGGACAAGGGAATCGAATCGGCCGGGGTGGACGCGTCGAGCCTGGCCGCGTTCGTCTCGCGGACGAAGACTGACGACTATGAAAAGGGGGACATCGAGTCCGCGCTCGCATTTTTGCAGAAAAAGCTCGATTACCGCAATGCGGAAAAGATGGACTGGAAGTTCGAGCTCTTTTCCACGAAGGCCGCGTTCCCGAAAAGGAACCACACCGAGATACTCGCGCTCAGGGAGGCTATAGAGAACGAGGAGGGGCGGACGCGGAACCTCCTGCTCCTGGCGCTGCTTTCCATCCTGCCGCAGTCGAGCATCATACTCAAGGACGGGGGCGTCCTCAAAATCGACCGCGGCAAGCGCGCGCTCCCTGCGAGGGAGATATTCAGGAGGAAGGTGAAGCGGATGGCCCGCGAGCTCGAAGGCAGGAGGCAGGGCCATGTGCCGAAGGTATTCCTCGGCGACGCGCGCGCCCTCGACATAGGGGGGAGCGAGGTGGACCTCGTCGTCACTTCGCCGCCGTACCTGAACAACATAGACTACTCGAAAATCTACGGGCTGGAACTGAGCCTGCTCGCGATGAGCATGGCCGAGGCCGAGGAGGTGCGCATGCGCGCGGTCCGCTCGTTCATAGGGAGGCGGATGGACGTCGACACCATGCCGCCCGAAGTCGGAGACGTGGGCCTGCGCATCCCGATTGTCGGGACGTATTTCAAGGACATGGAGGCGTGCATCGGCGAGATGTTCCGCGTGCTTGCGCCCGGCGGGGCCGCGTATGTCAACGTGTCGAATTCGGTCATCCACGAGACGCACGTGATTGTCGACGAGATTTTCGCGCAGATGGCGGAGAGGATAGGCTTCGCCGAGACGGAAGTCGTCGTCGGGGCCGAGCGCATCGCGGATGTCAGGCCGCAGAAGGTCAAGACGAGGGAAAGCGTAGTGATAATGAGGAAGTGATCATATGGCGCAGACTCAGGCAAACCAGCCGGCCGGACAGAGCCCTTTCCCGCTTATGCCGCTGATGGGACAGCAGGCCGGGGGGCAAATCGGGGCGCAGGCGGGACAGCAGGCAGCCGCAATCAATGGATACTTGAACATCGACCCCGCACTTATGAGGCAGATTACCCAGCATGTCCAGGCGCTCCCCCCCAATTCGACGCCGGCGCAGCAGCTGGCGGCCGTCCAGGGCCTTTTCAACGTGCTCAGGCACGGCGGGACTTTGGGGCTGACATGGCAGGACAGCGCCGGAAGGGAGCCAAGGAGCCCGTCCGACGTCCTTAGGGCGCGGAGCGGCGACTGCGACGAGCTGTCCACGCTTTTCTACGCAGCCGCAAGGCAGCTGGGCATAGACGTCAGAGGCTTCCGGCTCTCCACGATGACGCTGATGTCCGGGGGGGCAAGTGTCGTGCACGCGCCGCTCCTTCTCGAGATGGGCGGGAACAGGTACATAGTGGACCCCATAATGCCATCTACGGTCCCCGTGAGGGATTTCAGCGACGCCACGCTCATCGGAGTCTTCGGCCCGTATTTCAATCTGAGCAGCCAAGGCCCCAGCGCGGCGACAGCCCCGGTCACGATACAGAACAGGAACGACTTTTCGACGCAGGCCGATATCGTGACTGTCGAGCTGCTCGAGCGCGCCATGTACAATTCCCGGTTGGGGACGCCCGCAGGCACGGCCGGTGCGAGGAGGGATTTGGAGGACGTTGTGAGGATTGGCTCCGGCGGCCGATATATTTCCGGGCAGCGGGATGTCGTCGCCCAGAATGTATATAACGCATATTTCAGGCCCGCGGATGCGGCATTTGGCAAGGGCGCGAGGGATGCATCAGTAATCCAGGGGTATACGGACAGCCTCGCCATCATCAGGCTGGTGCCATCAATCGCGAGGGCGAACGAGGCGTCAGTCTACAGGACGCATGGGGCGCTCGGCATCTTCCACCGTGACGGGGGCAGGCCCGCGCAAGCGAGGGCGGAATTCGCCGAGCAGATCCGGCTGCGGCCAAAAGATCCGGTTGGGCACCGGAATTTGATCAATCTTGAATTCAGTTCGGGGAACCGCCGGGCCGCCCTTGCGGCTTGCGATGCGGCGCTGCTTGGCATTCCGCAGGGTCCGGACTACAATGCAATCAGGGTGTTCCGGAATAAGCTCGCAGCGAACATCGCTAAAAATCCGTAGATACCGGGAAGGTTGTTAAAACCGTCGCTGGAAATGCGTAGAGGGAGAGACAAATGCTCATTGGAATAGTAGGAAAACCTTCAACTGGAAAAAGCACGTTCTTCATGGCCGCGACAAGCGTGCCGGTCGAGCGCTCGCCGCGCCCTTTCACGACAATCAAGCCCAACCGGGCGGTCGCCTATGTCGAAGTCGAATGCGTCGACAAGGAATTCGGCAAGCAGTGCAACCCGAGAAGCGGGTTCTGCGCGAACGGGAGGCGGTTCGTGCCGGTGGAGCTTCTCGACGTGGCGGGGCTGGTCCCCGGCGCGCACGAGGGGAAGGGGCTCGGGAACAAGTTCCTCGACGACCTGAGGCAGGCCGACGTCCTCGTCCACATAGTGGATGCGAGCGGCTCCACGAACGAGATGGGCGAGAAGGTGCCGGTAGGCAGCTACGACCCGTGCAACGACGTCCGTTTCCTGGAGGAAGAGCTCGATTTCTGGATAAAGGGCATATTGGACAAGAACTGGGAGAAGCTCGTCCGCGAGGCCAAATTGAACAAGAAGAAGAACGAGGACTTCCTCGCGGAGCAGTTCAGCGGCCTGGGAATGACGAAGGATATCATAGGGCGCGTCCTGAAGGAGCTGAAGCTCGACGAGAAAAGCCTCCTGGACTGGAGCCCTGAGGAGAGGCTGGGGTTCTGCAAGAAAATCAGGCAGATAGGCAAGCCGATAATCATCGCCGCGAACAAATGCGACCTCTCGGCCGGCTACGACAACTTCCAGAAGCTCAAGAAGACGTTCCCGGAGTATCTCGTCATAGCCTGTTCCGCAGAAGCCGAGATAACGCTCAAGGGCGCGGCCAAGGCGAACTTCATAGAATATGTCCCCGGCGACAAGGCTTTCCGCGTGAAGGCGGACCTGAACCCGGAACAGCAGAAAGCCATGGACATCATGAAGGCCGTGTGTGAAAGGTACGAGGGCACCGGCATCCAGAAATGCCTCAATGCGGCCGTGTTCGATTTCCTCCATTACATCGCGATATTCCCGGGCGGCGTCGGGAAGCTGGAGGATTCCGAGGGGCGCGTGCTTCCGGACTGCTTCCTGCTGCCGCCCGGCACCACCGCGCTGGATTTCGCCTTCAAGCTCCACTCGGACATAGGGAGGGGCTTCATCAAGGCCATCGACGTGAAGACGCGCCAGGCCGTCGGGAAGGACCACGCCCTGCGGCACAGGGACGTCATCGAGATAGTGTTCAAGAAGCCAGGCTGATGAAGCTTTATAAACTGCCCTGGGATATCACGCCGGTGACAGAATGATACTCGTCCTTTCCACCTTCCCGGACGGCAAAAGCGCGAAGAACGCCGCACGGGACCTCGTCCGGCGCAGGCTCGCCGCGTGCGCAAGCATCATCCCGATTGAATGCTCGGTCTACCGTTGGGAAGGGAACGTCGAGGAGCACGCCGAGCGGCTCCTCCTGATAAAAACCAGCAAGAACGCCTATTCCGCGGTTGAAAGGAGGATAAGGGAGATTCACCCCCACCATGTCCCGGAGATAGTCTATGTGGACGTGGACCACGGGAATAAGGCCTATCTGGACTGGGTGGAATCCAGCTCCAGGCTTTTCAGGGTGCCGCTCGACTTGAGGGCGACGAGGCGGGCCTCCGCGCCATCCAGGGAACCGAGAAGGGCCAGGAAGCCGAGGACGCGCTCCAGGTAATCCCGCTCGCAGCGCAGCACCCCCTTTTTCGATTTCACATCATAACTGACCAGCTTGAGCGCGGCGTATGAGAGGCCGTGTTCCCCGAAGAACCTCAGCGCTTCCGCATAGAGCGACCGCTTCAGCGCCTCTTCGCCGGTCTCGGGGCCGCGGAATTCGAAAAGGATGTAGCGCCTCTTCAGGGCGCGGGCCTTGGTCATGGGTATATGAGGCCTGAAGCCAATTAAATAACTTAGCGATAAATTGGATGACTGGAGGTTTTAGGATGTTCAAGCCTGATTTTCATTTTCCGCCAATTTTAAGGAAGCTCAAGAGAGGAGGCCCCGCAGTGACGCTGCCCAAGGACGCCGGGATGGTGATGGCGTATACCGGCCTCAACAAGGAATCGCGCGTCATCGAGCTCGGCTCCGGAAGCGGGTTCATGACGGTCCAGATGGCCTCCATCGCCAGGGAGGTGGTGTCATACGAGAAGCGGAAGGAGTTCCTGGAGCTTGCCGAATCCAACGTGAAGAGGGCCGGCCTCACGAACGTCACGTTCAGGCTGCACGACGTCCTGCATGGCATAGAGGAGAAGGACGAGAGCTGGGACCTGGTCTTCTGCGACATCGCAGAGGCGGACAAGGCGGCCTCGATGGCGCACGCCGCGCTGAAAAAAGGGGGGTATATGGCCGCGCACTGCCTCCAATCCGAGCAGGCCAAGGCCCTGCACCTCGAGGCGGCGAAGATGTTCGCCGAGGTCTTCACGGCCGAATGCATCATGCGCGAATTCGAGGTCCGCGAGTTCGGATTCCGCCCCGCGCATTTCGGGCTCATGCACACGGCGTACATGGTTTTCGCGCGCAAGTGAGCGGGGGCATCGGATAAAAAATCTTTTCGCGGAAGTCTTCCCCAAGTGATTCGTATGGCAGAAGTTGAAATCAAGAACGACTCGAAGACTGTCAAGGTGCCCGACGGCGCCCTCCTCGCGGAGCTCGACGGCAAATGCTCGATACTTTTCGCATGCAAGGCAGGGAGCTGCGGCTCCTGCAAGGTGAAGGTGCTCGAGGGGATGGAGAACCTCGAGGCCCCGAACGACATAGAGCAGGCCGGGCTTGCGACCTTCGGCGGGGACCCGAGCGAGCGCCTTCCCTG
>Ga0265297_10004076_pt1 | contig 24713 bp, 26 predicted proteins | sample Munlanlwell13791_FD_192502 | JGI IMG/M metagenome (GOLD analysis project Ga0265297, IMG submission 192502) | Leachate microbial communities from a municipal landfill in Southern Ontario, Canada - Leachate well 137-91 | ecosystem: Engineered > Solid waste > Landfill > Unclassified | place... | reverse complement strand
AACCTCTCCACACCGCAAGACGGCTCGATCACATAAGGGATGTAAGAGGTCTTATCGGTTTCGTCAAAATACTTCAGATCCGTTCCGGAATGCTGCTGGTGCCTGCCCAAGTCAAAATCCCGGCGGTTGGCGATGCCTTCGATCTCGTCCCAACCCCAAGGAAAATTATATTGCACGTCCACGCAATCCTTGGCATAATGAGCCAATTCATCTGTACGATGAGGCCGGAATCTTAATTTTTCTTTCTTCAGACCCAAATCTTCGATATACCAGCGCATTCTTTCTTTGGTCCAATATTCGAAAGCTTTTTCGTCGTCTCCCGGTTTAACGAAATATTCCATTTCCATCTGTTCGAACTCGCGGCTGCGGAAAATAAAATTACCGGGGGTGATCTCATTGCGGAAAGCCTTCCCGACCTGCCCGATGCCGAAAGGCAGCTTCACTCTCTGGGTGTCAAGAATGTTTTTATAACTGGCAAAAATTCCCTGCGCGGTCTCCGGCCTCAAATAGGCTAGAGAAGCGTTGTCCTCGACCGGACCGACAAAGGTGCGGAACATCAAATTGAATTTGCGCGGCGCGGCCAGCTCTCCTCCGCAATCGGGGCATTTGGCGCTAGCCAAAACCTTAGCCATTTGGTTTATGTCTGCCGTGTCTTTCGTCTCTTCATCCGTAAAACCGAGCTTCTTAAGCTCTCCGGCATCTCTCAATTTTTCCATTAAATGGTCTGCCCTGAACCTTTTATGGCAAGCTTTGCATTCGGCCAAAGGATCGGAAAATTCGGTAGTGTGCCCGGAAGCCTCCCATATCCTGGGACTCATGATGATAGAACTGTCCAGCCCGACAACATCATCGCGCTTCTGCACCATTGATCGCCACCAGGTCTTTTTAATATTATTTTTCAGTTCCGCTCCCAAAGGACCAAAATCGAAAAACCCGCCAAAACCGCCGTAAATCTCGGAACTCGGGAAAACCAATCCCCGCCTTTTGATCAAAGAAAGGACTTTTGCCACTGTGTCTTCCATAAAATTTTGCCTGTCAGCCAAAAAGTTCCGGCAAAATCTCGTTTGCCAAAACCTTAAGGAAGAGGAGATTCTTAATGGTTGTTATTTAATCTTTGCCTGCAAAGGCTGGATCTCCGAATACAAACTGGTATTGGTCCACTGGTCCTCTCCGGATATCTGGGCCGTATCCAAAACCATAATGTCTTTCCCCGTGTCTTCGGCTTTCGGAGCGATCGACAGCTGAAACGCGCAAACTTTCGCTTCCGTCAGGATGCCCGAACCTGCTGCCAGGTCTCCGACCTGCCAAAGGATCTCGCGCGACTGGGAATCGTAGGTGATGCCCGAATTTTCCGTTGGCCAAAGTTTTCCGGTGAAGCTGACCCCTTCCGGCAGAACGGTCCTGATCTTTACGTTCTTAACGTCATTAAAAGAATCTCTAACCTTCCAAACCACGGCAAAAGTATTCGACTGGCCGAGGCTCAACGGTAAAGACCCGGAATTGGCAAAATATTTGCTGTCCAAAGAGAGCTCTCCCTGTCCGCTCAAAGTCGAAGCAACGCGGTTCGTAAATGTTTCGACCGCTTGGCTGATGAATATTTTATTGCTGATCTCCGGATTCTTATCGGCCGGACTCTGCATCGTCCAGCTTCCGTCCTTTAATTCGACCCAAAATTCAACTTTTCCCGTTTCGCCTTTTTCCAAATAACGAAGCTGGGGTATTTTTTGGCCGTCCCAAATAATGGAATTATCGCCGGATGTAAAGTTGCCTTCCGGCGCCTTGATCGAAGAAAAGTCAAAGCCTTTTCCGTTCAGGCGGGAGATCAAGGTCAGATCGGTCAAAGACTCTTCCCCTACGTTGGCAAAGGATATTTCGTAATGAAGCAGATCGCCGGGAACAGCCGTATATTGGGGGCTGCCGTTTATCTGCTGAGAGATATACAGATCAGGAGCAGTGATACCGATTATTTTGCTTGTTTCTTGAAGGGGTATAAAATCGCCATCCTGCCAAACGCCGATCTGCGCTTTAAAAATCTTCTGATCTTTAGCTTGGCCGCTTAAAGAACCGCTGATCTCTATCTTCCCTCCCTCTCCTTCGTTGAGGCTGTCTATGTTCCACTGGGTTTGCTCCAAGTCCTTGGGTTTGGAGGAGACAAAATTAAAACCATCGGGATATTCGATCTTGCAGGTCAGGTTGGTTAAAGGGTAGGGGACATTGGATAGATAATTAATACTGAAAGTAAAATTTTTCCCGGCGGAAACCTTTGAAGATGCAAAATCAAGAGTGAAATTCAGCGCAGCCTTCTGGACGATCGTCGCGAACGTGGTCGAAACCTCATTGCGGGTGCTCAATCCCTTGGGTTGAAAGGTCAATGTCGCTTTCGCCACCTTGGCTTCGTTCTCTTTTCCCAAAAGCCTGGCTGAAAAAACAAAACTGCGCTCTTCTCCAGGGTAAACATCTCCTTTCAACTCAGAAGAAGACATTCTTTGTATCCGTTCGTTTCCCTCTAAAATGGAGTTCGGCGGAAACTCGAAAGAAAGTTCGGGATTTTCCACTCTTACGTTCCCGTTGTTCTTGAATTTGACAACATATTCCATTTTGTCCCCCAGCGCCACGCTTTGCGGTCCGAGTATCTCCAGTTTGACCGTTTCTTTCGAATAAGAACTTTGCTTCCAAAGATAAAAGCTGGATCCCAAAGCCAGGATCAAAATTAAAAAAATAAAAATAATTTTTTTATTCATCTTTTTTTGCTATATGCTTTATTTATGAACTTTTTTGACGCTTATTTTTTTGACTCCCAGCCACAAGTCTTCCCCGTCGATCTTCACCTGTTTTTCCAAATTGAATTTTTCCGAAGCTGTCCGGCCGGAACCGATCGCCTTAGCGATGGTTTCCTTGGCTATCATTTTAGCATTTTTAGATAAAATATCATCAAGCTGGCCGGCGCCTTTGAACTTTATCTCGATCTTGTCCTCGGGCTTCAATCCAGCCTCTTTGCGCATCTGCTGGATCTGTCTGGTGATCTCCCTGATGGTTCCCTCTTCTTTCAGCTCCGGGGTAATATTAATGTCCAATTCGAAATCCGCTTCCAACGCCGGGGATAAAACGATCTTTTTAACGTTTACTTCTTCTCTGATCACCGCCAAAAGGTCTTTAGAGATGCTCCCTTCCTCTCCTTTTATTTTAAGCGAAGCCAGCGGCTGCCTGACCTTGATCTTGGCCTTGGCGCGCTCCGCCAAAACAGCGGTCGCAACGCTTTTGACCTTGTCCATTTGGCTCTCAAGATCTTCCTTGATCATCTTCTTTTCGAATTTCGGATAATCGGCCAAATGGATGCTTAGCGGATCCTTTCTCGACTTAAGCTGCTGATAAAAATATTCGCTCGTGAAAGGCGTGAACGGCGCGATCAATTTGCAAAAATTCATCAAAACATAATAAAGCGTTTGGCCAGCTTCCTTAAGCTCGGTCTTGTTCTCCGGTTTTTGGAATCTTTTTCTGGACCTTCTGATATACCAGTTGGAAAGATCTTCCAACAAAAATCCTTCGAAAATCCTTGCCGCCGAGACCATATCATACTGATCAAGATATTTAACGGTTTTTTGCTCCAATCCGTTCAGCCTTGAAACGATCCATTTGTCCAGCGGATCTTTGCTGGCCGGAATCTTTGCGTCAAACTTAATCCCTTTGGTATAAGTTTCCAAAAAAACGACAGAATTCAATAAAGTCATAAAAAAACGGCGGTAAAGATCCTCCAGCCCCTTAAGATCGAACATCTTCGGTTCCGCCACTTGATTGACCGTATAAAGATACAGCCTGACCAGATCGGCGCCGTATTTTTCCATCGTTTCCATTGGAGGGACTATATTCCCCTTGGACTTGGACATTTTCAATCCCTTTTCGTCCAAAAGAATGCCGACGGAAGCGACGTTCTTGTATGACGGTCCCAGTCCCAAGGCAGTAGAAATAGCCAATAAGGTATAGAACCATCCTCGCGTTTGGTCTATCCCCTCGGCGATATAATCGGCGGGGAAAAAATCTTTTTTGTCTATCTTGTCTTTGTTCTCAAAAGGATAATGCCACTGGGCGTAAGGCATGCTGCCCGAATCGAACCAGCAGTCGATAACAGAACTGACGCGTTTCATTTTCCCGCCGCATTCGCAAGATATTTCAACCTCGTCGATGAACGGGCGATGCGGGTCTTTAAGCTTTTTCCCGGACATTTCTTTCAATTCCTTCAGGCTGCCGATGCAAACTTTCTTTTCGCAATCCGGGCACTCCCAAACAGGCAAAGGGGTTCCCCAATATCTTTCCCTGGACAAGTTCCAGTCTTTAACATCTCTTAGCCACTCGCCGAATCTCCCCTCTTTAAAACTTTCCGGAATCCAATTTATCTGCTGGTTGTTTGCGATCAACTGATCTTTCAGCTCCGTCATTTTTATGAACCAGCTCTCTTTCGAATAATAAAGCAAGGGGGTTCCGCATCTCCAGCAAAAAGGATAATCGTGCTCGTAGGGCTCTTCTTTAAAAAGTATCGTTCTGGCTTTCAAATTCTCGATGATCAGGCGGTCGGCGGATTTAACGAAAACGCCAACCAGATTTTCCGTGTCTTTGCTTGTCGCCAAATCGCTTGAGAATTTTCCCTGCTCGTCAACGCTGGTGAATATCCCGGGAAATCCGTATTTTTGCGAAAGATTGTAATCGTCCACGCCGAAGCTGGGCGCTATATGCACTATCCCCGAACCGTCCTGCGTCGTGACAAAATCAGCCGCATATATTTTCCACTCGCCTTTTTGCTTCAATGCCTCTCCCGCGTCCGTGTTGTAATAAACTTCAGGAAATGGAGGAACGCAGCCGCCCGGATATTTTTCTATAAGCTCTCTGCTGGTGAAGGTCTCGACTATCTGATAATGCTCTCCCAAAACGGCCAGCCTCTCCTGGGCCAGGATCAAAAATTCATTCTCGAATTCCACTTTCACATATTGGATGTTCTCGCCAACCGCCAAAGCGGTGTTGGCGGGCAAGGTCCAAGGAGTTGTCGTCCAAACCAAAAAACTAACGCTGTTGTCGTCCTTAGCTTTAAATTTGATATAGATCGAATTTTCTTTTACTTTTTTGTATCCCTGGGCCAGTTCATGGCTGGAAAGGGATGTACCGCAACGCGGACAATAAGGAGTGACCCTGTATCCTTTATAAAGCAAACCTTTATCCCAGATCTTTTTTAAAATTGACCAGACCGATTCTATATAATCGTTCTCGTAAGTGATATACGGGTCTTTCAGATCTATCCAAAATCCCATTCTCTCCGTCATCAGCTCCCATTCTTTTTTGTAATACCAAACCGACTCTTTGCATTTCTGGTTGAAAGCGGCGACCCCGTAAGCTTCGATGTCTTTTTTGCTCTTCAATCCCAATTCCTTTTCCACCTGCAGCTCCACGGGCAAACCATGAGTGTCCCAGCCCGCTTTTCTTGGCACCCTGAATCCCTGCATTGTCTTGTAGCGGCAGACAATGTCCTTAAAGCACCTTGACTCCATATGATGGATGCCCGGCTTGCCGTTGGCCGTTGGCGGCCCTTCGTAAAACACAAAATCGCGCTTCGCTTTGCCGGAACCGGCGGATTTGGAAGGCGTTCTATTATCAATAGATTTTTGGAAAATTTTGTTCTTTTTCCAAAATCTCAAAATCTGCTTTTCTGTTTTAGAAAGGTTAAAATCCATGTTTAGATTGCGTTACAGCGAAACAAAGATGTAAGCCTATACTATTTCCTCTACTTAAGAGCATTAGCATTTTTAATCGTTTTTTTCAATCGAAAAATTATCAACAGGCCTGCCCTGTAAATGTATATTCCAGGCAAACAGCAATCCCATTGTTTTCCCTGCAAGCAACCGTTTCAATAAATGCCATACAATCAAACATTTCTAATATGGTTGACAAAATAGACGAATTGTTTTATATATAGAACAGCTTTTTGAAAAACTGAATATGGAAATATTTGTAAGCAGCTGATCGCCTATCTCCTCTCTCAAGCGAAGGTAGGCGGCTAGCTGCTTACAAAAGGTCGAGAAATTGAAGCAGCGATTTCTTAACCAAATAAAAAAATGAATAAAAAACTTATTGTTTTTGACTTTTCCGGAACACTAGCGAAGGAACCGACAAAAAACATTCCTGCTTTCTTTGCGGGATTGAAAAAAAACGGTTGCGATTTGAATTCCAAAAACCAAAAAGAATTTCTGAATTTCCTGAAAGAGAGCTTGTCAAAATCAATGGACAGGTATGCTTTATCCCAAAGAGTTGCCGCCTTTTTCACTAAAGAACTCGATGGCGACTTGATAAAATTGGTGCAGGATAACATCGTTTTCCCGCTCTTTGACGACGTCAAAGAGGTTTCCAGCTTGCCCATAAAAAAGGCTATCTTAACGGACGCAAGCCCGTTCCTGATAGACCTTGGCCGCTTTGAAAAAAGCTTCTCCGTTTTTACCCCGCAGATAACGACCTATCGGAAGCCGGATGAACGGGCCTTCCAATGCGTCCTTGACCGCTGCGGAGCCAAAGCCAAAGAGACTGTGATGGTTGGAAATGACCTTTACGAGGATATCATTCCCGCCAAAAATATGGGAATGACGGTTATTCTTCTTGACAGAGAGGGAAAAATTCCGGAACAAAAAGGTATTTTCAAAGCCTCTTCAATGAGAGAGGTCGGAGGATATTTGGAATATCTTAAAAGTTTGTGATCGAAACTGCTAACAAAAAACTGACGGCCAAAACCGCCAGTTTTTTAATGAAAAAAACTTACTCTTCAAGGGGTTAGACCCCTTTAAGTCTTACATCTTCTCCGGAACTTCTATCCCTAAAAGGTTGAGGGAATTTTTCAGGATCTGGGCTGCGGCTTTTGTCAGCGCCAAGCGGAATGTTTTTTGTTCTTGTTTTTCGGCTTTCAGGATCGGCAACTTTTCGTAGAAAAAATTATAGCTCTGGGCGAGCTCGAAAGCGTAGTTGCACAAAAGATTGGGCGAAAAAGTACGGGCCGCTTCAGCAACTATTTCCGGGAATTTGGAAAGCAAACTTAAGACCGCCCTCTCCTCCGCTTCCATTCCAAGCTGGTCGAAGCCGGGCTTCGACCAGCTTTTTGTACTGGAAGGAGCTTTGGCTAAGATGCTTTGACAGCGGACGGCGACATATTGAAGATAAGGGCCGGAGTTGCCTTTAAGGTTCAGCATTTTGTCCCAGTCGAAAATTATCTCTTTGGAATAATGTTGGGAAAGGTCGTTGTATTTTATCGCACCGACGCCTATCTCTTTGGCGATCTTCTCTTTTTCTTTGACGTCCAATTCTTTCGCGGAAGCAGAACTGTCTACCAGCTTTCCGGCCCTGGTTATGGCTTCCCCTAAAACCTCCTCCAAATGGATGGTATTCCCTTTCCGAGTGGAAAATTTCCCTTCCGCTGTGCGATAAAGCCCATGGCCTATGTGGACGAGCTGGTCTTTGCGGAGCCATCCCAAAAGTTCGGCCGCAAGGAAAAGCTGCTTCATATGAAGGTTCTGCTCCGTTCCAACCTCGTAGATAAACAGGTCCGGATGCCATCTCTTGATGCGGTACTTGATGGCGGCCAGATCGCGGGTGAAATAGATGGAAGATTCATCCGATTTCAAAAGCATGGCCGAAGGCAGGGCCTCATTCGGATACTCAAAGATCAAAGCTCCCTGGCTCTCTTTGGCAAATCCTTTTTCCTTGGCTTCTTTGATTGCTGCCGCCGTTTTATCCAGATAAAAACTTTCCCCTATGGCGTAGTCTATTTTTACGCCAAGCAGATCATAGATCCTCTTAAACTCTTTCAGGCTGATCTTTACGCAGGCATCCCAGATCATTTTGGCTGTCTTGTCTCCCTGTTCCAGCTTTTTGAACCATTGGCGGGCAGAATCCGCCATCTCCGGCTTGGCTTCCGCTTCCTGATGGAATTCAACATATATTTTCTCAAGCTCCGCGATGGTCAGACTGCTCAATATTTTTGCCGCCTCTTTAGGGGAATGCCCTTTCAATTTATTTTCAAAAAGCTGGTAGCTTAATTTTCCATACTGCGTGCCCCAATCCCCCAGATGGTTATCGCCGATCGCTTTCCATCCTAAAAATTCATATAGATTATAGACTGCCTGGCCGATGATGGTCGAGCGCAAGTGGCCGATGCCGAAAGGCTTGGCAATATTCACGGCGGAATAATCGATCAAAACCGTTTTGCCGTTCTTCTTGCCGCGGCCGTAGTTCTTTTTATCTTTCAATATTTTTTCCAGTTCTCCTGCTAAAAATCCGCCTGAAACAAAAAAGTTAAGAAATCCGGGCGCCGCGATCTCGATCCTTTCGATCTCCGGTATTTTCTGTTTCTCAATCTCTTGTTTCAACAGCTCCGCCGTTTCCATCGGGTTTTTCCCGATCAATTTGCCGATCTGCAAAGGCAAGCCGGTCGAATAATCGCCGCGGCCGTAATTCGGATAATCGATCTTTATTTTTGCCAAATCAAAATCAGGCGGCACGACATTCTGCCATTGCAGAGACTTAACAGACCTCTGCAAAATCCCAAATAATTTATCTTTTAAATTCATATTCTTTGAGTTTAACGGATTTTTCCTGAAATTTAAAGTTTTTTTAAAAAATTATACGCATTCGTCAATAAACGAGCAAATGGGCCGTCTTAGCAATCTTCAAGACTGTAGACAGACAAGCGTCTGGCGGTCTAAGATGGATTCATGGAAGTTATCGCTGAAAACAAAAAAGCGGGATTTGACTACGAGATCGTCGACCGGTTCGAAGCCGGCCTTGTTTTGAACGGCCAGGAAGTAAAATCCATAAAAACGAACGGCGCCAGCCTGAACGGAACTTACGTTGTTTTGAGGCAGGAAAAATACCGGTCCAAGCCGGAATTTTTCTGGCTCGGAGCAACCATTCCCCCCTACCAGCCCGGGAATATAATGTCTGGATATGACATCCAAAGGCCCAGAAAACTGCTTCTAAACAAGAAAGAGATCAATTATTTAATAGGCAAAATCAAGGTAAAAGGCTTGACTTTAGTGCCTTTAAGATTGTATACTAAGGACGCTAAATTGAAGCTCGAGTTTGGAATTGGAAGGGGCCGCAAAAAGTTCGACAAAAAGGAACTTTTAAAGACCCGCGATGCCGAACGCGAGATAAGAAGGGCTCTTTCAAGATAGCTTGAGGGGGCGAATTGCTTCGACAAGAAGCCTCATTCAGACAAAGCAAGCCGAGCATGATAGGTCCGCTCGTTAATCCGTCCTATTAAAACTATAAGTGCCAACTTATTCAAACAACCCGCATTAGCTTTAGCTTAATGCCATCCGCTTAGCTTATTCTCATACGGCTTTGACGGGTGTCGATTCTTGAGATGGATGATCGCGCTTTCCAGAACGATCATCGAGAGGCAATGGAATAGAAGAATTGAATTTTTGCCCGCTTCATATTCATTTCTTCGAACCGACAAAACAGGCTAAGCTTGTAGAAAACTTTGGATGAACTTTTTGGACGGGGTTTCAACACCCCCGCCTCCACAACTTGGAACGTCGAGAGTCGAGGGTCGAATGTCGTTGCGATATTCGATTTAGAGCCGGTGCTCGCTTAAAGGTGTCCCCTTTTCGGCGAGAAAATTAGAAAAATATTTAATCCAAAAAAGGTTTATTAAAAGAGTATTCATAAACAATCAAATAAGGTCCCCCGAGGTCAGGCTGATAGACGAGACTGGAAAGCAAGTGGGAGTTTTGCCTTTAGCCGAAGCCTTAAAAATGGCCCAAGAAAGGAGCTTGGACCTGATCCAGATCACCGAAAAAGTGGAGCCGCCTGTATGCAAGCTTGGAGATTACGGCAAGTACCTCTATGCGGAGCAAAAGAGAGAACGGAAAGAAAAGGTTGGCAGCGCCAAGACCGGGGACATAAAAGGCATCAGGCTTGGGTTCAATATCGGAGCTCACGATCTGGAAACCAGAGCCAAGCAAGCGGAAGACTTCCTGAAAGACGGGTCGAAAATAAAGGTTGAATTGATACTGCGCGGCAGAGAGAAAGGATTAAGGGGTTTCGCCGAACAAAAGATCCAACAATATTTGGAGATTCTGAACGCCAGAATTCCTATAAAAGTCGAGCGGGAGCTGAAAAAAGAGATGCGGGCTCTCACTGTAATCATTTCGAAAAAATAAATATATGGCAAAAACCAGAAAATCAATAACAAAAAGGTTCAAAGTAACCAAAAACGGAAAGATATTGAGAAGGCCGTCGGGACAGAACCACCTTTTATCAAAAAAATCCTCTCAAAAGAAAAGGAGCTTGAAAAAATGGGTCGAAGTTTCCCCGTACGAAGTTAAAAAGATAAAAAGAGTTTTAACCTACTAAAATATGGTGAGAGTAAAAAGAGGCGTAGCCGCCAACAAAAGGAGAAAGAACACGATCAAGGCAGCAAAGGGGTTCAAATGGGGACGCAAATCCAAATTCAAATCAGCCAAGTTAGCTTTGATGAAAGCCCGCAGATATTCCTACCGCGACCGCAAAGTAAGAAAAAGAACCGCCAGATCGCTATGGCAGACCCACATCAACTTTGCCGTTCGCGCCGAAGGATTGTCTTACAGCAAATTCATCGCCGCGCTGAAAAAAGCCAACATTGAATTGGACCGGAAGATATTGGCAACTTTCGCGGCAAAAAACCCGGAGATATTCAAAACAGTCGTCGCCAAAGTAAAATAGACGCCAAAAACCGCTCTCAAAGCGGTTTTTTGTTTGAACGTTTCAGCCAATAGTCTTTAGGATAAAAGAAACTTTTTCTTTTAATCCGGGCAGGTCTTTTTTAACGGTATTCCAAGCCCTTTCTAAATTTATGCCGAAATAATCGTGAACAATGATATCCCTCATGCCGCAAATGTTTTTCCAAGGAATATCAGAATGGTCTTTTTTAAAATCGTCGGGTATTTTTTTAGCTGCCTCCCCTATTATCTCCAACCGGCGCAATATGGCGTCTTGAGCTTGCGAATTTGCTAAAAATTCTTCCTTGCTTAATCCTCCGATATATTTTTCAATCAAAACAATGCATCCAAAAATATCGCTTAAAAGAATTTTTTGGTTTTTTCTCATTTTTTACAAAACAAAAATCTGCTCTTTTAATATTTCCTCTCTTAATAACGGGTGTAATGATTGATATTCGACCAGGTCGATCTTCTTATTAAAAATATCTTCCAGTCCCGCTTTTAACCCTCCAAGGTCGAACAGGCTCTTCTCTCCCTTAAACTCCACTAGAATATCTATATCACTGTCTTTTGTGGCTTGCCCGCGAGCGAACGAACCGAAAATAGCGGCTCTTTCCACGCCGTTTTCTTTAAAGATCGAAATCATCTTTGCTCTTTGCTCTTTGCTTATTTCCCCGATCATATCTATTTTTAAATTTTACCATAAAATTAAAAAAACAAGTACAACCGATACGGGATCAAATGATCTTGATCCCGGCCGCCTCCGGCGGATTTTTAGAATGCCGCAAGAGCAGATCCTTGCCGTTTGCTATCGACTGGTCCTTTTCTTCTCGCGAGGCGTTGCCAAAATGCCTGATCAAAACCGTAGGTCCGGCAAAATTTTCCGGCTCCAGCAAGGAATCCCCCGCTTGTTTTGATCTCACAAGTTCCTCGGATTCAGATTGATCGCGGGCGACCATCGCGAAATATCCATTTTCGAAAAAGGCTCTGCCGTTCTTCAAAATTCGGATATCTTCCCCGTCGAATGCGGGCTTTCTTTTCATAAGCTCTCCCAGCCGCTCCGAAAATTGCGGGTCGGTCAATACGCACCCGCCCGCTGGCTGGGGAAAATATTCTATACCGAATTTTTTCACCAGATCGAGCTGTCCCTTCCTGGATTTGCTTTGAATATCGAAAAGCTCATCCCTTTTCACCAGCCCAAGCTTCTCCGGGATCGTTTCCGGCAAAAGCTTTGCCGAAAGAGGCCTCAATATCAACCCCTCCAGTCCAGACTGTTTTTCCATCATCTGAAAAGTATTATTGTTCTGGGAAAACGGCCTCTGCCCCAAAACTTCTCCTGTAGCGATAAAATCCGCTCCTTCCGACAGCATTATCTCCTTAGCCTTTCTCAACATCAAAAAATGACAATCAACGCAGGGGTTAAGATGCTGGCCGCGCCCATGCTTGGGATTTTTTACGATAGCCAGCTGGTCTTCGGCTATGTTCACGGCCCTTATTTCCAAACCGTTTTCCTCGGCGGTTTTTTTCGCTTGCTTGCAACCAAAAAAATAGCTCTCAAAACAAACAGGGATCGTCTCGACCCCCTGTTCTTTTAATATCCGTGACGAAAGCAAAGAGTCCAACCCTCCGGAAAAAAGCAATATTGCCTTAGACATATTTGTTTGTTATCAAATAATCGTTAGCTTTGGTCAAAATATTTTTCGCGTTGGCGAACTTCATTTTATTAAACGCCTGGTCGAACACCAGCCATTCATAGCCGATATGCTCGTCGGATATTTTTATTTCATTCCTTTTTGTTTCCGCTAGAAAGAAAACGACTGTCTTAAAAACGGTCTGGCCCTTGGACCTAAAAAAATATTTGATCGGCCACCTGAAGCCGGGGATGAAAGACAGTTCTTTAAGCCCTGTTTCCTCTTCTATTTCCCTGCAAGCCGCTTCCATTTCCGTTTCCGCCCCCTCCAAATGTCCTTTCGGAAGATCCCAATATCCTTTGGCTTTGGGCGAAGAACCCGCGTAATGCAAAAGCAAATAGTAGGTCTCATTATTCTCTTTTCTGAATATCACCGCCCCGGCGGACTTTTCTTTAGGCATAACCTTAGTTAATTTTCAATTTCTAATTTTCAATTTTCCTGCCTGCCGGCAGGCAGGCATTGAATTTCCAATAAACCAATTTTTAAACCCGGCTGGATGAATATGGAAGATGGTTTTTGCCGCGTCCGCAGGTAAAATTGCTCGGCTTTGGCTTTCGCAAAAGCCAAAAATTTTACCGAGGATTCAGCTCTCTTGCCGCTGGAGCAAGAGAACGGGCGGCAAAAACTATCTTCCATATTGTAAATATTCTACCAACTTTTCAACTGGCCAGGTATTGATTATGTCCCTGGGTTCTGCCCACCCCCGCCGCGCTTGGAAGACGCCTAGCTCCATATGGCGCATCTGGTCTTTGGCGTGGCTGTCCGTGTCGATCGCCATTTTCACTCCGGCTTCTTTAGTCCTTCTGATATTAACATCATTCAAGTCCAGCCTTTCCGGACAAGAATTGATCTCCAGGGCCACATTAAATTCCTTGGCCGCTCTCAAAAGCTTGTCGAGATCCGCCTGATACTCGTCCCTTCTCTTCAATATCCTTCCCGTCGGATGGGAGATCATTTTAATGCTTGGGTTTTTCATTGCCTTGATGATGCGTTCCGTCATCTCTTTTTTCTCCATTTTAAAATGAGAGTGAACTCCTCCGATGGCATAATCCAGCTTGGCCAAGGAGCTGTTTTTGATGTCTATCGACCCGTCCTTTAAAATATTCGTTTCCGCCCCCTGAAGGACCTTGAATTTTATATCTTTTTCCGCGAGGCCATTGTTGATCCCATCTATCTCCCTTCTTTGATCGGCCAGCCTGGATTCGTCCAATCCATGCTCTATCTTCAAAGATTTGGTGTGGTCGGCTATCCCTATATAAGCATGGCCCAAAGCCTCTGCGTGCGCCGCCATTTCAGTGATAGAGTCCTTTCCTCCGCTCCAATCAGTATGGCAATGCAGATCGCCCCTGATATCTCCAAGGCCGACGACCTTAGGCAACGTCCCGTTCCTAGCCGCCTCGATCTCTCCGCTGTTTTCCCTTAACTCCGGTAATATCCATTCAAGACCCAAAAGCCCGTATACCGCCTCCTCGCTCTCTCCCGCGATCATTTCGGCCCCCTTGAACAATCCATATTCTGAAAGTTTCAAGCCTCGGTCGATGGCTATCCTTCTCAGCGCGATATTATGGTCCTTTGATCCGGTAAAATATTGCAAGGCTGAACCGTAGCTTCTTTGCGGCACGACCCTCAAGTCCATGTCCATTCCCTCCCTAAACCTGACCGACGCTTTGGTCATTCCTTTGCCCCATATTTTCACTATTCCCGGCAGGGACGTAAAAAATTCTATCACTTTTTTGGGATTTGATGAAATGGCCAAAAGATCAACGTCGCCGATGGTCTCTTTCACGCGGCGCAAAGAACCGGCAAAATCAAGCCTCTCCACCTCCTTGAGCGAATCCAATTTTCCGTAAACTTCCCTAGCTTTAGGCAATATTTCGTCCAGTAAAAACCGGCCCTTGGACCGTTTCAAAAATTCTATTCCCTGCAAAATATTTGCCTGCGTTTTTTCCCCAAACCCATCCAGCTCCGCGATCTTGTTATTTTTAGCCGCTTTTTCCAGATCTTTAAGATCGGCCACCCCCAATTTTTGGAATAAAAGCCTGGCACGCTTCGGACCCATCCCTTCGACAGCGGTTATCTCGTCCAGCTTTACCGGTAATTTTCTTTTTAATTCGTTGTAATATTTTATTTTTCCCGTCTTGATGAACTCTTCTATCTTCTGGGCAATGCTTTCCCCGACACCAGGAATATTCTCCAGCTCTTTCAAACCTCCTCTCTTATAGATGCCTGTTACGTCCTCTTCAAGCGTATCAATAGTTATCGCCGCCTTTTGGTAGGCGTAAGGCTTAAAGGGAACGTCCTCGCTTTCTAAAAAGTCGCCGATCTCGTATAAAATTTTGGCCAGCTCCTGATTTTTCATTTATCTATTTTTTCGCGAACAAAAAATTTTTTTAAAAAACCAAAAGGCCGGCCGATGGAAAAGTTAAAGGCCGCCTCGACATCTTCCCTTAAAAACAATAAAAGAAAAGCGCTGATCAGCCCCAAAAAACCGGTAATTACGAAAACCTGCTGGAAAGAAAACTGTGTCACCGCCCACCCTCCTATGGCTCCCGATATGCCCGTGCCCAAACCTACGGAAGTGGCATCCAGGCCGAATTCGGTAGCCTCTCTGCCCTTGTCCAAATGGCGGCTAAAAATAGCCGACCAGCCGGATAAGCTCATAGCCATTCCTACGCCATGCACCGCCTCTAAAAAATAAAGGTGGGAGGCTTGAGTGGCGTAAACGTAGCCAAAAGGAACCAATGCAGCTACAAAAAGACCGCCCGTCATGAACCAATAATCATCTTTTTCGCCGCGGCGAGCATCTAAAAACAGGCCGATCGGCACCCTTAAGATCGATTTCGTTATCCAATAAACCGCTGTGGCGAAACCAACGACCATGGCAGTCCCGTTCTCGATATGGTCAAGAATAAAAATTGCAAAAACCGGCCCGATCAATCCCCAGCCGAGCCAAAAAGCAAGGTCGCTCAAAACCATATATCTTACGATCCTATTAAACTTTAGTCCGTTCATATTCCAAAATTTATCAACGCTTAAAATTATCTATCTTTTTGAAGATCAATTGCTTTAGCAGATCATAACTTAATTTGAATAAAATTATAACTCCGGCAAGAGAAAAGATCACCTCGCACGATCTTGTGACCAAGGCGAAGCTTACGGCAGAAGAAGGGCTCATCCCTAAAGAATTAAAAGCCAATACTTGTAAAGCTTCGTGAGTGCCTAACGCCGCCGGGATAGGCAGCATAGAGGCTAAGTGATTAAAGCTTAAGATGGTCAACGCTCCATGGAAACCGGCGTCTTTGCCTAAAAAAAGCACCAATGCCCATGTTCTGGCGACCAATAGCGCGGCCCTGGAGAAAGAGATGGCGATTGTCTTCCACATCAGGGCGTTGCCAACCTTAAAAAACCCAAAAATCTCTCTTTCTACTTCTAAAAAATTATTGCCGTTCGCAGATCTTTTAATCCCGAAAACGCTTAAAATCTCCTCGATTATGCTCTCTTTTTTGAATATCCTTATATAAAAAACCGCTACCGCCGCGGCAGAGGCTAAAAAAACGAGCCCAAAGACCAGCCTTATTGTTTGAGGGACAAGATCGAACCGATAGCTCAAAAAAAAGAAAACCAATCCGAAGATTATGATGGCTATATTAAAAGTCCATTCCAAAAAACGGTCTATGAAAACCGATGCCGCGCCGCGGGCCCGGGAAACACCGTTCCTCTCTTTTAAAGCGTAAACTCTGAAAGCCTCGCCGCCCAAAACCAGGACCGGCGCAAGATACATCAGGGCATAGCCGGCAAGATAAGAGCCAGCCACTCCTTTAAGCGAAGAATCGGGACTAAGCGACCTTATGATCTCTCTCCATCTCCAAACGCTCAATAAAAATATTAGAAAAGTGATAAAAAAAACAACCCACCCTTGCCATCTGGCAAAGATCAATACCGACTCGGCTATTCCCGCCCAGCCAACACTGCCGGCAACCCAAAAAAAGATGGCTGCTCCCAAGAGAAGTGAAGCAAGAAAAAGAAAAAACCGTTTCATAGATAATATTCTAAAGGAAAACAAGCCGGCAGTCTACCAAAAAAATAAGACTGAAAAAGCTTAAAAGCCTATGTTTCTCCATAACAGACCTTCAACACTTTGTAGCTGAAGTTGACTGGATTCTTCATGTTCACCACCTCGCCAACCTTGCGGCCCAATAGGGCCCGGCCAACCGGCGATTCGTTCGATATTTTTCCCGCGAAAGGATCCGCTTCCAGCGTCCCAACTATTTTGAGATCGATCTTGTTGCCGGAATTATCCTGCAAAAAAACCTTGCCTCCCAAATAAACCGTATCGGCTTTTTTCCCGGACGGGGGCTTGATTATCTCGTAATTCTTCAAAACCGTATCCAATTCTTGCAATCTTCTTTCCAAAAGCTCCATATCTTCCTGAAAAGATATATATTCAGAATCAACGTCCTCCGACTGCAGCATTTTTGGAACGTCTCCCCGCATTTTTGCCAGCTTGATCCCCTTTAGATCTTCAAATTCTTTTTTTATTTTTCCCAAGCCCTCCTTAGTTAAATAAAATTTTTTTTCTTGAAGCGTTTCCGTAGCCATATTTACAAAAAACCCTTGCGGATAAGGGTTCAGTTAATGTTTATTTATGCTTATTTGTTGTTATATCTTTTTTTTGGTTTGAACTGATCCCTCGCCGCACAATGCGCTTTTTTTGGTCAAACAGGTGAGCAAAATACCTCCAGCCATAAAAGTTTTAGAGAGAGATGTCTGATATATCGCGTTTTGGACGATTCGGGTGTTCATCTTGGTCCTAATTCTAAAGATTGGCCCCTCCGATGTCAATAGTTGTTTTTCTCTTATGGCTAAAGGGTTTTTCAAAAGTTATCAACATCGACTTGCTGGGATATCCCCGCAATCCTTCCAAACAAAAACCTCCGCAAAATGCGGGGGCCGTAAAAAATCCCTATTTTCCGGACTCGTCGGCTTGGCAATAAAGAAAAACCTCGCCCGTCACCAATACGGTCGTCTCCTTCGGCTGGACCTCTAATATCCCTCTTTCTATGTCGAAAAAAAATTCCTTCTCTTCTAAATCCCTGATCATTATTCTTCCTTTTTTAAGGGGAGTGATCAAAGGGATATGGCTGTCCATCACTGTAAGCTCTCCCGCAAGACCCGGAAGGGTTGTCGAGATAACCTCTTTTTGGAAAACTATCTTTTCCTGGCTGATAATGTTCAATCTCATAGAAAAATCAATTAAACCTCTTGGATCCCTCCTTTCATATAGAAATCTTCTTCTTTTTTGGAGTCCATTTCCCCGGAAACGATCTTCCTGAACCCTTCAATCGTATCCTTTAAGGGAACATATTTCCCTTCCTTGCCCGTGAAGACTTGGGCAACGTAAAATGGCTGAGATAAAAACTTCTGTATTTTTCTGGCGCGCTGAACGGTGAGCTTGTCTTCTTCTGATAATTCCTCGATCCCCAAAATAGAGATAATATCTCTTAGGTCCTTATATCTCTTTAATATTCTGACGACCTCGCTGGCAACTGAATAATGCTCTTGCCCGACAATGCTCGGATCCAATATCGCCGAAGTTCCCTCCAAAACATCAATAGACGGATATATCCCAAGGTCGGCGATCAAACGGGACAAAACAATCGTCGCGTCCAAATGGGAAAAAGTCGAGACTACGGCCGGGTCGGTCAAGTCATCAGCCGGGACGTAAACCGCCTGGATGGAAGTGATAGAGCCGTCCTTGGTCGAAGTGATCCTTTCCTGCAAAGCGCCTACTTCCGAAAACAAAGTTGGCTGATATCCGGTTTGGGAAGGAATGCGTCCAAGTAAAGTGGAAACCTCGCATCCCGCTTGAACAAAACGAAAAATGTTGTCAATAAAAAGCAACGTATCTTTTTTTTCCTGGTCTCTAAAATGCTCTGCTATGGTCAGTCCGGCAAGGCCTATTCTGAAACGCACTCCCGGAGTTTCGTTCATCTGCCCGAAAACAAGGCTGGTATTTTTCAACACGCCCGAATTTTCCATATCCACGAGAATATCTTTTCCTTCGCGGGAGCGCTCGCCAACGCCCACAAAAACCGAAACGCCTTTGTGGACAGCCGCGATATTTCTGATAAGCTCCTGGATCAAAACTGTCTTGCCTACGCCAGCTCCGCCGAATAAACCGACTTTCCCTCCCTTTGGAACCGGAGTTAAAAGATCGATGGCTTTGATGCCGGTTTCCAATATTTCGATTTTGGTTTTTTGCTCTTCCAAGGAAGGAGCTGCTCTGTGGATGGAAGCGTAATCGGCAGTATTAATCTCTCCTTTGCCGTCGATCGGTTTTCCCAAAACATTCAAAACCCTGCCGAGAACTTCTTTCCCTACCGGAACTTTTATCGGAAATCCCGTGTCGATAACCTCATCGCCCCTCTTTAATCCATCGGTCGGTCCCATAGCCAAAGCGCGGACTTTATTCGCTCCGATATGCTGTTCCACTTCCAGCACAAGATCGCTGCCTTTGACGGTCAGAGCGTTAAACATTTGGGGAAGGTCTTTCTCAAATTCAACATCCACCACCGGTCCTAATATTTGTACTATTTTTGCCATACAATCGTTAATTTTTAATTTTCAATTTTTAATTTTCAAATAGACGATGAGCACGCAATTCTCTGCTTGAAAATTGGCTCATTGAAAATTCAATGAAAATTGTAAATTGGAAATTAGAAATTTTTTAACTTATTGCCTCCTTGGCTGAAGTTATCTCTCCAAGCTCGGAGGTAATCTGCTCCTGCCTGGCCTTGTTATAATCCAAAATCAATATTTTTATGACGTCCCTGGCGTTATCCGAAGCGTTTTTCATGGCAATCATCCTGGCTGAATGCTCCGAAGCGTTGGCTTCCAAAATAGAATGGTATATTTCAAAAGTGACCAGCTCCGGCACTAAACTGTCGAAAATATCCTCAACGCCCGGCTCGAAAACATATTCCAAATAAGGCTCTGGCTCCATTTCTTTCGAACCCTTAGGAGAATGTTCTCTCAGCATCTTCTCGAAAACATCCTCTCTTACGGGCAATATCTGGACCACCCAAGGCTGCTGCGTCAAAGTCGTGACGAAATTAGTGAAAAACAGGCAAACCTTCTGATAATCTTTGCCGAAATGCCTGACCAAAAGGTCGGCTATCGGTCGGGCCTCATCGATCTTTCCAAAATCGCCTATTCCGCTGAACTCAAATCTGACCTTATATCCTTTATTTTTAAAAAAAACGGCTGATTTTTTCCCGATGGCCATTACTTCGACTTCTGCCGATGCTTCCATCTCTTTAATCTTTTTCTGAGCGAAATTCAAAAGATTCTTGTTAAACGGACCGCAAAATCCCTTATCGGAGCTGATAACCACAGCCAATATCTTTTTAGCGTTCTCTTCTTTAAAATAAGGGCTGGCCAATCCTTCTTTTTTCTGATGATGGCTAAGTTTCTTCAATATCTGATAAACGCGCAGAGCGAATGGCCTGGAATTGATCGCCAAATTTTGCGCCTTGCCCATTTTTACGGCCGAAACCAAGCCCATCGCATTAGTGATCTTCGAGATGTTTTGGACAGAACCGATCTTTTGTTTAATCTCTCTAGCCTTCATATTTTTGCAAAGCCTCTCTTAGCCCTTTTTCCATCTCCGAACGAAGCTCCGGGCTTATATCTCTGGTCTTTTTAAGGTTCTCTAAAATCTCCGGCCTGATCGATTCAAAATATTCGATAACGTCTTTTTCGGCCTGCTTGATATCGGATAGCTTGATCTTATCCATCCAGCCTTTGACAACGGCGAAAATAACTAAAACCTCCTTTTCAAAAGGCATCGGCTGCCTTTCCTCCTGCCTTAATAACATCATCATCCTTTGGCCGCGTTCTATTTTTTCGCGGGTTTCCTGGTCCACTTCCTCGGCGAATTCCAAGAAAGCTTCCAACTCTTTGAACTGGGCTAATTCCAATTTCAAAGTCGAGGCAATCTTTTTCATGGCTTTGGTTTGCGCCGCCGATCCAACTCTCGAAACGGACAATCCAACATTGACTTCAGGGCGCTGTCCCTTGAGATACAACCCCGCGTCAAAGAACAATTGACCGTCTGTTATAGAAATAACGTTGGTCGGGACATAAGCAGTAATATCTCCGGCCTGGGTCTCAATGATCGGAAGAGCCGTCAAAGAACCGCTCCCTTTCTCTTTGCTCAATCTGGCTGCCCGCTCCAACAATCTTGAATGCAAATAAAAAATATCTCCAGGGTAAGCTTCTCTCCCCGGCGGCCTCCTCAAGATTAAAGCCACTTCCCTCCAGGCCCAAGCGTGTTTGGTAAGGTCATCATAAATGACCAAAGCATCCTTGCCGTCATTCATAAAATATTCTCCTTGGGCGGCGCCGCAATAGGGAGCCAAATACCAAAAAGAAGCCGGGTCGGCGGAAGCCGCGACCACAACAATAGTATATTCCATCGCTCCGTTCTTCTCTAGTATCTCAATGGTGCGGGCTACCTTTGATCTCTTCTGCCCAATAGCCACATAGATACAAATAGGCCTTCTTGCCTCGTTCTTTTGGTTCAAAATAACATCGATCGCGACCGAACTCTTGGTGGAAATCCTATCCCCTAAAAGCAATTCCCTCTGGCCTCTCCCGATCGGGATAAGGCTATCTATAGCCTTTATCCCGGTATGCAAAGGATAATCGACCGCTTCTCTTTCGATAACTGACGGGCCGATCTTTTCGATCAAGCCAAATTTTTTCGTTTCGATCGGTCCCTTTCCGTCCAATGGTCTACCCAAAGGATCTATCACCCTGCCGATCATCGCCTCTCCGACCGGAACAGAAACGACTTTGCCGGTCCTCTTGACAATATCTCCCTGTCTCACTTTGGAATCGTCCCCAAGGATGATGGCTCCTATCTCTGTTTCTTCCAGATTCAAAGCTATACCCAAAACTTCTTCTCTGCCTTCGAACTTGACGATTTCCATCGAAGTCACATTCAAAAGGCCGCTGATCTTGGCAGTTCCATCCTTGACCTCGATCACTTGGCCGATCTCTTCCTGATTGGCATTGAGATTTAAGCTCTCTATTTCTTTTTTTAAGTAGTCTAAAATTTCCATATATTTTTTGCCTTGCCCCCAAGACAAATAATTAAACTAATTTTTGCCTGATATTTTCAATAATCGTTTTTATTGAAGAATCGATCAAAAAGTTGTTAGTCTTAGCTTTAAACCCGCCTATTATTGAGTTGTCTATTTCGACCTTGAATTTTTTATCTTGTCCGAACCTCTCCCTCAATTTTTCTTCCATCTTTTCCACTGTCTCTCGATCCGCTTCTCTCGCGAGGATCAAAGTGACGGTCTTCTCTCTTCCCGAAAGCTCCAATTCTTTTAATATCTTCGGCAAAAGATATGTTTTTTGCCGGCGCCTTAAAACTCCCAAGAAGCTTTTGGCCATCTTCTTCTGGTCTTCTTCCTCTTTACCGGCCAGCGCCTTCTCCAGGGCAGCGGCGAAATTTTTTGTTTCATTCTTCATCTTATTTTTGCGCCGCCAAGATCTTATTTATCAACTCTTTGTCTCTCTGGGTGTCCAATTTCTGGCCGATGATCTTTTCCGCCAGCAACAAAGCGGTCTCGACTGCCTCTTTATTCTCTGCCTTTTTCATCCTTTCTATTTCTCTCAAGGTTTCTTTGCGGGCGCTCTCCAGCATGGAAAGCCTCTCTTTTTCCCCTAAAATGATGGACTCCCTAACTCTGTCCTCTCCTCGCTTTTTGCTCTTTTCATACACCTCCATGGCTTTTTGGTTGGCTTTAGCCATCACATCTTCTCTCATCTCCCTGATCTCCTTCACCTTTTCTTCGGCCAACCTGGATTTTTCTATCCCTTCATCTATTTTTTGTTTTCTATCCCTTAATGTCCTTAAAAATTGTTTTAACGCGAATTTTTTTAGGACAAAAAGAAGTATCAAAAAATTGATCAACTGGCCTAACAAAATTTTCCAATCTAATCCCAACATAAATAATAGCTAATATTAAATCCCTAATTTATGCGCACCGGCACGAGGATTGCCCCATTAAATCCCTCTGATCTGGAATGCTCCCGCCAATGGCGGGCGCTAATTTAACAGGGTTCACCCCGTTAAATGCTGCCCGCTTGGCAGCAATCCCGTCTGCCAGCGGGCAGACGGGATTATTTAACGGGGTAAACTATACAAATTTGATGATCAAAGCTACGACCAAAGCGTAGATCGCGACTGCCTCAGCGAAAGCGATAGCCAAGACCATGGCCGTCTGGATCTTGCCAGCGGCTTCCGGATTGCGGCCGATCGCGTCCATGGCTCCCTTGCCGATCATTCCGATTCCGATGGCCGGCCCGAGGGCTCCAAGGCCTATAGATAATGCTGTTGCCAGCTCTTTCATTGATTCTGCTTCCATAGTTTTATTGCAAAAATTATTTGTTATTTTTTATTTTTGTTATCTTTATTGTCTTTTTGCGACCTTTTTTCAATAAACGGCAATATCATGTAATAAACATCGAGAATTGTAACAATAATTGAAAAAATTACAAGCGTTATCAAAAACAGCGGCGAGGTATTGAACTTTTTATCCAGAAATATTCCCAAGAACAGACACAAGACCAAGGGAGCGGCTATCGCAAATCCCAACTGCGATCCCAAACTGATCGCGGCAAGGGCGTTATTCTTCGGCTTGTCCTTATTGTTATCCTCCATGCTCCATTTCCGTGGCAGTCGCGTAAAAAACGACTATCAACGATGAAAAAATAAACGCCTGGATGAACCCGACCAATATCTCCAGGGCCAAAAACGGCAAAGGGACAAAATAAGCCAAAGCCCAATGGATTCCGGTCCCGACAACGATCAGCAAGGTCTCCCCGGCAAACAAATTACCGAAAAGCCTCATAGCCAAAGACAGCATTCTGGTAAACTCCCCCAACCCCTCCAATATCCCGACGAAAAATAAAACCGGGCTCTTAAAATTAAAAAACTTGCCGGTATATTTAAAAAGTCCCAGCTCTTTGAACGCAGAGTAATTAACGAAACACACCCCGAAAACGGCCAAAGCCAATGTAAAATTCAAATCCGAGCTTGGGGACCTAAGGAATTTAAAAACGCCTAAGCCTGGCAGGAGTTCCAAAAGGTTAGAGCAAAAAATCAACAAAAAAAGAGTGACAGCGATGGGAAAAACCTTTTCGGACTTTGCCCGGTCGTGCGTAACGCTGTCGATAAAATTAAGATAAGATTCCAGTATCCATTCCAAAAAATTCTGGATGTTCCCGGGCTTTAACTCTTTGTTTCTGAACGCCAAAAAAAACAGGAGGGATAACAACCCTCCTATCAATACTGCCAATAAAAAAGCGTTGGTGACCGTAAATCCCCCGATCTCGAAAAGTTTCTCGGCGCCAATAGAAATCTCTAATTCCATAACGCTTTATTCTAACCCTCCGAAAACAAAACTGTCAAGGAAAAGTATTGTACAATACAATTTTTGCTCTAAGATACTTCTAAATAAAAAACAAAAACAGAGGGGGAATTCCTCTCTGTCGTTTTTTACTTTTTCGCCAAATTGCTGCTGCTACTGCTCCGGCCGAACTCTTGGACTACCGCTATTCCACGGCTGCCATCTTCCAGAGTCAGAATCCCGACCGCGAAACCTATATCCTTATATTGACTATAAAGAATGTTCGCCCTATGGGAAGGCGAGCTCATCCAAGCGGCGACCATCCGTCTGGCGTCATAATACCCTACGGCTAAATTTTCTCCAGTTTTATCGAATCGGTAACCGGCTATGCTCACCCACATCCAATATTTCGTTCCGAATTTGTTATCGTGTCCGAAATATCTCAATTTTATCATATCATCCAGCTTCATTTGCGCCGCTTTATCAAGCGACCCATTCTCCGTTAACAAACTGAGTCCCGCTTGATCTCTTTCCTTATTGGTCAGATCGACCAAATTTTTTATCGTAAATTCCCTACTGCATTCCTGGGTCTTAGCCGAATTGTCAGCCAAAGCTACGCATACGCACCCGCAACTCCCCATGACAATCAATAAGATCGCCAGAACAATTTTTTTGGACATTTTACCTTAATAGCAGCTTATCTATTGACTACTATTTATTTAAAAGAATATAAACAATATAAAACATTCAAACGCTATTGTCAAGAAATGTACGATTGCAGGGTTAGGGTTACCTTTTCAGAAGGGATTATGTACAAGGAATTAAACAGGGAGCTGGCGATCTTCTGGAACGGCGTCAGCCGGTCCATT
>Ga0265297_10004075_pt1 | contig 24720 bp, 13 predicted proteins | sample Munlanlwell13791_FD_192502 | JGI IMG/M metagenome (GOLD analysis project Ga0265297, IMG submission 192502) | Leachate microbial communities from a municipal landfill in Southern Ontario, Canada - Leachate well 137-91 | ecosystem: Engineered > Solid waste > Landfill > Unclassified | place... | reverse complement strand
TACCATCCAACCCATTCACCATTCGGACGACTTCAGAAATTCACTAACGAAGAGCAAAAAGCCCCTTCAGTTGTACTTCAACCAGCAATCGATTGACAAGTACGTCTATTTGGACATGATGCGTTTTAAGATCAAACACATCCTATTTGTTGCCACTTTGTACGATGCCTTTATCCTGGAAAGCGAGGACTCATTTTTTGAGAAATTCATGGGTGAGACCTACCAGTACAGCCTCTTTTCAGTACCTCGCATTACCGGGGTATCATCAGCGGAAGAGGCGCTTAGTCTATTGGAAACCTCCAATTTTGACCTGGTCATTCTGATGGCAGGGATGGACCGCGAGGCTCCGGTAATTTTGAGTGAACAGATTCGCGCAAGAAAGGAATCGCTTCCCATTTATCTGTTGTTGAACAAGAAAAGCGATATCAAGTATTTCGAAGAGTTGGTGCCAACGATCCGGTCAGTCGACCAACTATTTGTTTGGAATGGAGACTCCCTGATCCTTTTTGCCATTGTAAAATCGACCGAGGACAAGGTAAATGTCGAGAACGACACCAAAATTGGATTGGTACGGGTTATTCTGCTGATAGAAGATTCACCATTGTACTATTCGAAATACCTTCAGTTTTTATACGACATCGTATTTAGCCAGGTTCAGCAATTGTTACCGGAAGTGGAGAAAAACGAACTGGACAAAATTTCAAAAATGCGTTCCAGGCCCAAGATTTTACTGGCCAGAAATTATGAAGAGGCGGTAGCGATCTTCAATCGGTACAGGGACTTCCTGCTCTGCGTTATTTCCGATGTTGAGTTCGACCGGAATGGGAAAATGGATAAGCATGCCGGAGTGAATTTTATCAAATATGCCAAATCCCATATCTCCAAGATTCCTATCATCCTGCAGTCTTCAGAAAACCGGAACGAGCAGGTGGCAAAGGATCTTGAAGTTGCATTTATCAATAAAAATTCGGAGTCGTTGTTAAGCGATCTCAGACATTACCTGATTAGTTACCTGGGGTTTGGTAATTTTTTATTCAGGGATAGGGAGGGTAATACCATTGGGGTAGCCAAATCGCTTCGCGAGTTTGAAACTTTGTTGCAAGAGGTGCCCGACGAATCGCTTTACCTTCATGCGTCAGAAAACCAACTATCCCTTTGGCTGATGTCCCGGGGAGAGATTCAGCTGGCAAAAACACTTAATCCGGTAGCTGCCAATACTTTCAAGAACATGGATGAGATGAGGCAGTTCTTTCTCGATTCAATCAAACACTACCGTGAAGAGAAGAAAAAGGGGAAAATTCTGAGTTTTGACGAGACATCCGCCCTAGATGAAAAAAATATTGTCTCCTTCTGCGGTGGTTCACTGGGAGGCAAAGGACGTGGTTTGGCTTTTATCAATACGCTGATATACAATCTTGAATTTCCGACATTAACCAACAAAATCAATATTCTGGCGCCAATCACGGTAGTTATTGGAACCAATGAATTTCAGCACTTCATTTCAAAGAACAAGCTATTTGATAAAATCATAGACACGGATATTTCGTTCGCAGAACTGCGGGCCCATTTCGTGGAGTCCCAACTTTCGGGTTCCCTGCTAAAAAAGCTGAAGGTTTTTGTTTCGCAAATCGACAGGCCCATTGCTGTCCGGTCTTCAAGCACATCTGAAGATTCTATCACGCAGCCATTTGCTGGGGTGTTCGATACCTACATCGTCCCGAATGGCAAAACCAATAAGAAACTGGTACTCGAACAACTTTGCGATGCCATCAAACTGGTCTTTGCCTCCACTTTTTCAGAAAAAGCCAGAAATTATTTTTCTATCATCCACCACAAAGTTGAAGAGGAAAAGATGGCCGTTGTGTTGCAGGTACTTGTGGGTAACCAGTATGGTGACTATTATTATCCGAACATCAGCGGCGTTGCGCAATCCTATAATTTCTATCCGGTAGCCAGCATGAAGCCAGAGGAAGGTTTCGCAGTGGCTGCGGTAGGATTGGGAACTTATGTGGTCGATGGCTGGAAATCGTACCGTTTTTCGCCCAAATATCCCAAAGTGACCATCTACAGCATCAAAGATATGCTTGTGAGTTCGCAGGTGCAATTTTATGCACTCGATTGCAAACTTAAGGAGGTCGATTTTTTAAAGGATGGAGAGTTGGCAGCGCTCAAACTTCTGAATATCAGTGAGGCTGAAAAACATGGAACACTGACACATTGTGCCTCTGTTTACAATGCAAACAACGACCGAGTCGAACCCGGACTGGCCGCCGGTGGTCCACGAATCATCAATTTTGCAGATATCCTGCAATACAATTATGCTCCACTGGCCGAAACAATCAGTGTATTGCTGAATGCCGTAAAGGAGGCATTCGGATCCCCTGTCGAAATTGAATATGCCGTAGACCTGGAGCGGGCAAAAAACGGATTGCCTACATTTTATCTATTGCAAATCAAACCGTTAATTGGGAATCAGCTGACTCAAAATATTGTGATCGACCAGTTGGACAAATCACGGATGGCCCTGTTTACCCGGTCAAGTCTCGGGAATGGGGAGGTCAAGGATATCAGGGATGTAATTTTTGTGGATACAACCGCATTCAATAAACTGAAAACAATTGAGATGGCGGCAGAGGTAGAGATTTTGAACAACATGATGATCAAGGCCAACAGGCAATATATATTGATTGGACCGGGCAGATGGGGAAGCCGCGACCGGTTTGTGGGGATTCCTGTCAACTGGTCGCAGATATCGCAAGCCAAGGTAATCGTTGAAATCAGTCTCGACAACTATCCGCTGGATTCCTCTTTGGGATCGCATTTTTTTCACAATGTGACTTCTATGAACATTGGTTACTTCTCAGTCAAACACACTTCCCCAACAGATTTTATTCGCTGGGATATGCTGAACAGCCAAAAAGTAATACACAAAACCATTTTTTTCAAACACGTACAGTTTCACAAACCCCTGACAATTTTGATGGATGGGAGGATTAAAACTTCCGCAGTAATCATGCACGAATAAACCAAGTTATTATTTATCAGAAAACGCGTTTTGAATGATTGACATTGCCCTTTTTGACGAACACAAATTGGTGTTGGAAAGCCTTTCGGGAATGCTCTCGGGCGTTTCCGATTTCAGGGTGGTGCTGGTTTGCAGTGACCGGAATGTACTGGCCGAAAAATTAAAATCCATGCAGGTGCATGTATTGATCCTGAACATGCACGATATCTCGGTAAGAAATCTGAACCTGATTGTCCAGCTGAATTTCAGCAACACCAAACTAAAAATCCTGGTAACGTCTGTAATCGACAGCGAGGAGATTGTGTTGAAGACGATCAAGGCCGGGGCCAAAGGGTTCTTAGGCAAGGATTCGGACCGCAACAACCTGGTGGAAGCAATTTATACTTTGCGTAACGGGCACGATTACTACAGCGCCTCAATCACTCATCTGTTGCTTAACAGGTATATATCCAGTCTGAAATCTGACGGGCTAAACCAGCGGGCTGAGACCGAAAGTCTAAGTTCACGCCAGATTGAGATCCTTAAACTTTGGGGCGAAAGTTACACCAACCAGGAGATTGCCGACCGTTTTTTCATCAGTGTCCGGACAGTAGAGTCGCACAAGAACCATATCATGCAGAAACTGAACCTGAAAAGCACTGTTGACATGATCAAGTTCGCCATTAAGAACAACATTATCGAGATCTGAAGCAACTGCGACTGCTTACGTGAAACACGTAAATTCACCTTTCTAAGACCGTACCATGGTTTGCGGATACTATTTTTATCGCCGGAAGCGGATTGGTTTCCCACTGGTCGGCTGACAAAGGCGATTCTTCAAATATTCACAAAAACATAGTACGATGAACAACATTTTAGACGTAAAAGTAAACGAGTTCATGGCAAAGGTAATTGCCAAAAATCCCGGGGAATCAGAGTTTCACCAGGCAGTAAAAGAGGTGGTCGAATCGCTGATGCCTTTCATCGACGAGAATCCAAAATACCACTATGCCAAGGTTTTGGAACGGATGGTAGAACCTGAAAGGGTGATGATGTTCAGAGTCCCATGGGTCGATGATGATGGGGAGATCCAGGTAAACAGAGGCTTTCGTATTCAAATGAACAGCGCCATCGGCCCATACAAAGGCGGACTTCGTTTCCACCCCACAGTTAATCTGGGGATCCTGAAATTCCTGGCCTTCGAGCAGGTATTCAAGAACAGTTTGACCACGCTTCCAATGGGTGGTGGCAAAGGGGGTTCAGACTTTGATCCGAAAGGAAAATCAGATAACGAAGTGATGCGTTTCTGTCAGAGTTTTATGACCGAATTGCAGCGGTATATCGGAGCAGACACAGACGTTCCGGCCGGTGACATCGGCGTTGGAGGACGCGAAATTGGCTATTTGTACGGTCAGTACAAACGCATCAGAAATGAATTCACAGGAGTTTTGACGGGTAAGGCCATTGAATGGGGAGGCAGTTTGATCCGTCCGGAAGCAACGGGATATGGTGCCGTATATTTTGCCGACCAGATGCTAAAAACACGCGGACAGGATTTAAAGGGAAAGATTGCAGTCGTTTCCGGTTCCGGGAATGTCTCCCAATATGCAGTGGAGAAATTGATCCACATGGGGGCAAAGGTTGTTACCTTGTCCGATTCTTCCGGATTTATCTATGATGCCGCAGGGTTCAATGAAGAAAAACTGGCCTATGTACTTGAATTGAAAAACATTCGCCGCGGGCGCATCAAAGAGTATGCCGACAAATTCGGCGCCGAATACCATGAAGGCCAGACCCCATGGGGCATCAAATGCGATGCCGCTTTCCCGTGCGCGACCCAGAACGAAATCAACGAGGAGGATGCCAGGTTGCTCGTCAAAAACGGCTGTTTCGTCGTCTCCGAAGGGGCCAACATGCCATCGACTCCAGAGGCCGTGGAGGTATTCCTTGGAGCAAAAATCCTTTACGGACCAGGGAAAGCGGCCAACGCTGGCGGCGTAGCCACATCCGGACTCGAAATGGCCCAGAACTCCATGCGTTTGCCATGGTCGAGTAAAGAGGTGGATGCCCGTTTGCACAGGATCATGATCGATATTCACGAAACCTGCGTGAAATATGGTACCGGGAAGGACGGATTCATCAATTACGTCAAAGGCGCCAACATTGGAGGTTTTATCAAAGTGGCTGATGCCATGATCGCCCAGGGCGTGGTATAACCTTACCGGAATTTATTGATTAAGAAGGCCGTCTGAATCTATTTTGAGACGGCCTTCTTGATTTTGAGCCTTGTCCAGGAGTTCGAAGAATTTTGCCCGTCAGGGCAAAAAATAGCGATTAATTGATCACCTGATTTTTGATTTCACCGATCTCCTGCCGGATCTGCTCCAGCTTGCTGAAAATCTGCTGATTGCCGGCAGGCTCAGGAATTTCATCCGTCATGTACAACACAAACTTCCATATCTCCCTGATCTCGCTGATGGGAAGGTCGTAGGGGAGATATTCCGTGTTGAGGGAGACCATCTTCAGGCTTCCCTTCCCTGCCAGTTCATTCTTTATCATCTTGAAGACAATCCCTTCGTTGAGGGTCAAAACGATATAGGGGTGATCGTCTTTGATGGAGTGCAGGTCCTGCACATACTCCCCAACCACCCAGCTTTTGTCGCGGACCGGCAGCATCGAATCGCCTGAAACCTGAAAGGCCCTGTATTTTCTCTCCCGCGATAAGATCGGAAGTTGGAAGTTGGGCAGTGCGGAGATGAACTCGGGGTCAAAATAGCCTGTCGTATAACCGGCTTTCGCCTTGATGGAGACAATTTCGATGTTCTCCCTGTTCTGCGGATCCACGGTAGTTGCCAGTACCCGCACCTCGTTCCCCTTCACAAACACATCCGATCCGTGTTCGATGACATACATCTGGCTCTCGCGCAATCCCGACAGGTTGATGCGCACCAGCGTATCGATGGAGAGATGAAACAGATCGGAGAGACCAATCAGGATGTTCACAGGCGGAAAGGTGGTACCGTTCTCATAATTGTTGATGCTCGACCGTTTGGTTTGCAGTGTCTCTGCCACCTCCTGTTGCGTCAGCCTCCTCCTTTTTCGCAAAAATTTTAAATTTTCCGAGAAGAACATGTAGCAAATGTTTTAAAATTGATTATATTGTAGTCGTACGATTGACACTTATATAGTCAAAAGTAAATAATTGTTTCGAATGAACCAAATAAATATTACACAGAGTTGCACAGAGGAGTCACAGAGTTACACAGAGCAAAAATATTTTTTTCATGGTCTCCGTGGTTCTCTGTGACTCCTCTGTGCAACTCTGTGTAATATTTTAAAACGAGCAAAGCAAGGGAGATGCAACTTCAGGACAGAACAATATTACACATGGATCTGGATACATTTTTCGTATCGGTGGAGCGGTTGCTTAATTCGGACCTCATTGGCAAGCCCGTGGTCATTGGCGGAATCTCCGACCGGGGAGTAGTGGCCAGTTGCAGCTACGAGGCGCGAAGGTTCGGGGTCCATTCGGCCATGCCGATGAAGATGGCGCTGAACCTCTGCCGCGAAGCGGTCGTAATCCGCGGCGACATGGATTCCTACAGCCGATATTCCAAACTGGTGACAGAGGTGATTGCCGCCAAGGCCCCAATGTACGAAAAGGCCTCAATCGACGAGCACTACCTCGATATCTCCGGGATCGACCGTTACTGGGGCGCCCTCAAATGGTCGCACGAACTGCGCCAATCCATCATCAGCGAAACGGGCCTGCCCATCTCCTTCGGCCTCTCGGTGAACAAGACCGTGAGCAAGATTGCCACGGGCGAAGCCAAACCCAACGGGGAGAAGCATGTTGACAAAGATTTTGTCCAACCTTTTCTCAATCCTTTGTCGATCCGAAAAATTCCCATGGTTGGAGACAAGACCTATCAGTTGTTGAGATCGATGGGGGTATCCACCATCCAGACCCTGAGCTCCGTTCCTGTCGAAATGGTGCAAAGTGTACTGGGGAAAAACGGCATCGAGATCTGGCGGCGCGCCCATGGCATCGATTTTACCCCGGTGGTGCCCTACAGCGAGGAGAAGTCGATCAGCAAGGAGCGCACCTTCGAAACCGACACCATCGATGTGGCGATGCTCGACCAACTGCTGATCTCGATGACGGAGAAACTCTGCTTCAAACTGCGGAAAAATGAGAAGCTCACCTCCGTGGTAACGGTGAAGATCAGGTATGCCAACTACGATACGCATACGCTGCAGAAAAAGATCGAATACACCTCCTTCGACCATGTGCTGATCGCCACTGTCAGGGAGCTGTTCAGACGGCTGTACGAACGAAGGATGCTGATCCGGCTGATCGGGGTGAAACTTGGCGGACTGATCCACGGCGTGCAGCAGTTGAACCTGTTCGACGACAACGAAGAGCAGATCAAACTCTATCTCTCCATGGACAGGATCCGGCTTCGCTTTGGGCCGGGGGCGATCCGGCGCGCCTCGGGGATGCCGGCGTTAAACACCTGTCAGGTCTCCAAGACCTGACAGGTGTCCCCCACTCCGTTCTCCCATCTTCTCACGCTCTCATCTTCCCTGTTTCCCACTTTCAACTCTCAACTCTCCACTTTCAACTTTCAACTTTCAACTCTCAACTTTCAACTCTCAACTCTCCACTTTCAACTTTCAACTTTCAACTCTCAACTTTCAACTTTCAACTCTCCACTCTCCACTCTCCACTCTCCCCATGTACCTCAACACACACTCCTACTACAGCCTCCGCTACGGCACCATGGGCATCGACCAGTTGCTGGATCAGGCCGTGGTGAATGGGATATCCGCGCTTGCACTGACGGATATCAACACCTCCATGGGGATCCCCGAATTCATCAAAAAGGCGAAGGAACGGAACATCAGGCCCATTGCCGGGGTGGAGTTTCGGAACGGAGACGAACTGCTCTTTGTCGGGATCGCCAAAAACAGGGAGGGGTTCAAAGAGCTGAACGAGTACCTCACCCAACACAACCTGAGCGGGAAAAAATTTGAGGAGGAGGCTCCGGATTTCAGCCAGGTATTTGTGATCTATCCCTTCGGGAAGATGCCCGGTTCGGTGCTGGCCGACAACGAATTCACCGGTATCCGGCCCCATCAGATCAACAAACTCATCACCTCCGGTTACCTCAACCATCCCGAGAAACTGGTGGTGTGGCAACCCGTCACCTTCCTGGACGACAAATCGCTGCTGATCCACAAATGCCTGCGCGCCATCGACCACAACACCCTGCTGAGCAAACTGCAGCCGAACCAGTTTGCCGATCCCGATCAGGTAATGGTACCTCCATGGAAACTGCACGAGCTCTTTCAATACTATCCCGAGATCATCGAAAACACGGAGTGGCTGATGGAGCAGTGTGCCATCGACATCGAATTCAAAGTAAACAAGAACAAGCGAACCTACAGCAAGACCAAAGAGGACGACCGGCTTCTCCTGCAGAAGCTGGCCAACGACGGGATGTTGTACCGCTACGGAAAAAATAACCAGGTCGCGAAGGAGCGGATCAAACATGAGCTGGAGATCATCGACAACCTCGGTTTCTCCTCCTATTTCCTGATCGCCTGGGATGTCATCCACTACAGCATGTCGAGGGGTTTTTACCATGTCGGGCGGGGAAGCGGCGCCAACAGCATCGTGGCCTACTGCCTGCGTATCACCGATGTGGATCCCATCAAGCTGGACCTCTATTTCGAACGGTTTCTCAACCCCAAACGGACCAGTCCGCCCGATTTCGACATCGATTTCTCCTGGAAGGACCGCGACCAGGTGCAGGACTACATCTTCAAAAGATACGGGAAGAACCATGCCGCCCTGCTGGGCGCCACCTCCACCTTTCGCGACAAGTCGATCCTCAGGGAGCTGGGCAAGGTGTTCGGATTGCCCAAAGAGGAGATCGACCTGCTGGTGAACGATCCGCAAAACAGCTACAACAACTACGAGACAGCCAATCTGATCAAGACGCTGGGGCAGGAGGTGCTCGATTTTCCCAACATGCGGACGATTCACGCCGGCGGCATGCTCGTGACGGAAGAGCCCATCTCCTATTATACCGCCTTGGACATGCCGCCCAAAGGGTTCCTGACCACCCAGTGGGATATGTACATCGCCGAGGAGATGGGTTTCGAGAAGCTGGATATCCTCAGTCAGCGGGGGATCGGCCATATCAAAGAGGCAGTGGAAATTATCATGGAAAACCATGGAAAAGAGATCGACATCCACCAGGTAGATCAATTCTTTGTAAACGAAAAAGTCAGGCAACAGCTAAAGGACGGCGAAACCATCGGCTGTTTTTATATAGAGAGCCCCGCCATGCGCGGACTGCTGAAAAAGCTGCGGTGCGACAACTACATCAGCCTGGTGGCGGCCAGTTCGATCATCCGTCCCGGTGTGGCCAAATCGGGAATGATGCGCGAGTACATCCGGCGATTTCACCACCCCAACGATTTCACCTACCTCCATCCCATCATGAAGGAGCAGTTGAGCGAAACCTACGGCGTGATGGTGTACCAGGAGGATGTAATCAAAGTGGCCCACCATTTTGCCGGATTGGACCTGGCCGAAGCCGATGTGCTCAGGCGCGCCATGTCGGGGAAATACCGTTCGCTCAGGGAGTTCAAACAGATCGAAGAGAAATATTTTGCCAACTGCAGGGAGATGGGCCATTCCGAGGAGTTGTCCAGGGAGGTGTGGAGGCAGATCGAATCCTTCGCGGGTTACTCCTTTTCGAAGGCCCACTCCGCCTCTTACGCCGTCGAAAGCTTCCAGAGCCTCTACCTGAAGGCGCACTATCCGCTCGAGTTTATGGTGGCGGTGATCAACAATTTCGGGGGATTTTACCACACCTGGGTCTATTTCAACGAAGCGCAGCGGCAGGGCGCTGCCATCGAGCTGCCCTGCATCAACCGGAGCCTGAACCTTACCAGGATTATCGGCAAGACCATTTTTATGGGATTTATCCATGTTCAGAACCTGGAGAGCGTCACCATCGACCTGATCGTCAGCGAGCGCAAGTGCCACGGGCCCTTCCGCTCCATCCACGAATTTATCGACCGGGTCCCGATCGGCAAGGAGCAGCTGGTGATATTGGTCCGGCTGGGGGCCTTCCGTAGCCTGGAGGAGAACAAATGCTCCCTGCTATGGGAGTCGCAACTCTATTTGAAGCGGGTTCCCGTCCGGACAGATTCGGTCGGTATGTTTCCGGTTCAGCACAAGCGTTTCGAAATGCCGGTGCTGGAATATTCCCCGATCGAGGATGCCTACGATGAGATAGAGCTGCTGGGATTTCCGGTCAGCATGAGCCTGTTCGACCTGCTCCAGACCGGTTTCAGGGGCGAGGTGATGGCCAGGGAGCTTGTGGCGCATGTCGGGAAGACGATCAGGATGGTAGGCCGGATGGTCACCATCAAATATGTCAGGACCAGCAAGCGGGAGATCATGCACTTCGGCACCTTCATCGATTGCACAGGTAATTTCTTCGACACGGTGCACTTCCCTGATTCGCTGAAGAACTACCCGTTCAAAGGACCGGGGGTCTACTTGATTTTGGGCAAGGTGGTGGAGGAGTTCGGCTTCCCCTCCGTGGAGATCGAAAAGATGGCGAAGCTCCCGTACAAGGCGAGACCCACGGGATGAGCCCGCTGGTCCCGCTGGTGCGGATTTGCAATCCGCGCCCCGCAGACGTCGGATTTGTAATCCGACAGCGCTAGACAAATTCTATATTCACCAATCCTTTCGTCCCTGCATAATCCCTTGCAGAACTGTATAAATAGTCAATTGGATCTGTCACAATTTCAGCACGAACAGGGTTCAAATGGATATACTCCATCTTTTGATCAAGGAATTCATCCGAATTTATCTCTTTTGCACAATTCCCGTCTTGCCAAACCTTCTAGTATTTTATCTTCTTATTGTTTTTCCCAGCGTACCAAAACAAATTCAAAAGCCAATCTTGTCTGCTTTCAGGAATCTTCTTTATTGTTTCCACAATCTGTTTGCTTGTGAATTTTTTTAAATCGCGCAGAATATCAGCCAGATTATTGTCTTCAGAGGCACTGGCAATCATATGGAGGTGGTTACTCATCAGACACCAGCAATAAATTTTCAGACCTTTCATGGCAACGCAATAATTTAGCGCATCAATTACAAGGTATTTATATGCCGGTCGGGTAAAAATATCAATCCATTCGACAATAGTCAATGTAACAAAGTAAACATTACCGGGGGATATTTTATTCCGAATTCCCATAGCTATCAATTTACCGCAAAAAAATGGGAAAGAGAAATTTATGTGGTAAATTTTCTAATAATTGGAATAGTAAAATGGAGATTGCAAATCTCCGGTCTGCGGGGCGCGGATTGCAAATCCGCACCAGCGAGGAGATTTAGTGAGATGTTGGGGTAGTATCCCACTGAGAACAGAAGAAAACCTAAAGGATAGAGATGTTCCGAAAAGCTCTGTAAGTGATATTTATAAATTTATCATTAATGACCTTATTTTTGCTGATGCTAATTTGCCCGAAAACCCATCCGAAGCAGGTAGACCATCCAAGTATGCAGCAAAAACACTTTTTGCTGAGGTTTATTTGACACTTGGCGACTACGCCAAAGCCAGAGATAAAGCAAATGAGGTTATTCAGTCTAACAAATATACTTTGGTCCCGGTCACAAAAAAAGAAGACTTTCAGATCAATATTTTCGGTCCCGAAATTATAACAAGTACAGAAGAAATCTTCTATTTTAAATACTCCAGACAACCAGGGCAAGGCAATTGGATAGATTTCGTACTAAACCATCCAAGTACCGGATATTTTAACTATGGTGGCGCTTATGCTCATTATAGTGATGCCAGCCTTCCATATTATAAATCTTGGAATGTTGGAGATATTCGTAAAAGTTTATGGAACCAGATTGATTTTGGATTGGGGCCAACTACTTTGGTATGTAGTAAATATGTAGATGCAAAAGCAGTTGAAAGTAATCTTGGTGCAGGTAATGATCTTCCAGTTTATAGGTATTCAGATGCCTTGCTAATTTATGCTGAAGCTTCATGTATGGCAGCCACTGGCCCAACCACCGAAGGAGTTGAAGCCATCAATAAGGTTCATCGCAGAGCCTATGGCAAAGATCCGAAAACGGCCTCATCAGTTGATTTCACAATGACAGATTATAATAAAGAAAGCTTTCGGGATTTAGTTTTACAAGAACGGCTTTATGAATTTATTTTTGAGGGGAAAAGATGGTATGATCTTAAACGGACAGGAAAAGCAGCAGAAGTTATTAAAGCTGCGAAAGGGATTACAATTGCTGAAAAAGCATATCTATGGCCAATCCCAATCTCTGAATTAAGTTACAACAAGGCACTCGATCCTTCAAAAGATCAAAATCCTGGTTATTAAATTTAACATGAATAGTCCCGGTCATAATTACAGATCGGGACTATTTTAATTAACAAGGAATATCCAGGTATATGGGGGTATTCTTTCTTTAAGTTATTCACTTATTATTTTTTAAATTCTATTTGCGATAATAATGGTTAAATATCTCATTTCAATAAAATTGCTTTTTCTCCTTAGTTTGAGCTGTTATTCCCGATCATTTGATGTTGTAGTTTATGGGGCAACCCCTGCTGGTATAACCGCGGCAATTGCGGCTTCAAGAGAAGGTAAATCCGTGGTTATTGTGGAACCTCTTCCTCTTGTTGGCGGCATAATGAGCGGAGGTCTCAGTTTTAGTGATTCCAATCAGATGGCCCGGGAAACTTTGGGTGGTATTTTTGAGGAATTTCATAAAAGGGTTGAAACGGAATATATTAATAAAGGAATAAAATTGCCTTATCAAGTGTCGGAGAAGGATACAAGACCATGGACATATGAACCTCATGTTGCTGAGAAGGTTTTTAGTGAAATACTCAAAGAAGCCAGTGTTCTGGTTGTATTAAATGAAACCCTGAAATCAGTTGATAAAAAAGAAAATTACATAGTAGCTCTGAATACATATTCAAAAAAGCGATTTTCAGCAAAAGTTTTTATCGACGCAAGTTATGAGGGCGATTTGCTTGCCGCAGCCAAAGTTGGATACCGTGTAGGCCGTGAAGGCAGGGATGAATATGACGAATCTCTTGCCGGTGCAACATATCCAAAAAATATAGTTTCAGTATCGGCAACCAATGATAAAAATGTAGTGCTACCACTCATTTCAGGTAATCAAAAAGCACCCGAGGGTCAAGGTGATCAAAGGATTATGACTTATAGTTTCCGGCTATGCCTCTCAGCAGATCCAAATAATCAAATACCCTTCAGAAAACCTAAAAACTACGATCCTGAATTGTATGAACTTTTTCGTCGATATTACAAGATCTTTCCTGAAACCCGTATTCTTTTTGATATGTATCCTATTCCCGGAAATAAGTTTGATGGGAACAACGGAATCGGGTTACAACTGTCAATGGGATTGGTTGGTGAGAACTGGGATTATCCCGAAGCAAAACCTGAAAAAAGAAAAGAAATATGGAAATTGCATAAAGATTATACCGAAGGACTTCTGTACTTTTTAATGACCGACTCTTCCGTACCGGAAAATATTCGCAATCGAATGGAAAAACTTGGATATGCAAAAGATGAATTTCAATCATCTGACCATTTTCCACCGGTTTTATATGTAAGGGAAGGAAGACGAATGGTTGGAGATTATGTTTTAACCCAGTCCGATATCCTTGAAAATATTGAAAAACCTGCCCCAATAGGAATAGGGTCATTCCCGATAGATTCGCATGATTGCCAGCGTATTGCAATTAATGCCGATGCTTTTTTGAATGAAGGAACCATATTCCCGGTTCATATTAAAAACCGTGAGATTGGCCAACCTTATCAAATTCCGTATCGGTCAATTACTCCAAAGGAAAATGAATGCGCAAATCTCCTGGTTCCGGTTTGTCTGTCTGCATCTCATGTAGCTTTTTCATCTATACGAGTTGAACCTGCATGGATGATCCTTGGTGAGAGTGCAGGTGTTGCAGCTTCTTTGGCTATCGATGGAAGAACTTCGGTTCAAAAAATCAACTATAAACAATTGGCAAAAAAATTAGAGGAGAAGGGACAAATCCTTGAATTGCAAAACAATATCATTCAATGAAAATTTACGAGCGATGACAAAAATTGCAAGGAGGACTATGCTCATGACTTTGGGTGGTATTTCATTAGGAAGTTTCATCCCGGTTTTTGCAGAAGCAACCTCTTTAAGTAAAAAACCAGCAAATCCAATAAAGACCGATATTTTGGTAGTTGGTGGAGGAACTGCCGGTGTTATTGCTGCTATACAGGCTGCACGCGCTGGCTGTTCAACCATATTGGTCGAAAATGGTAGTCAACTGGGAGGAACAACAACCACTGGCGGAGTTTCTTTTCCTGGCTTATTTCATGCTTGGGGCAAGCAAATTATTCGTGGCATTGGCTGGGAATTGGTAACCGAGGCCGTTAAACTTGATGATGGAGAACTACCGGATTTTTCAATTCCAACGGGCAGGGAGCACTGGAAACACCAAATACGTTTAAATGGATATTTATATGCCCTTCTGGCTGAAGAAAAGTGTCTGGAGGTTGGAGTTAAAATTCGCTACTACGAAACGCCAATCGATACTAAGTTTAACGGGAAAAACTGGGAAGTTGAAACCATAGGGAAGGGTTCCCATACAAAAATTATATGTAACCAATTGGTCGATTGTACCGGAAATGCCGCCGTAACTTCTCTCGCCGGGTTCAACGTTTTGCGTGAAAAGGAAACACAACCAGGAACCCTGATGTTCAAAATCGGAGGATATGACTTTGGGTCGCTTGATATGAAAAAGATACAGAATCAGTATAATGAAGCAGTGACGAATGGGAAAATAGCCAAAGAAGAGTTTTATAATATTTCTGCCCTTTTGAAGAGTGCAGGTGATAATGTCCAGCATATCGCAGGAGCAGATTCAAGCACTTCCGAATTACATTCTATTGCCAATATCAAAGGACGAACCTCCTTGCTGAAAATGCTGCGTTTTTTGCGTAAGCTTCCGGATTGCGAAAAAACAAAGCTATTATCCATGCAACCTGAAACCGGTGTAAGGGAAACTTACCGAATTGAGGGGCTTTACCAGATCACCCACAATGATTATATATCTGGAAAGATTTTCGATGATTCGGTTTGCAATTCATTTTACCCTATTGATTTACACGACAAAAATGGGGTAGTTCCAAAACATTTGGAAGAAGGTACTGTTGCGACTATTCCTTTAAGGGCTATGATTCCAAATAACAGCAAAAACCTGATTGTAGCTGGCCGTTGCGTGAGCAGCGACCGTTTAGCCAACTCAGCACTAAGAGTCCAGGCATCATGTATGGCGATGGGGCAGGCTGCAGGAGTTGCCGCCGCGTTGGCATGCCAATTAAAAACAAGCCCCTTGAATGTTCCATTTTGTCAGATAAAATTAGTAATTGCCAATAATGGGGGTATTGTTCCCTGAAATTTCACAACAGTCTACCATAAATTTCCTCAAATGTCAAAAAGTTCAAATTTTAAATCATTTAATGCAATGATTCAATTGGTTATAAATGGTAATATTGATATCGAACTTTTGCTTGCTGAAATACTAAAACCAAAAATAGAATGAGAATGGAAATGAAACGAAACTTAATTACACTTTTCTTTTTACTCACGTTCAATACTATTTTTGGACAAAACCTTCGTCTGTCCGGCATTTTTGGCGATGGCATGGTTATTCAACAGGGAATTAATGCACCTGTTTGGGGCATAGCAATGCCTAACACGAACGTAAAAGTAGAATTTGCCGGTTTTATTACTTCAGCAAAAGCCGGAGATGATGGTAAGTGGATGGTCCGCATGCCCATACTGGATTACGGTGGCCCTTTTGAAATGAAAGTATTTAGTCGCGACACCATTGTGCTGAAAGATGTGGTGGTAGGAGAGGTGTGGCTGGCATCAGGACAGTCGAACATGGAGTGGCGCGTTGGGGCAGGTGTTGGCTCAAACACTGAAAAGGAAATTGCTGGGGCCGATTTTCCAAATATTCGTTATTACAATGTCCCCCGTAAAACAAGCTGTGTTCCGCTCGCCGACATCGAAAAACAAAGCTGGAACCGTATAAGTCCATCGAGTGTAAAAGACTTATCCGCCGTAGCATATTTCTTCGCCAAAGAGCTATGCCTTGATAAAAAAATAGCTGTTGGGATTATCAACTCTTCATGGGGTGCTACAAGTGTCGAGGCATGGATGAGCGCTGAGATGTTGGCCACGCATCCTGATTTCATCGATAAGATATCGCAAATGAATCGTGATCAGAAAGCATGGGACTTGTTTGTAAAAAACAGTATCAAAACAGATCATGAACGCGATAGCCTTGCCAGACTGGCCCAGGAAGGAATAAAAACCAAAGTTTATGCGCCTGAATATAATGATGCCGCATGGAAAAAGTCGAACTACCCGGTTAGCCTGGAAAGTATCGGACTGGGTGGTTACTGGGGATTGGTTTGGTTCCGTAAAAACTTCGAAATTCCGAAAGAAGCCAGAGGGAAAAACCTGAAGTTACAACTTACTATTATGGCCAAAGATGTAATCATATACTTGAACGGAAGCGAAATAGGAAGAACTGCTAACCCCTCAAAACAAGTTGAATACATTATTCCGAAGAGACTCGTAAAAATAGGTAAAAATGTATTGGCTATCCGTATGTACGAGAATTGGGGATATGCCTGGATTGGTACGTCCGATTCAAAAGCTGAGATTATTTCGGAGGATCAAAAAATTGAAATTCCGCTCGATGGAGAATGGAGCAGCAACAATACCTTAGAACCGGCTCTGGCGCAATGGCAGGGGTATTTCAACTACAACACAGTACAATACAATGGACGGATTGCTCCAATTATTCCCTATGGTATCAAAGGGGTCATTTGGTACCAGGGTGAGAATAATGCAGGAAAAGCATACCAATACCGTACGCTTTTCCCGATGATGATAGAGGACTGGCGTATCCGCTGGGGAAACGGGTACATGCCTTTCCTGTTTGTACAGTTGGCGAATTATAAAGCTAAAAAAGCTGAACCTTCGGACGACAACTGGGCCGAATTACGCGAAGCCCAGGCATTAACCTTGAAAATTCCAAATACTGGAATGGCTTGTGCCATAGATATTGGCGAAGCAAACGATATCCACCCGAAAAATAAACTTGATGTGGGCAAACGCCTCTACCTGGCCGCTCGTAAGGTGGCCTATCACGAAGATATTATTTATTCAGGTCCCGTTTATGAATCAATGAAAATGGAAGGTGGGAAAATCCGCTTAAAATTTACCTCCGTTGGAGGAGGATTGGTTGTAAAAGACAATGGCATACTGAAGGGCTTCTCCATTTCAGGAAGCGATCATAAGTTCCATTGGGCAGAAGCAATAGTAGAGGGAAACGAAGTGGTGATAAGTTCGTTGAAAGAACCTTCTCCCGTAGCGGTGCGGTATTCATGGGAAATTAACCCCTATGGCAATTTGTATAACAAAGAAGGGTTGCCAGCCCCGCCATTTCGCACCGACAACTGGAAGGGGATAACTGAATAAAACAACTAACCTTTAATAAAAACTAACTCATGAAGAAAAATCTTTCGTTAACGCTAATTCTTTTAGCTCTTTTGGCAGCATGTAACTCTGGCAAAAAGGCTAACCCAAATGAAGATAAGATTACTGTGGCAGCCTATTATTTTGCAAATTATCATACCGACGATCCCCGGAACATCATCAACAAAGGCCCCGGCTGGTCGGAATGGGAACTGGTAAAAGCTGCTCAGCCGAGGTTTCCGGGCCATAATCAACCCAATGTTCCGTTGTGGGGTTATGTGGATGAAAAAGACCCGAAAGTGATGGCAATGAAGATTGATGCTGCGGCGGATCATGGGATCGACTGCTTTATTTTCGACTGGTACATGTACGAAGACGGCCCTTTCCTAAACCGCTGCATCGACGAAGGTTTCCTGAAAGCGAAAAACAGCGAACGGATTAAATTCGGATTGATGTGGGCCAACCACGACTGGGTCGATATTCACCCTTATACACGCGGAGCAGCACAAAAATTACTTTATCCGGGCAAAGTTTCCCCTAAGCGATTTGATGAGATCTGCGATTTCGTGATCAAAGAATATTTCTCTAAACCTAACTACTGGAAAATTGATGGGAAAGCCTACTTTTCGGTGTACGATGTACAGAAATTTGTGGAGGGCTTTGGCAGCATGGAGGCTACCAAAGCCGCTATGGACCGGATGCGTGAAAAAGCCGTTGCTGCCGGATTAAAAGGTGTTCACTGGAACCTGGTTGCCTGGGGAAACCCCATTCTTCCGGTTGAGAAGGCACCATCAAATACGCCCGAACTGATTAAAATGCTGGGGTTCGATTCGGCTACTTCTTATGTCTGGATTCATCACACAGAATTACCCGATACACAAACAGATTATAATTGGGTGAGGGACCGGTATTTCTCACATTGGGACAAAGCAAAAACAGAATATGGAGTACCTTATTTTCCAAATGTTTCGATGGGTTGGGACCCTACACCGCGCTGCGACCTGAAATCGGAATGGGCGAATGTCGGTTACCCTTTTATGAATACAATCAAAAACAATACTCCCGAAAACTTTAAAACGGCTTTACAAATGACAAAGGACAAGTTACTGGCCGATCCGAATGATCCCCGTGTCATGAACATCAATTGCTGGAACGAATGGACCGAGGGAAGCTACCTGGAGCCGGACTCTGTGAATGGAATGAAGTATTTGGAGGCTGTGAAGGACGTGTTCGGAAGTTTTTAATACATATAGATTCAACCAAAATTTCAAAAGTAATACTTAAATAAACTGAAAATGTTAAAAATAATTCAAAAAATAGTCAACTTATTCATTAACACACAAACAGTTTGCTTGTATATTGGATTAATTATCCTTCAACCTTGCAAGTCTCAATCCAAAGAAAATAAAGTTCTTTCGGTTCAAACTTATAAAGTGGCTGCTTACTATTGGCCAGCTTATCACGATGAACCGCGCTGGAGACCATTCTTTAACGGGACAGAAGGTGAATGGGAAATCATCCGCAATGCAACGCCTAAGTTTGAAGGACATCGGCAACCGCGGATACCGCTTTGGGGATATGAAGATGAAACAAATCCCGCTGTAATGGAAAAAAAGATAGATGCAGCTGTATCACACGGGGTCAATGTGCTGGCGTTCGACTGGTACTGGTATGAAGGTAAACCTTTTTTGGAAGATTGTATTGACAAAGGTTTTCTCAAAGCCAAAAATAACGATAAGATCGAATTTTATATCATGTGGGCTAATCATGCATCAACTACGCTTTGGGACAAGCGTCGCTCTCATCATTATGATACTATCTGGGATGGCGCTGTCGACCGTGCCAATTTCGATATCATTACCGACAAAATTATCAAGCAGTATATGACACACCCTTCCTATTTGAAGATTGACGGGAAACCCGTATTTTCGATCTATGAGCTTGGTACGCTTATCAGAGGACTGGGTGGGATCCAAAAAACCAGGGAAGCCCTTGACTCTTTTCGGGAAAAAGTAAAAAAAGCAGGCTTTCCTGACCTTCACCTTCAGGCAATTCTTTGGAGCAATATACCTGACACGTATTCAAACGTCCCAGGAGATAAGGTCAGGACACAGAATAACACCATAGAAGCTCTGGGGGTCAACAGCCTGACCAATTACCAGTATGTCCACCTCTCAGCCCCGGTTGATGATTATTTAGACTGGGCCAATACTGCCATTGCCTTTTGGCCGAAATGGGATAAAGAATTCTCTGTTCCATTCTTTCCTCATGTTGCAGTTGACTGGGATACTAATTCCAGGTTTTTTGAATATAAACCATGCCTCAAGACAGGGGTCAATCCTGAAAATTTTAAAATCTATCTAAAAATAGCAAAGGCTTACCTGGATGCACATCCCAATCAGCCAAAAATGGTCACGATCAATTCCTGGAACGAATGGAGCGAAGGAAGTTACCTGGAGCCGGACATGGTTAACGGAATGAAGTATCTGGAGGCTGTAAAAGAGGTATTTGCTAAATAAGTTTAAATCTCTAAAATATGAAACCTGTCAGGAAATCATTTACATTTCTATTGTTTACGATACTCGTATTTATTAATCCGTCAGGTTCATTTGTCCAGGCGCAAACAACGGGGCAGGCAGGAAAAATTTACGACAAGGATGATGGGTCCGTGCATGCCCTTGGTAATGGGAAGATGCTGGTTTATAAGCATGGCCCGGATATTATTAAAATATATCCTGCCCCTTATTCAACTCCTTCTTTATTTAAACTGGATATGACCCGCAATACCCAAACCGAAACCCGTTCCATCAGGGAACAAGGAACGGCAATCTGGACACATCAGGTATTTCAGAATGGAAAATCTGCCGGAATGTTTACCGATTTTGTTGATTCGGAGTTGCCATGCATGATCCGTCATTTTAACCTGACTGAAACAATAAGCTTTCGTCTGGTACTGGAAGACTTTGTAAAAGTAATTACAAAACCAGGAATTGCTGGTTCAAAAGGGAATTTGTTGCTTTTTGTTCCCGCAGGTACAACTATTTACCAGAAATACACCTATCCTAAGCCATTATATCATCAAATTATGTGGAAAGGGAACGTAAAGGTGGAACAAAAATCAGATCAGGAAAACGAATATATTATCACATTTAACCCCGGCGAATCTGATATTTATTTTTCAGGAGGGCCTGAATATCCCGAGGTTATTTCAAATTCAGAGGAGGCTCAGAAATCAGGCTATGCCAAATTACTAGACCGGACAAGAACCTGGTGGGAAGCATTTACTGCCGAAAGGACCGATTTCGGACATCAGTTTCCTGCTAATTTGCCATTAAGGGAAAAACTGCTTCAAACCATTGATGACGTTTCGGTAATGATACGGACCCAACAGGCCCTGGAAGGTTCCGTCATGGCCGGTTATCCATACCCATTGGGTTATGTGAGGGACCAGTATGGCGTTTCAAGAGGGTTACTGGCATTGGGTTATTTTAAAGAGGCAAAAAACATTTTAAGCTTTTACTGGAATATCTGGAAGAAATATGGTGAAATCCATAATGCCCAGGGCATTGGAATTGAAGGTGTTTTTCACGTTCATGAGAACGATGAAGTAGAAACTCCCGGCTACCTGATTATACAAGCTTTTGATTTGTTGGAAAAGTCGGGGGATGATGCTTTTATAGCTGAAATATTCCCTTTGCTTGAGTGGTGCTGGGACGTTCAGAAGAAAAATTTAGTGCGGGGCATGCTCCCTTTTAATGGAGATGAAACATACGTAGCAGGAGGTTTTTTACCCAGATCCGCGCTGAACGATGGTTCGGCTGAAGCTACTATATTATTTATCGATGGCGGTGAAAAATTACTTACCTGGATTAAAAAACACGAAAAATGGACTTCCGTTAAAATTGAAAATGAAAGGATGGTACTGGAGAATACCAGAAAATTATTTCGCGAAAATTTCTGGAAGAATGGGCAGCTAATCACCAATAATCCCGAACGGGTAAATCTAACGGATATCCCCAGGTTCCGTCACGGGGTATGTGAACAGTCCGGGCCCGATTGTCTTGTTTTTGGCAGGAAAGGGTTTGCCGGGATCGACTGGACAGAGCGTGATATCAATAACAGGTATCAATGTCCTGCTTGCCTGGCATTAGGGCCTCTGCCCAAAATAGCGCCTCAAATATATAATCTCATTTCAGTAAGTCTTACTCCATTGTATACACATTCTTCTCAGTTTGAGCCAAAAGAGCTGAAGCCCATTGTAGCGAAAGTATTTGGACAATATAAAAAAACTGGGGACCTGACGTGTATAATCGACTCAACTTCTACTAAGAACAATAAGCTTACAGTAGGATATGATTATGGTTTCCTGCTTTATTCCATGCTTGAAACAAAAATGGAGGGTGCGGAAACCATCTATAAAAAAACCTTATCTGTTGCGGATTCTACGGGGGTATGGTCAGAATATTATAACGATCATCGTCCGCAGGGAACCAGGTATCGTCCATGGGAAAGCGCCATTAACATCGAAGCATTGATAAAATTTGCAAATCAATATGATATTTCTGCACGCCAAAGATAGTTTTGCGGATTTTATATATTCATTAATCAAAACAACAATCACTTTTTATGAAAGGTATATTTAAAAACCCGCTTCAATTTAAGTATTAAACCGAAATAATGAAAAGAACAATCACATTGATTATAAGTCAGTTGATCCTGGTTTTATTAATTACGAATGCGACATTCGCGCAAATTTCGAAGTCAATAGAACTATCCGGCAAATGGAAAGTAACATGGAGTGATGGCAACAAAGGTTGCAATAACGTAGCCCGGTTTATTCGTTTCGACCCGTTGAACGATACTTTAAGGTATGTAACTGTTGATGTTCCAATGGACTTGAACATGGCCATGATGAAACGTGGTATGTTTGGCGATATGAATGTTGGAACCAATACCCTTGCCGCACGTTGGGTTTCGCAGCAATACTGGCAGTATTACCGATATTTTACTGTTCCCAAAGAGGCATTGGATAAACCGGCATGGCTTGTTTTCGATCGATTGGATTATAATGCTACTATCATGATCAACGGGGAGGTTGTAGGTACACACAAAAATACATATATCCCTTGCCGCATTGATGTTACAGGCAAACTAAAAGAGGGCGCAAACATGCTTGTTGCAGGCATCGAAAGCGGGTTGTTCGATGTGGCAGACAAAGAAGGCGATGCCTATAACAATGACTTAAGTACCATTCTGAACAAACGTCATTGGTTGCGTAAACCGCAGTATCAATTCTCGTGGGACTGGAACCCTAATATGATAAATGTAGGGATTACAGGGGATGTAAGGCTCGAATGGAATGAAACAGCCCGACTGGACCAGGTTGTGACGTATACAAAATTGAAGGACGATCTTTCTTCTGCAGAATTGACTATCCGTCCATTCATTCAGGGATTGGCCGCCAAATCAAACCTTACGGTAGAAGCAACTTTAATAGAAACAAACCAGAAAGTTACTGTTCAGGACACGCTGACGAAGACGCTTCGTCCTTTCGAACTAAAAATGAAGGTTGACAAACCTAAACTCTGGTGGCCGATTGGACATGGTGAACAAAATTTGTACACAGTGAAGGTTGAAGTTAAGCAGAACGGGAAGCTTATCGATTCGGGTTCCCGTCGTTTTGGCTTCAGAAAAATAGAAGTGGATAAATCGGCCCATCCGGTTGCCGGCAACTATTTTACCGTGAAAGTGAATAATAAAAAGATATTCATGAAGGGTGGCAACTGGGTTCCTGCCGATATGATTTACAGCAGCGTTACAAAAGAAAGACTTGAGAAGCTCGTGAACCTGGCTGTAGAAGCAAACTTCAACATTCTCCGGATATGGGGCGGCGGGCAATATGCCGGTAACGATTTACTCGACCTCTGTGATGAAAAGGGCCTGGTGGTATGGCACGATTTCCTTTTTGCATGCGCCGAATATCCCGGAGACAACCTGGAATTTTACAATTCTGTCAAAAAGGAAGTGACATGGGCTGTTCGTGAGTTTGCACACCATCCATCGCTTATTATCTGGTCGGGAAACAATGAACTGGAGTGGGGAACATTCTCGTGGGGCTATGATACACGGGGGAAAGTTGTCCCTGATTATATTTTATATCACCATCTCATTCCGGTTATTGTAAAAAAAGAAAATCCGGAAATGTTCTATTGGCCAAGTTCTCCTTATTCAGAGAATTACGAAGATCCGGCGAGTTCAATAACCGGCGATCAGCATCCATGGAATGTATCACTGGGAGCAGATAGCCTCAATTTTTATGCCTACCGGAATTATGTCGATCGGTTCCCGAACGAGGGAGGATTTCTTGGGGCAAGTTCCCCTGCCACATTGCGCCAGTTTTTGCCAAAAGAGGAGCAATATGTACGCTCTGTAACATGGGACCATCACGATAATGTTGTCAACTTCTGGAGCGATCAAGACGTCAGCTACAAAAGCACAGAGTATTGGTTGGGCAAATCATATAAGCAAATGACCTTTGATGAATATGTATTTGCCAGTGCGCTTCTTCAATCCGAAGCATTGACCGAATACATCTCAAACTATCATCGCAGAATGTTCAGTTCTTCCAGCGCCATTTTCTGGATGTACAACGATAGTTGGCCTGTAACCCATGGCTGGACCATCGTAGACTATTACAACCGCAAGAAGTTGGCTTATCATCCTGTTCGCAGGGCTTTTGCACAACAAGGTGTAGTGGTTGCTGAGGAAGGCGGCAAAATCAATGTATATGGGATAAACGAAACAGATGCGGAATGGAAAGGTAAACTTCAGTATGGTATTTTTGAAACAAAAGGAGGTTATGAAATTAATAAAACCAAAGAAGTGAAATTGCCTGCAAATGCCTCGACGGTTATTGCCTCATTTGACCGGAGCGTCTACGAAAAGGCTGGATATGCCAGTCATGGCGCTTTTGCAGTACTTAAAGATAACGATGTCCCCGTTTCTCAGTATAAAATGCTGATGGAGAAATTTAAGGATATGAAACTTGAGAAGCCACAAATTAGCATCGTTCAGAAGG
>Ga0265297_10004074_pt1 | contig 24727 bp, 20 predicted proteins | sample Munlanlwell13791_FD_192502 | JGI IMG/M metagenome (GOLD analysis project Ga0265297, IMG submission 192502) | Leachate microbial communities from a municipal landfill in Southern Ontario, Canada - Leachate well 137-91 | ecosystem: Engineered > Solid waste > Landfill > Unclassified | place... | reverse complement strand
AAGACGTGAATCAAACCAGAATTATGGTTGTTGGTAGTTCCCAAACTGCAGGAGAGGGCACTAGTTTGGAGGGAGAAGATTTTGTTTCTCAATTCGAAAGGTTATTAAATCAAAACTTTTCAAATTCTCATAAAAAGTTTGAGGTTATTAATCTAGGAAGAGAGGGACAAACATCTCAAACTTTGTTTACTCATTTCCAAAATCAATGGCTGGAACTAAAACCAGACGTAGTCATTGTTAATCTTTCTAGTAATGATGAAGAATATGAAGATGGAACAAACTTTGAAAACGCTTTAAAAAATTTTATTAAAATGAGCAAGAAACACCACTTTAAACTTATTTTCGTAGCAGAGGCAGTTAGTATTGAACATAGAGATAACTTAAAAACCCATCAAACTATGCAAGAAATTGCAGAAAAAAATCAAATAACCTTCATTGATATGCATAATGAGTTGATCAATCATCAAGATGAAGGAATAATTTGGTGGGATTTTGTTCACCCTACTAGTTTTGGATACAAATTAATAGCAAATCATTTATATGAATCACTCAAAGAAGATCTAGGACGCTAAAAAAGTACGTATATAAATGGACTAACTGGTGAAGTAAGAGAAAATACTACTAAAATTCCAAGCAACGTAAAAACAACTGCGACCGGAATCAACCACCAATTTTTATTGATTGATAGATATTGTAAAAGTTCTCGCCACATTTTTTTATTCTTTTAAACTAAACTCAAGAATAAAATAGACTTGGCATATTTACAATGGTATCTATAATGGTAAAGATGCTTAAATTTTACTTACGTCAAACTGTACCTTTTAATATTACTGACATACCAATGCTTTTCAAGTATTTTTTTTCTAAAAACAAAAACTTAGATCGTCTAACTAAAAAGAGAATTGGAAAAATTACCAAAACAAAATATGTCATACTTAGCAACTCGATGAGATCTGTTCTACTAAAATCACTTGAGTTTTTCAGAATTCAAAATCCAAAAAGAAACGAGATTCTTTTGCCAGAGTATTCTTTTCATAGCAACCTAAGCAGTGCTATTAAAGCTGGATTCAAGGTTAAATTCATACCAATTGATAAAACAACTCTCTTTATTGATGAAAGAAAACTTGAGAGAATGATCACAAAGCAAACCCTGGGAATCATTATCACCCATATACATGGTAAAATTTATGATTTAGAAAAAATTAAAAAAATCATAAATAAATATCGCTTAATTATTTTTGAAGACTGCGCACACTCATTTCCTCTTGATGAGATTACTGTAAAAAATACCTGGCAAATAAATTCAACTGTAAAATGCCTTAGCTTTGGCCCGGGAAAGTTTATAACTGCTTTTGGTGGCGGTGGTCTTGCCACAAATAATGAAAAATTATCTAAATATGTAGAATCTTGTTTGGCAAAAAATAGCAACTTTGTAAAAGATTTAGTGATTTTAACAAAAGCTTGTGTATATACATTAATTCCTACACCACTGATCTCATACTTTACTATGAAACCACTCCTCGCTTTAACTTACCTAATAAAAAACAGGAAAAATGAAGCGGACTCATTTGATCAATCGACTAATGAATTAACTAAGATTGATGCGATGAATAATTTTCAACAAAAATTACTTTTTTGGCAACTTGAGACCATGAAACTAAAAATATCAAAAATCATTGATAAAAGAAAAGAAAATGCCAAAGTTTGGCACGAGGTATTTAAAAAAAGCAAAAAAATAAATCAAGAATTTTGCTTTCAATTTCCTGTTTTAGTTAATAATCCAGAGGATTTTATTTGGCAAATGTGGCAACAAAATATAGACGTACAAAAAGACTATTGTTCTTATTTACCAAGTTTAATAAAAGATAGTCCTTCTTCTAAGGCAGATTCTAAATTCTTTGAAAAAATAGTCTATTTACCAACTAATCAATATTTATCAAATCAAAATATACAGAAAATCAAATTTTAAAATGAAAGTTTCACTCATTAGAGCTATAGAGTTTTTTAATCAAAGTGAGGCAACTCATCCTAGAGATATCATTCCCTCCTTTGAATTATTGAATATCGCTGCTTTTTTGGATCAAAAGAAAATTAAATATAAGCATTTCGATAATGAAACTATGCATTTAGATAGTTGTTTGTTCCAAAAAAAGATCTTAAAAGAAAAGTCTGATATTTATTTTATTCATTTTCAACCATTGGTAAATCAAGAAACTATCAATTTAATTAATCAACTTAAGAAAAAAAATAAAAACTGTGTCGTCATTGTCTTTAGTCCAATGATTGATCAAGAACCAGAACTTTTTTTACAGAAAAGCCAAGCAGATCTAGCAATTTTAGGCGAGACCGAAGCCACTGCATTAGAACTGATAAATATCATTTCAAAATACAAAAATAAATATTTGAGTCAGTTAGTTAAATTAGATGTTCATGGAATAGCATTTTTCTATCATCAAAAATTTATCAAAAATAGAGCAAGAAGGCCTCTTATACCTGATGAGCTACCTTTTATGGCTCATCATTTACTGTATGACAATAAAACAGTACGAAAAAACAATTATCAGGTAACCTCCAAAACTGTTTTCGTAAAGAAAAAAATAAAATGGGGGTTTCTATTAAGTTCTCGAGGTTGTCCTTTTAATTGTAGCTTTTGTTCACCATCGATTCGCAATAGCACTGGAAAAAATTATCGAATCCAATCACCCAAAAGAACTGCCAATGAAATTGAATTTTTGGTCAAAAAATTTGCAGTTAATGCGATTTCTTTTGAAGATGATCTTTTTACACTTAATAAAAAAAGAGTGATTGATTTGTGTAAAGAAATTATTGACAGAAAAATACAAATATCATGGACAGTAGCCACTAGATTAGACTCTCTAGATCTAGAAACGGTTAAATGGATGAAAAAGGCAGGCTGTTTCGGCATGTCAGTTGGCATAGAGTCTGGGAGCGATAGAATTTTATCTTTAATAAATAAAGGAGAAAAAATTAGAGATCTGAAAAGAGGTATGGCCATATTAAATAAAGTTGGCATAGCAGTCACTACCAACTTAATCATAGGTCATCCCACAGAAACTCTAGAAGAATTAAGGCAAACTTTAAATTTAGTAAAGGATTTGAAACCCGTTTTTATTCATTTACATTATTTGACTCCCTATCCAGGCACTAAAATCTTCACCCAATACAGATCCAAGCTGACTCAATTTAAAGATTTTTCTCACTGGAAAACTCATGATTTTAACATTAGCGCAGTTAAAACGGAGACTTTACAGAAAATGATGAGACAAATGTATTTTAAATATTATTTAAGCTTTTCTTATTTTAAAAATTATCTAAAGTACAGACATCAGTATTACATCTATAATTTAAGATTTGAGCTAAAATTTTTACTTAGTACATTGCAATACTTGTTTTTTAAATCATGAAAGAAAATCCCAAAAAAACATTAAAAAAACAAAAATGTTTACTGTATTCTTTAACAGTTGCAACAGTATTCTTAATTGGATTTTATTTTAGACTAAGACCAGCACTGGTAAGACCAATCATTTTTGATGAAGCTTTTACAATAACCTATTTGATTAAATTCGATAAACTTCAAGAGATGATCTTTGCTGACGCAAGCGTTCCCCCTTTGCACTACTTATTAATGAAATTAATGAGTTATGTTTCTACTAATATTTTATGGCTCAGAAGCCCAAGTATAGTTTTTTCTATGTTAGGCATATGGCTCTCTTATAAATTTGCTAGAAAATTTTCAAAAAAAGTCGCTTTATTAGTGACTATCATGCTTAGTTTTTCAACTCTTCACACACTTTTTTCCTGGCAAGCATACGTATATAGTCAGCTGTTCTTTCTCGGAACAGCGACTGTCTATTTATTCTTTCATTTATTAACTGACAGGAATATAAAAAACGAGAATCTAAAAGCATTCCTGCTTTTTATTTCTGGAGTATTGGCTTTTCTGACTCATTATGGGTTTATTTGGAGTATAGCCGGATTGGCTCTAATTTTATTTCATAAAATAATTCTTGCTAAATTTAATTATAAAAAAATTAAAAGTCAGCATCAAAAATTAATTTTAGCTGGATCAGGAACCTTTTTATTTTTAATTGGTTATTCACCGATCATTATTTATAATTTTAATAAAGCTTTAGAAAATATTGGTTGGTTTGACCAAATTGATATTTATACTCTGGGACAAAGTTTTGGCAAATTGCTTGGATTTTATGATCAATTTAGCTGGAACATTTTTCTTACCAGCAATATAGTAAAATTTTATTTACTATTATCTTTTTTTTTCTAATTATCTACGCAATTAAATTAAAAAAAGAAAAAATTAATTATTTAGTTATTGTTTCTCTTGCTAATCTTTTATTACCAATAATATGTTCCGTTATTATAGGGGAAACGATTCATGCAACTAGAGCGATTATTGTTAGTTCTTTTACCTTTACTTTACTTTTTGCAATTTGCATAAATGAAATGATCCGTCATCAATGGCAAGATTTATTCTTAGTTATTTTTGTAATTTTTTATCTATATTTTTTCACTATCACCAATAGAAATCCTCATGCTATTTCTCAAGAATTTGATTTAATCAAACAATATACAAATTGGTTTTATAAACACCCAAATCGTTTGAGTAATGACGTAAATATACTGGTTTATAGCAAAAATCACCCCATGCAAAAATCTAGCAGTTGGATAAACTACTTCGTATTGGATTACTATTGGAAAGGATATGATGACAGAAAACCATTACCTAACTATAAAAAAATCAAAACAGATGAAGACCTTAAACAAAAACATTTTTATCTATTAACGGTTTCTGAGTTTGAAAATGAAGAAGAGAAAGACATAATTTGTCCAAACAGCAACACTTTACAAATTTCTAGATTTGAAAAAAGAGCGCAACAAACTTCTGATCTTTATTATTATGACTCGCTAGATGTATATATTTATGAATGTAACCCTTAATAATACAAACTTATCTTTGCCACAAATTAAAACGTAACACCTGCCAAATAGCTAACAAACCATCTCTCCAAGTAATTTTTTTACCTTCATTATAAGACCTGCCATTATAAGAAACTCCAACCTCAAAAATTCTAATATTTTTAATTTTGGCCAATTTGGCAGTGACTTCTATTTCAAAACCAAATCTTTTAGATTTTAGACTAGGCGCTATTTTTCTAATTAAAGAACCCCTAAAAGCTTTTTGACCGGTTTCAACATCTGTTAAATTTAAATTGGTAAATAAATTAGATAAAAAAGTAATAATAAAATTAGCATAATAATGCCAAAAATACATTGCTCTTCTGGGCTTAGTTGTAATAAATCTAGAACCATAAACCACATCGGCCTCGAAGTCATGAAAAGTTTCAAGCATGGTTAAGTGGTTTTTAGGATCATATTCCAAGTCAGCATCCTGAATCATAACTATATTGCCTGAACTAACCATAAAACCTTTCTTTACTGCTTCCCCCTTGCCATAATTTTTTATTAAATTTATTAATTTGAAACTTTTTGGGTAATCTTTAAGATATTTTTTTAATTTTAAAGCTGTTTGATCTGTGGAACCATCATTAATAATGATGATTTCTTTTTGCCAACCACCATACTTTAAAGCTACTATTTTAGCTAAAACTTTAACGATATATTTTTCTTCGTTATAAACTGGAATAACAATCGAAACTTTATTCATAATTTAAAACCATATTTAAAATTGTCTTTTTTTATGAATTTAATGTTTTGGTTAAAATATGGAGTACAAGGAAGTAAGGAATTGCCACACTGATCGCCAATTGTTGGCACATAAATATTTTGACCTTCGTTGGTCATTTTAGATTCAAGTTCTATCTTTTTAAAATGGTCAGAATCATTTAAAAAAAAGACTAGTTCATGAGAGAAGTGAGTCTCTGGCGAAACAAATTTAACCAACAAAAAGAAAACTAACAAATAACTCATTCTCAGTTTATTTTCATCACTCATCTTTAAACAAATAAAAAATCTAGTTAAAGCCAAGGCTCCTAAAAGCCAAAAGAAAATTCTGCCAAACCTCAAATCAGGCGCTTGATAAAAAATAAATGAGAGACTTGCAATACAAACCATCAAAACCAACAGTTCTTCTTTACTCCATTTTTTTGATCCAGCAAAAAAGATTAAAACTGGCACAGCAAAAAATAAAATTTTAATTTCATTAGTCACAGAGGCTCTTTGCCACCACTGTGGCCACCAATAAGTAAACCCCTGATCAATAGAGCTCATATAATCATTGCCAGGCATTCTTGACCAAGCTTTTATGTCTAACGCCTCATTTTTAGCCTTCTCAAGAGGCAAAGACCAAGAGAAATTTGTCTTCAAAAAAGTATTGGGATACAAAGGATAACCAGAAATAAATAAATTACGAAGCATAAAACCAAAAACAATTAGAAATGGCAACAAAACAACTTTGTAAAAGTTTTTGTTGAAAATGTTCATTAACAAAAAACTCAAAATCGCTACAAAAATACCAGATAATTTAAAAACTAATATTAAAAACGATTGAGTTAACAGTAAAAAAGTAAGTCTAGGATAAACCAATAGAGTTCCTAGCCAAGACAAAACAATAGAATACATAGCCAAATCTGTTGATAAAGAACTAAGATTTTCCTCAACTAAAGTTAAATAAATAAACGGCAATAAGAATAAGATGAGTAGTTTATTGGCAATTTTAATCTGAGAGTTAAAAACATGGTGCAAGTACTGCAATGCTATCGTAACAAATAAAAAGCCATTAACAATAAAAACTGAATAACCTTCTTTAATTCCCAATTCCACAAAAGCGGCAAAAAGATTAAAAGAACTATTGAAACCTAATCTGTTGTGAAGATTTGCTAAACCAGGAACAACACTGAATTCTCTATTCCAAGCCACAGCATTAAAATTATAAAGATAAGTGTCATAATGATAAACAATCCCAGTAGAAAAATACAAACCAAAGGCAATTGTCACCAAAGACAAAAACAAAAATGAAATAAATTTTAAATTAAATTTAATGCTTGGTTTCTTTAAATTAAAAAGAGACATTAAAGAAATAATAAAAAGCAGTAACCAAATAAAAATAACCAAATAACTTTCAAGTGGCAAAAATAAAGAAATAAATTGCAAAAAGATTATCAACAAACTAAATCCAGACCAAATACTTGGAAAAATAAAAAGTTGATTATTAGTCTTTTCACCTAAAAATAGACCAATTGACTTTCTGCCAATAAAAAATAAGGTTATCCATAAAAACAACCATCTAATTAAAACTGAAATCATTTTTTACTTTAAGCTAAACTAAATATAGAATAACCAAGAATGAAGCTATTGTTTCATAGAAGAACTTTTCTTTAAAGCAGTGAAATGAATAATAAATTAAAAATTGCTATCGTCCATGACTCTTTCACTGCCTTCGGTGGAGCTGAAAGAGTTTTATTTTATTTGCTAAAAATGTTTCCTCAAGCTGATGTTTATACCTCTTTAATTAGTAATAATTTTTATAAACAAATAAAACAAGAAAGCCAAGGTGAAGTATTTTTTTCTAAGTTAAGCAAATTGCCTCTGGCGATTAAAAATCCAAGTTTTTTTAAGCCTTATTTCTATCATTATTATTGGGAAAGTTTAAATTTGAATCGCTATGATGTGGTAATTTCATCTTCTCATTCATTTTGTGCTAATTTTGTCAAAGTAAAGAACAAACATATTAGCTATATTTATACTCCTCCAAGATTTTTGCATGAAGAATTCAACGAAATTTCATGGCTAAAGAAACCATTAATTAGAATATTGATAGAACCATATTTCAAATATTTAAGAACAAAAATTAGTAAAAAATTAAAAACAATTGACGCTATTTTAGTGGATTCTATCAATGTACAAAAAAGATTAGAGAAATACTACAAAATAAAGTCTGAAGTCATTTACCCTCCAGTGAAATTAGCCCAAAGGAAAATTAAAAAAAATAACGCCAGCACACAAAAATATCTATTCTTCTCTAGACTAGTCAAGCAAAAAGGGATCGAACTAATCATTAAAACATTTAATGAAAATGACAAACCTTTATTAGTAATCGGCACAAGTAACCAACAAAAAAAATGGCAGAGGTTAGCTAAGCAAAACATTAAGTTTTTAGGATTTGTCGATGACAAAGAGTTACCTGAAATTTACAAACAAAGCAAGGCTTTAATCTACGCTGCAATTGATGAAGATTTTGGAATGATTCCTGTAGAAATAATGAGTTATGGTATACCAATCATTGCTTTTTATGACGGAGGCACAAAAGAAACTGTCCTAGATCAAAAGACTGGAATATTTTTTAGAAATTATGATCAAAAAACCCTTAACCAGACAATTGATAAATTTGAAAAAATGAAGTTTAATGCCGCAGACTGCATAAAACAATCAAAAAAGTTTAATGAAAGCAATTTCAATAAACAATTCTTAACAAAAATTTATTCATTACTTCAATCTTAATATGCTGATATTTTTAGAAAAAAGGAAATTTGTAATTGGTAGTTTTGATTATGTGATTAATTTTCTACTAACTAAATTGAAACAGAACTCTAACTCAAAAGTTATTTTGCCTTGTTCCTTGCATGACTTGGCTATACAAAATAACAAGATTTATCAATCCTTTTATAAATGTATCGATTATTGTACCAATGACAGCATGTTATTAACCAATTATTTACATTATAAATATCGGCAACAAATTGATCGCGTTTATGGTCCAGAGTTAATGTTGGCAATTTTAGATAAGAATCAAACATCTTTTTCTAAATACCAAAACTATTTCTTAGCTCCTAATAAAAAAACTATGATGGCACTAAAGAAATTTTGTCAAAAAAGATATCCTAAAATGCAAGCTATTTTTAATTTTTTGCCATTAGATATTAACTTGAAACAGGAAACTTCATATTTACAAAAGATTACTTTAGAAAAACCTCAGCTGATTTGGCTTGGAATTGGTTCGCCAAAACAAATCCAGTTAGCAAACTGGCTAAAAAGCCATACATCAAATGTTATGATCATTTGTGTGGGAGCTGCTTTTGATTTTGTAAGTGGCAAAAAAAAACAAGCACCAGCATGGATTAGAAGAAATAGTTTAGAATGGTTGTTTCGTCTACTTACTGAACCAAAAAGACTTTGGTATAGATATCTAATAGTGATTCCAAAATATTTATTATCGCTATTTTGGAGAAATTTATGAACACATTAAAAAAATCAGCTAGAATTTTAGTTACAGGAGCCGGAGGTTTTATCGGCGGACATTTAGTCAAATATTTGAGAAAAAAAGGCTATCAAAATATCAGAGCTATAGATATCAAGCCACTTAAAAAATGGTACCAAATAGATGTTAATGCAGAAAACATGGTTTTAAATTTAGACAATTTGGAAAATTGCCAGTTAGCAACCAAAAACATAGATGAGGTTTATAATTTGGCCGCCAATATGGGTGGCATGGGTTTTATTGAAAGACACAAAGCTCTATGTATGCTCAATGTATTGATCAATACAAATATGTTGATCGCAGCTAGAGAATCGAAAGTAAAAAGATTCTTTTATGCTTCTTCTGCATGCGTTTATTCTTTAAAAAAACAAATGCATGTTGACATAGATGGCTTAAAAGAAAGTGCTGCTTACCCAGCACAACCAGAAGATGGCTATGGATGGGAAAAATTGTTCTCTGAACGCATGTGCCGCCATTTTATGGAAGATTTTGCCTTAGAAACTAAAGTAGCTCGCTTTCATAACGTTTATGGCCCATTTGGAGAATATCGAGGTGGAAGAGAAAAAGCACCAGCTGCTTTAATGCGCAAAGTAATCGAGGCCAAACTAACTAATCAAAAAACCATTGAAATTTGGGGAGATGGTCTGCAATCAAGAACTTTTATGTATATAGATGACTGCGTCAAAGGTATTGATCTCATTATGCATAGCAATATCAAAGAACCAATTAATTTAGGTACCAGCGAGCTAGTAACTATTAATCAATTAGTATCCATTATCGAAAAAGTAAGTCAAACTAATTTGACAAGAACTTATAACTTAAATGAACCAAATGGAGTGAGAGGTAGAAGCAGTGACAATACTTTAATAAAAAAATACCTCAATTGGGAACCAAGTATTCCTCTTAAAACTGGTATTAGGAAAACCTATCAGTGGATTGAAAAACAGATAACCAAAAAATGAAAAAAAGGCAAAAACTTCTCTATTTAAGCCAGTGTTTTCCCCTACCTTTAGATGGAGGTGGTCGCATTAAAACTTTTAACACTTTGAAAACTTTGGCTCAAAAATTTGAGATTTCTGCAGTTTTTGTTTCGGAGCGACAGGCTACAACAAAAGAATTGAAAGAATTTAAAAAATTAGGAATTAAGGTCAAAATCTTTAAAACTAAATTAATGGCTGAAAGTATTAAAGAAGATTATTTTAAGCTAGCCTGGAATTATTTACAATTGCGACCACATTTTGTTTATCAATATCGCTATCTACCTAGTTTTTCCTGGATTAAAAAGAAAATAGAAGATTGGCAACCAGAAATTATTCATGTTGATCACATCAACTCAGCTCAATTTCTGCCCAAAAGATCTTGGCTACAAAAACATTGTCAAAAAATGCCACGATTGATCTTAGAGAATCATAATTTAGATCACGTTTTGTTTTTTACTAGATTCAAAGAAAGCAAAAAACTCATTCGTAAAATTTATTTACTGTTAGAGGGAAGTTTAAATTGGCTTTATGGAGAGATTAATTATAAAAGATTCGACCATGTTTTTGCTATTTCCAACTCTGAAATTCAATATCTAGCCAAAAAATGTAAAAAAGTTTCTACTCAGAAATTAGTTTATCCACTTAAAAAAATAAAAGAAAAGAAAAACAAACTTTATGACCTTCTTTTCGTAGGTTATTTAGAGTGGCCGCCCAATGAAGTAGCGATACGTTGGTTTGTAGAAGAAATTATGCCCCTAGTTCATCAAGTATTGCCAAAAACAAAATTTCACATCGTTGGGCATGACAATCCTAAATTAAATGATTTAAAAAAGCGACAAAATATTTTGTTCCATGGCTATCAAAAAAGTATTGGTCAATTTTTAAGTTCTAGTAAAGTTTTTGTTTTACCTTTCCAAACTGGAGCTGGAGTCAGAATTAAATCTTTGACTGCCATACAAAATGGAATCCCTATTGTTGCTACTCAATTAGGTATAGATGGATTAGAATTGATTGAAAACAAGCACTACCTAAAAGCAGAAACAAACCAAGAATTTGCCAAACAAGTTATTAAGCTTTTGACCAATTCAATTCTAAGAAACAAAATTAGCCAAGAACAAAAAAAATATTTTTTAGCTAACCATTCAGAAAAAAATAATAAATTATTTCTCAAAGAATATTTACAATGCACAAATTCAAAGCACTCTTAAAGAATATCTTAGTCGAGTTGCTATTTAGTATCCAAAAAAATAAAAAAATCGTGGCGACTAAACCATCTGATGTTCATTTATCTGTCACTGAAAGTTGTTGTTTACAATGTAAAATGTGTGATATTTGGAAAATTAAAAATAGACAAAAAAATTTAGATTACCAAACTGCAAAAAAAATACTAGACAAATTGAAGATTTGGTTAGATAGCTGTCAATTAACTTTTGCTGGCGGAGAACCATTTCTAAATAATGATTTTCTTAAAATAATTCGTTATGCACAACAAAAAGGCTTTAAAACTAGCACTAATAGCAATGGCTACCTTATTACTGAAAACTTAGCTAAAAAAATCAATGCTAGTGGCTTGAGTCAAATCTTTTTTTCCATTGATGGATTAAGTGAAAAACATAATTTCATTAGAGGTAAAAAGGACTCTTTTCAAAAAGTTGTTGCTGCCGTTAAGAATCTTCAAAAAGACAAAACTAATGGCAAAAAACCTAAAATATTCATTAATAGCGTAATTTCCAATAACAATTTAAAAGAAATTAACAAACTTGTAGCATTAGCAAAAAAACTTGGAGTCGCAGGTATTAATTTTCAAGTTTTAATGCCTAATTTTGCCACTAAATACAATCCCAATTGGTTTGAAAAAAATCCATTTTGGCCTAAAAACCAAAAAGAAGTTGAGCAAGTAATTGACAAACTAATTAGCTTAAAATACAAACACCCAGCTTTCCTACTTAATTCAACCAGAGATTTTAAAAATTTCAAAAAATATTTAATCAAACCAAAACTCTATCAAGAAAAAGAACAATGTTTAGTTGGTTTCAATAATTGCATGATTGACTCTCTGGGCAACATGCGTCTTTGCTATGAAATGGGTGTGATTGGCAACATATTAGAAGAAAATCCCCAAAAACTATGGATTGGTCAAAAAGCCAAACAACATAGACAGCAAATTCTTCAATGCCAAAGACCGTGTAAATTATTACCTTGTAATGATGTGAAGAATTTTGCTTTAATAAAAAATTTCTTTTTACTTAAAAAGTTATTGCGTCATCAGAAATAACCTCAATAATACGCGCATCTTCTAAAGCAAAATCTGCAAATTGTATCCAAATCATACTACCAATCTTTATCACAGTTTTATTGATGTAGAATTCTCTGTCTAAATCTTTGAAGCACTTGACTTTCAAAACCACTTCTAAGTCTCTGTAATCAGGATTATTAATCAAAATATTTTGTCCTCTCAAATCAGAAAATTCATAACCAGTTGCTATTTGGTTTTTGACTGTCATAATTTCTGCAGTCAAGTTGCCGCTTATATCATATGCTTTAAGTCCAGCTACTACCTTGTCTGCTACAGACGGATGCACCATCTTTCTCTCTACTTTAATAGTTTTATAAAAATACTTTATTTTTGCTTCATCAACCTTGATTACCAAACCTTTCAATTGTTCTTTAGCAAAATTTAAGGTCAAAGAAGAACCAACTACTAAAGGCTTGAATTCGTAAGAATACTGATTTTTGTTTTTATCAAAGTCAACTTTGACTTTCAAATCCACATAAATATCTCTGTAATAGGCTCCTAGATCATAATTATCAATATTAGTTACCTCCACTACTGGATTACCAAAAGAGTCTTTAATAGAATCACCTACTTGTAAATCGTTAACATACCAATAAGCAGGAGAATAACCTTTGTACCACCAATCAGTATTTTCAACTGAAAGTCGAATATTGATCCAAGTAGACTTGCGTTGCAAACGATTGTAAGCAAAAAAGACCAATATTAAAATCAAAATAAAAAGAATAGCTAAATCAAAAAAATTAAGTCTTCTCTTAAAAAAACTTATTTTCTGTATAATACCGATCATGGGCTTCTTCATTATTAATTTAGCTTTTCTTCTTAGTCTTTTAATTGTTAACTCAAACAAAACTCTACTTCTGTTTAGTCTTGTGTATTTAATCATACTGCTTAAAAAAACACAAAACTATAAACTCAGTATTTTTTTAATGTTTCTCAATTTATTACCCTTTACCATTGGAAGAAATATTTTGGAAGTCACTCTCCTTAAACAAACAGAAATTTTTGGTTTTTCATTATTTGATGTGAAATATTTTGTACCGCTATATCTATCAGATTTATTTTTATTACTCATTTATCAAAATTATTTTTCTAATAAGTTTTTTAGAAAAAATACTAATAAATTAAAAATTAACAACACACTAAAAGTAACATTGAGCAGTTTTTCCATATTTTTTGTTTTAATTATTTGTAGAAGTCTTAATCACGAGTTTGGTAATTTATTGCTTTTTGGCTCATTGATTATTTTAAAATTTTTCTTGATTTTTGCTTTACCGATTCTTGCAATACTAAAAACTGATAAAGAAAAGGACTTTCTTTATCAAGCTATCGCTTCTATAACATTTCTTCAAATAATTATCATTTTTGTCGAACAATTTAAAGGTGGCAATATCAACCGGTTTATAGAAAATAGATTGCCAGGAATAGAAATTGGAGTCAGAGCGGCTGAATCAATAAATTTATTGAGATCAGATGGTACCTTTAATGAACCAAACATTGCCGCTATTTTTTTGTTAATGAATGGACTTTGGCTAGTTAACTTTGCTTTAAAAAATTGGAAAACAAAAAATAACACTTTTTTTTATTTAATAATTGGCATATTAGCTTTATTTACCATTATTTTTACCGGCAGTCGTAGTTTATATGCTTTAGTTTTTTGCAGTGGAGTTTTTTATTTTTTAAAGTACAAAAAAACTATTATTTTATTGCTTCGAAATTTGTGGCAAAAAAAAATCACAAGAATCATTGGCTTATTCTTTTTGATAATTGGTTTGCCTTATTTGCTAACTAGAATTCATACTTTGAAAAATGTTTTTAGTAGTGACGGTAGCCTAGCTTATCGTCAAGAATTGAACAGTCATGTTTTATCATTGGCTACAAATGATTTCTTAGGCATTGGACTAGATTTGACATCTTATTACCTCGCTAAACACTTTAAAACAGTTGACAATCAGTTCACAATGTTTGATCAAGCTCCTGCTCATAATATATTAATACAAGTTTTCACAGAAACCGGAATTTTTGCTTGTTTAGTATTTCTCTTTTTTATTTATTATGCCCTAAAAAAAGGTTTAATTAAAAAAGATAATAGTTTTGCCATAGCTGGGCTAGCATACTTTTTAGCAGCTCAATTTCATCCTGTTTTTACTAATCATTACGAATTAACTGCTTTTTTCTTTTTATATTTAGGACTTAGCCTTAATGAAAAAAAATAAAAATCAGTTACAATTGACCACAAACATGAAAGTCTTGAAAATATTGATTGCTTTCTTACTGATAGCTGCCATTGCTTTTTTCTTCAAACAAGACAAATCACTAAAAAACTGGCAATTTTATACAAAAGAAAGTATTGGCGCTAATAATAATTTAAGTATTTATAACAATCTTGTCTTTGATAACAATGCACTTTTTTTCAATAGTCAGGATAAAAAAACTTACTCCCTAGACACAAACTCTGGTCAAATCAATTGGGTATTTAAAGCTCAGAACTATAGTCCTTATCCTCCTACTATTTATAATCATCAAGTTTTTTTGGCTAGCTTTGATGGAAATATCTACAGTTTAGAAAAAGACACTGGTTATAAAATATGGCAATTTAGCACAGAGGAGCAATTTCAGCCTGATACACCGGTTGTTCATTCCTTGCAAAACGAGCTTGTTTTTTTTGGATCAAGAAATGGCACGCTCTATACTTTAGATAGCAACAATGGTCAGTTACTTTGGAAAAAAGAGTTTCAAAAATTAGATACTAGCAAAGAATTTGTCTCTAATACTCTCCATTTTGGTAGCGTTTATGCAGATGAGCAGCAAATCTACGTGTTGAATGCTTTAGACAAAAAATTTTATGCTCTTGATCAAAAAAGTGGTGAAGTTAATTGGCAAATAGACAATCTTACCTTTAGTTTTATTTCTCCTCTATTTTTAGAGCAATCAATCATTTTTAAACAAGAACAATATTTGCTGAGTATTGATAAAAAATCTGGCACTTTTAAAAAGTTTGTAAGACAAAATCCCGATGAAGAAAACTGGGAATTTTATGAAATTAAAAATAATCCAAATCACCTCTTGATTTTAGATCATCACACTTTAACCAAAATAAGTAGTGATCTACTAGATACAGAGTGGCAAATTAATAGTATTGGAAGCCTTCTTAATTGGCAAGATAAGGCAAAGAACAAACAAGTAGAAATAACCAACAATTTGATTTTAAGTCACAAGTATTTAGGATTGGAAAACGGAGATCATCTTGTTGCCATTGATTACGAAGAGGGTAAGGCTATTTGGGACACGCCTATCAGTAGTTCAGTCAATTGCCAATACTACGCAGCTGAGAATGCTTTTCTAGGTATGGGTAACGGAGATGTTTACTCGATAGATATCAAACTTGGCAAAATTAATTGGCAAAACCGATCCGCTAGTTCAATAGCTAAAATTTTACCGATCAAAAACAATATACTAACAATTGCTCACAGTCCTGGTGAAAAAGTTGTTTTGAAGAGTTTCGATCAAAGTGGAAAAGAAATCTGGCAATACTCCCCAGAAGAAAAGCATGCTAAAAACGAAATTTATATCAATCAAGATAATGTTTATGTCATTTTAAATTCCTTAAAAAAAATTATTGAAAAAATTAATATTGATGAAATCAGTCCAAACAAAAAAACTTCAAAGAAACTCAACTTTTTTTATAAAGAAATTAAAGATCGCCAAACTCCTTTCCTAGAATTACAAGAAAAAGAATCTTTAAATTGGAAGATAAAAGAGCAATATTTAAAAGTTAAATATTTAACTAAACATTTTCGTAATATTTTTTCATTTGAAAAAAATGAACAAATTGCCAATAGCATTTTGGAAATCTCTATCATAAACGACGAGAATCTGTACCGCAATAAATTTACTGATTTGAACATCGAAGCAATATTTAATCAGGTTAATCAAACAGATAAAACAGTAATAAAAGGATTTTATTATGACAATAACGTGTGGAAAATACGCTTTATGGCTCCAGAAAAAGGTGACTATGAGTATCAAATTAAAATAAAAAGTCCCTATTTTGTCAAGAAAATGAAAGGAGTTGTTACTTTAGAAAAAGGCAAGCTTGAAAAAATTAGCATTAAACAAAATCAACTAACAATCAACGATGACAAAGCTTTTTTCCCGATAGGAATCCAAGTTGCTTTCTTTGATCGTAATTATAATGGCTCATTGAATGAAGAAATACCTAATTCCAGTGCCTTGGAACCGGTAAAGAATACAGAACAATACTCCTACATTAATCTTGGTAGCTACTTAAACATGTACCAAAAAGAAGCTGGTGTGAACATTTTTCGTTATGGAGTGGAAAACTTTACTCCATCTCTATGGCAATCAATTGAACCAAATCGTGTCTCTTTTGATATTGGTGGTGGCAAATTTGGTGATAATTTACTGCAAAAACTCAGCGAAAAAAACTTTAAAGTAATCATGACCATCTTTGGTTTCCATCCTCCATATATTACCAAAGAACAGATTACTAAAAAAGAAAATCAAAAAGCTCTAGCAAATTATCTTGACTACGTGATTGCCAGATTCTCCTCATATGTAGATTTGTGGGAAATTGCTAATGAAGCAGTGGCAGATGATACATGGTATAAGTTTGTCACTGATTATTTAAGAAATAATGATCCATATCACCACCCCATCAGTACTAGTTGGGAAACCGATGCTGCCACAGACTTAGATTTTTTATCAGTACATTGGTACAACTTAGATCAAATTGATCCAGGAAGCTTATCCAATAACATTGCCTATTTAAGTAAAAAATATTTGAATCCAGATAAACCAGTTTTAATTAGTGAGTTTGGTTTTAAAAACTACAGTTATTTTAAAAATTCAGCAGATAGCATGCGCATACTATCTTGGCTAAGTGTATTTCAAAATATGGGTATCGTTTTTTGGAGCCAAGGACAAAATGGCATTTATCAAAATCCAGATAATGCCAACATTTATTTAGGTCCAATTGAACGTAGCTATTTATTAAGTTTAAATAACTTTTTGACTCAAAATCTATCTTTGCCGCTAGAAAAAGAAATGATGATTATCCCTGGTCTAGAATCTCAAGTTCATTTTCTTAAAAATGATGAAGTAATTTTAGCCTATATCTTAAAAACTAATACAGAAAGAAGTGGCAAAGAATACATAAATATCTACTTCAAAAAGAAAGCTAAATTCCAGTGGATTGAACCAAAAACCAATGCTGTACTAAAAGAAATAATATTTGAAAAAGGAAGAAAAGATATCTTGATACCAGCTTTTAAAGTTGATTTGGCTATAAAAATAACTTATTTGGATTAGAAAATGCTCAAAAACCAATTAATTATTATGCCAATTGATGAGAGCTGGGATCATAGCGCTGATTTTCTGCGTCAAACTGCTTTAACTTTAAGCTCCCAAAATCAAGTCATTATTTATGATCAAAAAAATGCCTATTTTTTTCTCAAAAAGAAAGAAAGACTCGTTTATCCAAAGCATAAGAATATCGAATTTCATCAAGTTAAGTATTTTTTACCGTTTAGAAGATTTCTTTTTTTAGAAAAATTGAATCGCTTATTTAGTTTTTGGTTTTTGCTTTACCAACATCGTTTTTCAAAGAAAATTGTTTGGATTTTTTATCCTAATTATTATGATTTAGCGAAAATTAAAAATCGATCTATCATCAATCTTTATGATTGTGTTGATTACTGCGAAGATTTTGACAAGGAAATTAAACTGATTAAAAACGTTAATTATTTTTTTGTTAATTCATTAGCTTTACAAAAATTACATCAAAATAAAAACAAAGAAGCAATTTATATAGATGCCCAAGGTTTCTTTTTACCAGATGAAAAAAAAGTTAAAGAAGCTAAACTCAAGAAAAATAAACCAATAATTGGTTTTGTTGGTGGCATCAATTATCGTTTAGATTTTGTGCTACTAAATCAACTGATTAAAAATAATCCACAGTGGCACTTTGTTTTTTATGGTCCAAAACAGAAATTTCTAAAAGAAGACATCCTATTTAGAACTGAATTTTGGCTAAAAAAAATCAAAAAATATCAAAACGTCACTTTTGGGAAAAGTAAAAATAGATATGAAGTTTATGGATTAATTAAAAAGATTGATGTAGCCATTATTCCCTATAACCCAAAAATTACTTTTAACAAATACTGTTACCCAATGAAAGTTTTTGAGTACTTATATTTCCAAAAACCAGTGGTCAGTTCGGACATTAAAGAACTAAACTCTGACAAATTCAAAAAACTAGTTAAAATAGCTAAGAAATATAAAGACTGGAACAAAAATATTCAGGATTTCTTAAACAACAATCATTCGTCAACTGATGCTCAGCAAGGGCAAAAATTAGCAATTAGCAATAGTTGGCAACAAAAAATTAACAAAATTATGAAAATTATAGATCATTACTAGACTTATGTTTGGCATCAAAACCGCAATTAAAAACTATCTGACCTATCAAAAACCCAAAAAAATTAGCAATGATTGGCAAATCTTTCAGTTGATGCAGTATTTTCAAGCTGACGAGCACGGACATCGCGCCAATACCCAAAAAGCCGATCTTGGCTATGCTTGGCTTCATTATGCTTTCATCCGTCAACAAAAGCCCAAAAATCTGCTCTGCGTCGGCTCTCGTCATGGTTTTATTCCGGCGATTATGGCTCAGGCTTGCAAAGATAATGGTTTTGGTCGGGTCGATTTCGTTGACGCTGGTTTTGGCGACGAACAACCCAAGAAAAATTGGAGTGGCGTCGGATTTTGGAAGAAAACCGATCCTCAGGCTTACTTCGCAAAGATGAACCTGCAAAACCATATCAGCACTCATGTGATGACCACACAAGAATACGCCAAACAAAATCCCAAAAAACGCTATCAATATATTTACATTGATGGTGACCATTCCTATGAAGGAGTGAAATTGGATTACAAATTATTTTGGTCAAAATTAGACGCTGATTGCTTGATGGCTTTTCATGATGTCATGGCACAAGGACTTTTGGATGAAGGAGTTTTCGGAGTGTGGAAGTTTTATAAAGAAATCGCGACCAAAAAATCCATCACCATTCCTTTACCCAAAGATTCTGGTCTAGGTATTCTGCAAAAAGTCAGGAGCAAAAAATAAGATGCGCAGTATTTGGATACAAAACACCAATTTGGGTTTTAAAAAAATCATAGCTTTATATGTTACTTTGTTATTGATTTTTTACTTGATTCATCAAGCAAACATTAGCAGCATCTTGTATTTCTATTCAGGCTTTGTGAGCTGCCTGACTTTGGCGCTTAGTGTTTTAGTTTATTATCAGGGCATATATGTGTCGCACGCTGTTTTTCACTACAAAAAAAATATTTATCAGGTCAGAGATGCAATTTTTTTTCGTAAGCAAGTAAAAAATCATCGAGAAGTTTTCTCAACCGTAGATGGATATGTAATGTCCAGAATATACCTACACCCACAAAAACAATGGGCATATTTTGATGCATTAAGAGCAATTTTAGAAAAACAAAAACAAGTCAAAAAAGTTTTAATTCTAGGTGGCGGCGGCGGAGCCATACCTAGAACTATCGCTCAACAGTTTCCACACATACAAGTCACCGTAGTGGAGATTTCTAAAAAAATGATCGAGGTTGCCCAAAAATTTTTTGTGCAAGACAGTCCTCAAATCAAATTTATTCATGGCGACGCTTTTGACTTTGTCCGTCAAAATAAAAATAAATACGATCTCGTCTGCCTGGATGTTTTTAATGGCGGTATTCTTTGTCGAGAAGTTGCTCAACAACAATTCATCGCAAAGTTATGTAAATTAGCACCTTTGACCGTTATCAACTTTGGCTTTGATTACCCCAATCTTACCAAGTACACCAAACCATATAACCTTAAAAAAAGGAATATAGCTCTTCATTTCGTAGGAATCAATTTATTGGGTTGGAACAAAAGAATTACTGTTCCAACTGATCAAGCTGTGAGAATTAGTGCTTTGTAAAATTTCAAAGCTTCTGCAAAAAACCTAACCCAGAATAATGGTTAGAAAGTTCAAACTTAAATTCTTTATTCTTAATCACTTCTTGCCAGATTTTCTTGTAACCAAACTCCAAACCCATATTTCTAGCTTCTTTTGCTAAAAAGCTTTCTTCTAAATGAATGTCATGAAAGGTAAGAAAGCCCCCCTTGCTTAATTTAGACCAAAAAAGTTTCATGTCTAGTTTAGCTCCATGATAAGAATGATCGCCGTCTAAGCATATGTAGTCATAAGTATTTTTTTGGTATTTTTTGGCAAAATCCTTGGTGGTCATGATGTAAGTTTTAATATACTTGGGATTTAAAAAATAAGAAAAATGTCTGTTTAACATTTCTTTTTTCCAGAATCCTTGTCCAAAATAGTGAGTGTCTTTATCGCTACTGTCATTCATGCTAAATCCCGCGTCCACAAAATCCACTTGACCAAAACCATTATCTTCACAGGCTTTAGCCAACATATAAGGAATATAGCCATACATTGAACCTACACACAAAATCTTTTTTGGCTTCTGATTTCTCACTACAGAGTAGTGAAATAAACCATAACCATAATTAGCAGTTTTTTTATCTAAATTCTGACTTTTCTCATCACCCCATTTGTAATCAGCTCCATAGTGCTTAACTGTTTCTGTAAAAATATATTTTTCTATTATTTTATGAAGGGGATAGATAATTCGTTGATCCAAAAAATACTTACTTTCTTTAATTTTTTTGGTTAAAAATGCTTTGATACCCAAGTTCAATCTAAAGGATGTATAAAAAGATTTTAATAAAGTGATAAAAGATTTCATATTGATTTTCTGTATTATTAAAAATCAATCTTATCATAACAAAGTACATCTTGACTCAAGCATTTAATTACGTTAGCTTGCTAGATAATGTTCCATATTAAAACTAAAATAATTAACAAATATCACCAATATTTAAAACACTTAAGCAATCCAATAAAACCTTTGAATTGGCTAGAAAATTTGATTCTATTAAATAGCTTTCGCCAGCAACTCAAAGCAGAAACCAATTACCATAATTTAAGTTTACCGATCGCTGATCAGACCAATAAATATGCCAGCCTAACCACGCGTTTGTTAGCAAATTTCATGCCCAACAATCTGGGGAATTGGTCGATCAAAAAACCATATTCTTTAAGCACTCAATTAGAAAAAGAAGTGGTAGAGATGGTCAAAAATTACTATCACGCTGACAACAAAACAGGCGGACACTTCACATCTGGATCAACTGAGGGCAACATTTATGCCACTTGGATCGGTAGAAACTATCTGCTTAAAAAGCTCAAACTTAAATCCACAGAAAAAATTTGCCTTTTACAAAACGATTTAGCTCACTACTCGATTAGCAAAGCTGCTAATTTAAATAACGTAGTAAGTCAAAAAATAGCCATTAATGATCAATCTTGGAATATTGATCTAGACTTTCTTGTAAAAACAATCAAGCAGCTTTATCAGGCTGGCTATCGAGGTTTTTTGTTGCCATTAACTATCGGCTACACGGTGACTGGAACAGAAGATGAGGTGATGAAAATTTGTTCTATCATTAAAAAATTTAAAGCAAAACACCCTGCAGCTGAGTTTTTTGTGTGGCTAGATGCAGCTTTTTCTGGCATGAGCAAGGCTTTTTTATCACAAAATTTTGCCCCATTTACCAATCAAGCAGTGCAACTCATTACTACTGACTTTCACAAGCTATTGGCAGTACCTTACTCTACAGGCCTCGTGCTTTACAAAAAAAACCTACTTAATTTTATTAAAAGCGACATTCCTTACATCGACCAATTAGACACCACTTTACTTGGATCCAGATCTGGCATCAACGTCATCGCCACTTGGATGACTTTAAAAAATTTAAACAAAAAAAGTATGAGGAACGTTTTCGTTCAAGCCATAAAAAAGAAAAAACACTTTTTAAACAAAATCAGCGCAGAACAACTAAAAATTAAAATCATTGATCACCCTGCAACAGTGCAAGCCTGTCTAATTTGTCAAGACACCAAAGCTATAAAATTGATCAAAGAAAAATACGATTTATCAATAATCAACTATAAAATTCTATTTCCCAGTGGTTGGCAGAGCCTCAAAATGGTCAAACTATATTTTTTTCCAAAAATATAGTTCTTGTAAGCTCTTAATACCTAAAATTTGCTTAACTTTGAGTTTTAAATCACGAATCATTCTTACTTTTAAATCTGACATATAAATTGTTTTATCTTCGATCTTAGCTTCATGGAAAGAATTTCTTCTATCTCGACAGGTTGCGCAAGCATCACCGCATTGCAACGGATAACCCTTATAGTTGTAACAAGACCAAGTTTTTTCCAAAGGAATGCCCATCTGCCAACCTATTTTAATAAAATCTTTTTTTTCAAACCAGAAACCAAGTTCTTTTTCCATCGCCAAAGAACAATATTGAATTTGGTAATTATTGTTCACGCTACAAGCTGCCAGCAAAGCATTCCTTAAAGAAGTAAAGCTTTGACTGGCAAGGACAGTGCCATCTCCTACCATAACGCCAGTAAAAACCGTGGTAATTTTTTCTAAATGACGATCATACAGATAATTGATGTAAGCTAAACAGTAAAAAAGATGTAATGCTGGCAAAATTCCTTGAGGATGCGAATTTGTTGACGTCTTAAATATTTGACGCTCTTGATTAAGTATCTCTAAAATTCTCTCTGGATGATAATATTTTTGCAAATTCTTAAGCTCACGTGCTATTTCTTTCGGGGATAAGCTAGTAGTAAATTTCATCAACGGATAAACTTGACCAGGATATTTTTTAGAAAAGTACTCGATAAAAAACTCGACCGCTTTTTCTTCGCGCATAGATTTTTGACCATCCCTGATAATAAAAAGAGGATAAATCTTGAGATGATATTTTTCCAACAAAATTCCCCAGGTCACAGTCGAATCTAAACCGCCAGATACCAATAAAATCACTGGGGTGTTTGGTTTTGGCATTTTAAAAACATAACCACGAGATTTATTAAAAAAATCCTCTACCATTTTGATGTTTTCTAAATTTTCAAAAGGGCGTTTTTTCAAATTTGCTGTAAATTGCTTGGGACTAATCTTCTTTAGGAGAATTTTCTTTTTCATATTTTTATATTTTTCATAATAACACAAGAGTCTAGCCAAGTTTCTTGTGGTAATGACCTATTGCAAAAGGTAATAAAAATAAGTTATGCTAAATGGCGAGTAGTTTTATTGGTTTTTAAGTTTACTAATGTATAGTCCCAAAGATTTCATTCCAGCCAAATATAAAAAAAACACTAATCAAGTTAGCGATGCTAGTAGTGATATAAGTAATAAGAATGACGCTGAAACAAATTCTCCCTGGAGTGATCTGGCTAAAGAACCAACAGTCCCTGAATACAGAAGTAATATTACTCTAGACAAAAATGATTCTAAAACTGTCAGTAGCAATAATACTATTAAAAAAGAAAGTCCTCTAGAAACCAAAGCTAAACATGGTAAAAACAAAAATCTTATCGGGCTTTTAGCAGTTTTTTTCTTAGTAATCGGAGTATTTTCGAGTTACCTCCTTAGTAAACAAAACCAAGACAATCGTCAACAAGCTTCCTCAATTGTTTGCCACCCGACTGAAGATCCTTATTGTGATGCTTCGACAGGTCAGTGTCAATCTGGATATTACCTGGTGCTTGGATTTTGTCTTACTGAACATGAATACTGCGGAGATCACAGACACGTCATTGATGGCAAATGCTATCACGACACCTGCAAAAAATTAGCCAATGGAACTATTGTTTGCGGCTACCTCACTGATGGCGATCCGTGTACCGAAGAATCCATGGGCGGAGATTGGTGCGATAATCCAAATACTACAGATAAGGTAGAAAGCTGTGGAGACGCTGGTCTGATACGTTGTCTTTGTGGTCCAGAATGGTGGGTAATTGGTAAAGCAGCAAGCTGTGATGCTCTTTGTGACAATGCTGGCATCGATTGCTCGGATTGTTCAACCACGCCAACACCTACTAATCCTCCTGTCAATCCGCCTACAGGTACCCCTACACCCACACCTACTCCTCCATCTCAACCATTAGCCTGCGGAGAATTTAATTGTACGCAAAATGCTGATTGTCAAAACGGATTAACTTGCCAATCTGTGACCGTAGATGGAGAAGA
>Ga0265297_10004073_pt1 | contig 24739 bp, 34 predicted proteins | sample Munlanlwell13791_FD_192502 | JGI IMG/M metagenome (GOLD analysis project Ga0265297, IMG submission 192502) | Leachate microbial communities from a municipal landfill in Southern Ontario, Canada - Leachate well 137-91 | ecosystem: Engineered > Solid waste > Landfill > Unclassified | place... | reverse complement strand
CAATTCTGCGGTGCGGTAGGCTAGAATGCCCATTTCTGCATGACGGCATCTCTTGTGAAAAGTGCTACCTTTCGCTTGACATGAACGCCTCTTTATTTATCAAGCAAGTAAGGCGTGAACTCATTGAGTGGCTTCGTGAAGATTGTATCCAACACGCGCATAAATCAACAACGCGGCGTAGGGCTTGCCGTGAGTGCATGGATGAGCTTGAGACTGAGATTGACGGAGATGGGAGAGAGATAATAGATGCGTAGTCTTGAAGTTGTCTTAGAGCATTTACCACCCCCTGAATTGAACCCTAACCGTCTACGTTCTCAGCACTGGTCTATCAGACATAGGGTTACGAACGAAGCGCAGGCAGAGATAGGGTGGCTAGTCAAGTCTCAGTGGCACGATGATAAGCCGATGATGAAGGCGCGGATAAGTTACGAGTTCCATCTTAAAGACCACCGGAAGCGAGACTTAGATAACCTTCTCTCAAGTTGCAAGGCTTACCAGGACGGACTGATAGAAGTAGGCGTGCTGTTCTACGATGATTCTCAACATCTGGAGATTGGTAGCGTAAGGGCTATCCAGTCGGACACTGAGAAAACTATACTAAGAATAGAGGAAATTATTTAGGAGGTTATGGTGTCAACTGTCAGCTACAAGAGAGGGGGTTACGCACCGGAGATACTTCTAAACCTTGACCTTGCGTTTAGATACAGAGGACATTCAGGTGGGCCTATTATCTCTGAATCCTCTGAGATGAAAGGGATAGAGCAAGACCCTCATTATAAAACACGGAAGGGTGGGTTACTTCATGGGGACGGTTGTAAAGACCATCCTCATTGTGCTACATGCCCATTCCCCCCTGATGATTGCCACTATAAGGAGTAGATATGGAGGTAAAAGTATCAAAGGAAGATATAAACAGGTATGAGGACGTTCACGGTGGGGCGTATGCCCACCAATCGTTACACGTCGGCGTGGACAAGGATTTAGATATTAGAGTCCAGAGGCATTTGGTCTTACATGAGGTTATCGAGGTCTTCTGTATGCCCTGGACGCACGAGAAGGTTGAGGAGCTAGTTGATTTACTGGCAGACGCACTAGACCAGTTAGAGGAATAGATGGAAGTTATAGAAAAGACGATTGCTTGTGGCAGAGATACGAAGTTCCCCCTGTATGGATTGGGAGACATTCACCTGGGAGTCGTCCATTGTGACGAGGACTTAGTAAAGGAGAAGGTAGCGGAAATCAAGGCAAACCCTAATGCCCTCTGGCTGGGCATGGGTGACTACGCAGACTGTATCACACCATCAGACTTCAAGAGATGGGAGGGTAAAATCCTAGCCCCCTGGATGAGAGGGAACGAGGACAACATTGGGCCTACCCAAGTCGAGAAGGTAGACGAAATCCTTTCCCCTATCTGGGACAAGTGCCTCGGTCTAATCGAGGGCAACCACGATGATTCAATCAGGAAGTATACCCACTACGACTTTATGAAGGAACTACTTAAGAAGGCCAACCGGAAACATACCGTTCCTTACGGCGGTTCAAGCTGTTTCGTAAGACTCAACTTCAAGAGGACTAAATTCGGGGCCAGGGACGTTATCATACACGCCCGTCATGGGGAAGGTTCCGCTAGAACGTCAGGGGCCAGGGCATTGGCTGTCCTAAGAATGGCGACCTCAACCGTCAACGCACAGATTACTTTGATGGGGCATTTACACGGTCAGGAATCGCCGGACATACCGCAAAGGTTGATTCTAAGGAACGGCAAGATTAAGTCCTTCGACTCTATCGCCACTATGACTGGGGCGTGGATTAAAGCCTACATGCAGGCGGTACCTCCCTGTTATCTAGAACGTTGGGGCAGTCCCCCTTCTGTCTTAGGTTGCCCGCGTATAGTCATTGAGCCGTTCCAAGAGCGTATGACACTTGAGAAGTGCCGGAGGGTACAGACTCTATGATAGACGACCAAGAGTGGAATGAGTTTCTTGAGTATGTCAAGAAGGAATTTCGGATGTGGAAACCTGACAAGACAACGGTGGAACTGTGGTTGAAGTTTATGAGAGAGAGGTTGGATAATTGTTGAACTACAGTTACCCACGTATATCAGAGGAAGAATACAGGAAGTCCGTGGGCCTCTACCGGCTTAACCTGGCGATAATCCTGAAGCCCTTGCGGATGTATGGGCAGGGGCATGTGGTAGATGGGGCTATTGAGTCCATCGTAGACCTGACAGAGCAGTTCGGGATGAGGGTGAGGGGAAAGGAGCAACCCTACGTTATGCCGAAGAACGTGAGAATAGATGTGGATAACCCTGACGATTGAGGAAAGTATGAAGAAGTGCCACCATTTTTATCTCTTACCCCAGGAACACTTTTGGGAACTAACTGTTATAGGTGTTTGTAAATTCTGCGGACACCCCAAGAAACACTTAACTCTCAGAGGGCTTGCCGACATGTTAGAAAGAAAGCATAATAAGAAATATAGAAGGGGAGAGGTAAGAGTATAAATGTTAGAGTGGTATGAAAGGGAACCGATAAGGGTTATCAAACTAGGTAGTTCTGACCTGATGCCCCTGATTGGTCATGGGAACCGGAAAACTTCCTTCCATGTCCCACATTATATCCCCACCACGCAATACCTTTATGGCGATGGATGCGCTTCTTATGGACATTGCGGGTCTTGCCCTCTCCCAGACTGTTGGTGGGACGGATTAACCGAGCATCTTAAAAAAGGCTAAACTTTGCCTATCAAGGAAGCTAACAAAAAAGAGGGGGGATAGGATTTACTAGTCTATCCCCCCGAAACGCGTCAGATTTTGATTGGTTGCTCGTGAAAGGTCTGGTTTACTAGCTATTTAAGTGGCTGTTTTCTTGGAGACTTTGAACCCGTAGTAGATTAAGACGGCGGTGACGGCGGCAACGAGATGCCAGGGAATGTCTTTACCATTGATGGTCATAACCAAATAGGTTGCCATGACCGCCAGCCCAACAACATTCTGGACTATCTCATCTATCCTAGACCACTTATTCATAGTTAACCCTCCTCCGTGAATTGCGGAAATTCCTGTTGCCCATACCGAATCTTTGTACCCCAGACAAGATGCGCCAAAAGCATATAAAGGAAAGCATTAAGGAAGTAGCCTACCCAGAATTGCCATAATCTTTGAGTAAGCAACGCGCAGACGAATATGCCGGTGGTGGTAGGCCAGAATAGCCATGGCATATCAATCATTCGGTCTCTCATCCAGTAGGTGAAGGGACGCCGTAGTTCTTTAGACTTACAGAAGATGGCTGAAAAGTGGTACCAAATCTGACAATATAACTTCCAGAGCCAACCTTGTTTTTTAGTGATGGCCTTGCCAATCTCAGAATCCAGTTGCTTGAGTAGTCTGCTTGATGCCATTCTGGAACATCGGGGGAGACTCTGATGGTGCGCCTTCATGGTGTTCCTGATGTAGACCCAATCCTCAAGGGACAGTTTGGGGTTAATCATCTTTGTCTTAATCATCGCTTTAACAAAAGGGTGAGAGTCACGAGGCAATCAACTGAGTAGATAATCACGTAGATTACAAACAGGGATGCCCCCAAAAACTCCTGACCTTGCCCTGAGAAAATACCCGAATAATAGAGGGGTGGCGCGCCGAGTATCCCCAACCCTAAAGACAACAGGACTAATGGGTTTCTTAACGTATCTCTTAGCTCTTTGAGGAGGTTTATCTGTTTCATTCATACTTACCTCACCACATTCTTGAGCAATTCAAAGATACCAAATCCTAACCCACCGCCCCCAGCTATGAATCCTGCCGTTATCAATAGCCATCTCCTGAGTGAATAGAAGTCGGTCTTTAGTGTCTGGTGGTCTCGGCATAGGCCAGGTTGGTCTTCTGTTCCGGTTAAGATAAGGTGTATAGAGTTTACCTTATCGTGAGTAGCCATTATCATTTCGTCTCTTTTAGCATTGTCCATTGGCGTGTCCCCCTTCTATAGAATCTCCGCAACTCTTACGCGTACAAAAGCACTTCGTTCCCCAGAATACGGGTTGAATTTTGGGTCTTTAGTCTCCTCATTTGAAGGCTGGTCTAACACCTTCACGTAAGTCGTAGCTATCTGCCCATATTGCATAGGTGCTAGAATCTTCAAGTTGGAGACATAAGCCAAACTGCCTAACACCGCTTCATTTGGTGCTGGCCCCCACATCCTAGCGGTTTTTTCTATATCAATCTCAAATTCATAGATGAACCGCCGTTGCGGGTCTTTCAGGAAATGAACCAAGTCTTCACGGACAACAGGACTTGTCCCTGAATCAGCAGGGTTGCGGAATAGTTCTATCTGAGGTTGTATCCTATAGGACTGGACGCCGACAGGAGACCCTATAATCAATTCACTATGGGTAGAGCCAGCCAGCCCAAGTATCGTGCTGGGGATTGCCCCATCCAGGCCATACCGAATACGAACATCATTAGTTCCATTGACATTATCGGAAGTCAAGATGTTACGCAGCCACGCTCCGGCGATTTCAGTCATGCCGCCAGCATAGATAGGCGGCGTGTAATATCCTGATGGGACATAACTATATGTCCCTGCCTGTAGAGGGTTAATCATAGGATTCATAAAATAACCAGGATACCCATAGTTGCCAGGTATGCACCAGAGCCTATCCACGGCATCAGGGGCATTGGATAAACGCATTTCCTTAATCCATATTCCAGCCGTGGGCCATCTTGCATAGTACTGCCACCCCTGCCCATCATAAGTCAAAATGTGGGAATAAGTCGCGCCCTTCACGGCGGCAAACACTCGTTGCCATGAAGAAACATAGGCTGTAACCTCACCCATCTTATCCGAAGCCAACCCATCGAGGCGGTCATAACCTACAGAAGTCACATTAACCCCATCGTATTTGATAGTAGAGTATCTGTTCTTGAAAAGCAGGTAGTTCTGGAACAAAACTTGATTAGGGTTAATATCGGAACTACGCCCTGAGTCTACTACTTGTTCAGGTATAGCATCGAAGTTCCATATCCCATCGGGCAAGGCGGAAAAAACTTTCACCCCATCGCTTACAAGGGGGGACAAATAAGTGCCTGCCACCCCCGCCATAGTAGCCACTACTTCTATTGAACCTAAGAGCCGTGGCATAATCTGGAAGCTATAAACGCTAGTAGCTTGGTCGAATGCTAGAGCATGGACAGTCCCCCCCAGGTCAGCAAATCTAACCTTACGAGGCACAGCAGTAGCAGTCACTCCAAAGGATGTGCCTACAGCATCAATCCCGGCCAGGACAACAAACGCGACGTTGTTGTTCCCTTGATTAGCAGCCACGACTATATTGTTCCCCATGACATGAACACCAGCCACCCCGTTTATCGAGTTATTGCTTCCGATAACCCTATTGCTTCCTATGGTGGATGGGCCAGCGAACTTGTAGGCGTTACAAACGGAAGACGAACCTTGCAGAAAATAGATGTTGTTCAGGTATTCCATCACGGTAGAGAGGTCTCCGTAAGACGGGTTGATGGTGCAGGTGATTAAAGCGGGTGATAGTATCTTCTGCCCTGGGATTCTTGTGTCTACATTCTCTACATCCCAGAGATAATGACTTTCACTGTCTGATGCCTTCTTGCCTAACCCGCTAGATACATCGTCAATAGACCATGCGGAGATATAACGTCTATCCTTGCGTAGCTGTTGCCCGTCAGTTCTGATATTATCGGGCCACTCTACAATAGGGGAACGGGTAACGCCGCCCCTAATTTCATAGACCTGCCCGTCAAGTAGTATCTGCATCTAACCTACTCTCTTGCCATGCCCATAGGAGAATACATAATCCTCAAGGCCAGGTGAGCCTTGAGTGCCTTTGACTATATCTTTATACATATAGAATAGAGGATTAAGCCCTCGGTCAGTCCCAGGCAGCAAGCTACTCATGTGCATAGAAGCCCCTGCTATTAGATACTCTTCGAGTTGGTTTAAGGCCGTGGCATTATCCGTGCCAAGCGCATCTGGTTTGCCTTGCCCGTTGACACGGCAGACATAGCCGCCAAAGTCAAAGAGACTGATTTTACGGCTATCAACTGCAATGACATAAGAACCGCCTACATTCTTTTCGATACGCCAGAATCGAGGGGGTATTTCAAAGATAGTATCTACTATGGAATCATCATCATAGGCTGTGTTGCCGGTAGGCACAAGCCTTAATGTGCTGATATACTCCATCCCTGAAGGGACAGCGTATTCATACTGTGTCGCAACGAGAGCGATTGTCCCCACCTTTTCTACAAGGTGTTTACTGCGGGCAATCCCCATATACCTGTCTATGGCGTTCTTGTAATCGGAATAAAGAAACCGCTTGGTCACTAAAAAGTTGGAGTTAACAGAAGGGATAGACCCAAAGCCTTGAGCAAATACCATTCTGTGATTAGCGGCATTGAACGAACCTACAACTCGCTCTTGCCCCGCCCCTGCCCCACTGTAAATGTAAAAGCCAAAGCCCTGCATCTGTTGGGGTAACGGAAAGATTAGACTAAGATGGTCTACAGATGAGCCGGTTAAAGAACCGGGAACTCCGTCTAGCACGAAGTCCCCGATATTACGCATAACTGAAGTAATAAGGTCTGATTTAACTGCCATCGTTCAGCCTCCTATAGAGGAGTAGCATCTTGTCCGCCTGAGCCACCCAATCCCTCTTCATCCCGTAATGTCTAGCCCTCTCTCTTACATTAGCACAGAATGGTTTATCATTGAGAGTTTTAGCTACAAGTTCCACAATCTGCTCAGGGGTAGCATCCATCTTGATAGGCACTCCCCTGTCACCGATAGTCTCACCTAATGCACCGTTCTCTCGATAGAAGCAAATAACGCCCGCCGCCTGCGCCTCTACGAAGGCTATTCCGTAAGTCTCCCTGAAGGAATGAGGCGGGTAGATGATAGCATCAGCTTGGGCAAGCTCGTGAGCTAGTAAATCTTGGCCTACTCTACCGCACCACTGGACACCCTCTTGCTGTATCAGTTCGCGTATCTTCTGTTTGAAGATTCTCTGCGCCGGTATATGCAGGGATGTGTCAAAGTATTCCCAGCCATAGAAGATTTTAAGTGTAGCTTCCGGCATTGACTTCTTGATAAGAGGCCACATGGTCAGGAGTTCTTCCAGCCCCCTGTCCGGTGAACTACACCAGATGAAGCGGTAAGGCACTCTTTCCTCGGTTAACCCCTCGAAGCGTGACGTGTCAATAGCGTCACCTATAATAGCTATCTTGGGAACTCTGTTGATTGTTTCTTCTGGATAGTAGATACCCGTAGTCCAAAGGTCGTCATAGGTCTTAGCTTGACCATCAAGGTCTATGACCTCAGCATCCTTCAGGAACGGATAAACCCTCTTGATATGTTCGGCGTGCCAGTGGGACAGCGCGATAATGCAATCTATCTTTTCAGCCCTATCGGGTGTAAGCCTATCCCAGCAGCAAATGTCGTGCATCCACAGCCACTTCTGAGAAGCAGGTATCTCGTGGTCGAACACGTCCGGTACACGGCTGGACACAAACAGGTGGGACTGGATAGAACGAGGATTGAAGGTGGCGAAGTTACGGTATATCACCCTGTCCCATATCTGGTTGTCCATAGCATAGATGATTGGCTGGCTGCCTTTATCAGCCAGAGACTTGGCAAGTAGGGCTGCTGATGTCTCTGAGCCTCCGCACCCTTGCATCTTAATCGTCTGAGGCGACCAGTATTCCAACCCTTGCCCCACATAGAAGCGGACAGTCAAAGCCTTCTCATCTATAGGGTTGGTGTCATACTCGCAAAAGATACGGCTAGGCTCATTCTGTAAGTTGATAATATGTCTACCTGGCCTTGACATAACCAATTCTTCCATGTCCCTCTGGCAATAGGCGTTTATCTGCTTGCCTTCCTCAACCGGCATCAGAGACACCACCGACACACGCTTATACTTCTTGTCAATATCTTCCAACGTTTTTTCAGGGTTCACGGCATTAGAGATGTTGACGATAACACTGTTATCATCGCCTTCTGTAATGGTGGGCAGGTCTTTAATGTCCTTCGTCTGGTTATGAACACCCTGTTTGATTTGTTCGTATTCGGGCATATCGCGGTACCAGAAGGGAAGAGCAGCAATCAAGCTAGGGAGTCTAAGCAGTTCCTTTGTGTTCACCAACTCGGTAGCCAGGCTACGGATACCGTCAATGACACGTTCCCTCCGTATCATGCCATCAATGATATTTATGTTCGTTTCTATATCCTTTACAGGGCGGACTTTATAAGCCAAGAGTAGATAGTCATGGGCTACCTTAGGCTCGTTCTTCCTGAGATAACATTCGGCAAGAAGCGCATACTTATTGAACGTGTATTCCAGAGGGTTAATGAAAATCATAGCAGGCGGCTGAGACAATGGTGGTTCTTTCACGTCAGCCATTTTAGCGAAGTGGATAGACTTGTCGTAATCCTTAAACACGAGGTAAGACTGAGCTAGTTCCAAGTAGGCGTCTTTATACTGGGGGAACAGTTCAAGAGCTAGAAGGGCAATCTCTATCGCCTGGTTGTCCCTCATCTCTCGGAAGGCTTTAGAGCAATAGCATAAAGCCTGGTAGCGTTCCAATGGGATAGACCCCAGGTCTCTCCCGAACTTCAGATACCACTCAGCCGCCTTCATCCAGTTACCTATAGCGAAATTCTGGTGGCCTAGATATAACCACACCCTCTTGTCGTTAGGGTCTTCCTTGTGCATGATGTTAAGTATCTTGAAGTTACGTTCACTCCTAGAGCCACCGGCAGCATGAGCGTGGCGCACTATCACATCTTCAGTCCTTACGTATTGGCAGTTGCGAAGCGCACCCACGGTCTCATGGAGTCTGCCACGCCATACCCACCCGAAACTAGCCCTCAATAAGCGTTCTCTTTCGTAGATGGTGGTAGGATTGCCGAACTCGTCCATCGCATAATGGTAAGGAAACCAGATAGCACCCACTTCTGGCGGAGCGTTCTCCGCTATTTGGCGCAGGTTCTCAGGTTGGTAAACTTCATCGTCAGAGTCCACCCATAAATAGAAGTCTGTCTTGAGTTTAGAGAACGAGAAGTTCCTAGCCGCGCTGAAGTCGTCCACCCATATGAAGTCGTATAATTCCAGTTTGTCAGGATACACCTTCTTGAGTTCATCCAGTATGTCAGGGGTTTTGTCTGTGCTCTTCCCCGCCTTGACCACTACGCACTGGTCAACGTGGTCAATGAAACTTTCTATGCAGGACTGGATAGTCTTCTCACTATCTCTACAAATTATCGCTACGCCGATTGTCTGTGCCATCTCTCTCCTTTACGAACACACCATTTCTACAATCTCATGCTGTATATCTACCTTGACATTCTTAAACCCTATCTCATGCAACTCCTTCTCTAGTGTTCTTACGGTGGGACGCCAGAAGATAGTGGCGGCTGTGCCAGGGTGAGGGTGGACGGGTCGCTTTGGCCCGTAGTAAGTCCAGTCGTTGTCACCATCTCCTAGATTGTAATAAGTCCTGAGAATCAGAGTCCCTTTGGTTAATTCCTTCAGGTGTCTCAGAAAACCATGCACATCCTCAACGTGATAGAGGACGTTAGAACAGATTACCAGGTCAGCCGGTTCGTGCCAATCGAATAAGTCCATTATGTGATATTCAGCCCCTTTGGGAGTGGTAGCACAGCCCAGTTTTCATACTCAAGATACTGCTGATTGTCTACCAGTATCCACTTGTCACCAGGTTTGATGTATGGGGCTGATGCTTCCCCCGCGTGTGCGCCCAAATCCAAGACTACTCTAGGCACTGGTACAGTTTTTGCAGAGTCCATCTTCTTGTCTCCTGCCTTCGTTATGTAATCTCCTGAGTGCTTCCAGTTTAGGGTTGTGCCAGTCAGCGTGTGCATTCCCTGAGTAATACCCTAAGTCCATAGAGAACGAGCTATCCCAGCAGCAACTTGAGAGTTTGCCGTCATAACCTATCACCAGGTCAGAAAAGATAGACCGGCATGGCATCAAGCGTGGGATTATCGCCTGCTTCTCAGGTCTAGCCGCCGATGATGCACTGATAGTCCAGACAGTATCAACCTTATTCTTCCAGTAGGACACGAAGTAATCTCGTTCAGCGTCCGCTTGGTAGATAGGGTCAAACACCATACTCGCCCATGTCTTTATGTCCGGCCTCTGAGCCTTGACCTGCAAGATAGACTTCTCTATATTGGCTATATTACTAGCAGGTAGCCCCATGAAAGCCTCATAGGTTTCATCAAAGAATCCGTTGATACTGAAGTTCAGGAGTTTCACCGTAGGGATTTTACATAAATCTCTTATCACATCGCTATTCAGCTTACTCCCGTTAGTAGGCAATGTTATTTGAGTCTTCGGGAGTTTGTGGCTTATCATGCTAAGAATGGTCTGCCAGTTGTTACGCAAGAAGAACTCCCCATAGTTGACAGGGATAACCTCAGACAACGGTTCTTTCCAACGTGAGACATCATCAAGAACACGGTTAATCATCTCGATAGGCATGTTACCCTTCCGTTGAGACAAGAAGCGGTGGCACGACTTACATGTAGCATTACAAAAATTCGTTGTGTCTAGTCTTATTTGTCGTGGGTATTCAGGCGTTTGGTATTTAACGTCTGTCTGTTTCATGCCCCTACCTTGTTCTTTATGGCTATTAGTATCGTCCCCGCTTGGTTAAGTTTTGTTTCGATACTATCCAACTGAACCGCCTGCGCGTCTAACTTGGCATTCATGTTCTGAATCGCCTGTTGAGCCAGGTTTAACTTATTCTGGAATGTCTCTAGCAATCTCTTGAGCTTGTAGTAGTTAAGTGACTCGTTCTCTTTCATTCCTGTAATCTCCTTCTTTTAAGAACCGATAGAACTCTTTATATCTAGCCCACATCTGCTCTCTGGTCTGCCCATAGAGTAAATGATTGTAGCCCTCTTCGCAATAGTTCCACCACTTCGAGAAGTCCTTGTTGATTATTTCAATCCCGAACTTGCCAGGGCTGTTGAAGATAGCCGTCCCAGGATAGGGGCAGAAGGTTGATACCGTCCACTTGTCTATCTGCGTGTCAACCGCAAACTGCTTATTGAGTGCCAATGTCTTGTCAGTCTCCCCTGGCAGACCGGCAACAAAATAGGTTTTGACTCTCAACCCAGCATCTTTGAGTATCTTGACCGCCACTCTATGCTGAGATGCCGTTTCCCGTTTGCCGTTTATTCGTAGAACATCATCATCAGCACTCTCTACCCCTAGACCGCATTCCTCACAGCCTGAGTAAAACAGCAGGTCAGCCAGTTCCGGCTTGAGTAGGTCTGACCTCGTGTGGCACTTGTAATGGATTTTAAGTCTAGCCATCTCCAAGCATAGGTCTTCAAACTTAGGGTGTATGGTGAAACAATCGTCCTCGAACCTGAAATGGGATACCCCTAGCTCCATAAGTTTCTTCAACTCGCCAATGATATTGTCCATTGACCGGAACGTGACAGGGGCGCGATGTATGTTCCCGCAAAAGTGGCAGTTGAAGGGACACCCCCTTGAACCTATCAAAGTAGCTGCCAACGCGCCCTTCCCATACCTCTCCCCTGGGAACAAGGTGTCGCTGAAGGGCTGTTCAACCATATCCCATGCTGGATAAGGCACTAGGTCTAACTGTTTAATCCGGTTAGACGTGATGATACCCTTCTGACGAGAGCCTTTCAGGATTTCAATTAAGACTTCCTCCCCTTCGCCTCTGACCACATAGTCAAAATGTTTGACACAATCTAAGGGCAAAAGTGAAGCGTGTGCGCCACCTATAATCGTCTGCCCCTTCAGTTGCTTCGCCCATTCCTTAGCCACGTTTATCTGAGGGGTAGCGCAGGAGAACCCATAAAACCTCGCTTCAGGTAGAGCCTTAATTCCACCCCTGCAATCCACAATCTCAACGTCAAACCCCGCGTCCCTTACTACCGCACCGAGTATCATCAGGGACAAAGGGAAATACATCTTAGGGTCATTGTCAACCCAGTCCGGCAGGGACAACAGAATTAAGTCTCTCATTTCCAGCGTTCTCCGTTAGCCACTCTCTCGAATAGTTTTATGTAATCTCGGCTCGCTGTATCAGGATGATACTTATGGGCTACTTGTTCCCTAGTCTTAAATGGCTCTAGTTGTTTCAGGTTTAAGATAGCCTTCTCGTAGTCAGCTAAATTACTACAAAGGAACCCATCTACACCCTGAGTCACGATTTCAGGGAAGCCACCATGATTAGGCACAATAACTGGTGCGCCGCAAAGCATACACTCCTGTATCTTGTGGCTGGTAATCTCCACATGGTTGGTCATGTAGAGCAAGGCCCGACATGATTGCATCAAACTTATCTTCTCTTCCTCGGAGACTTCACCGTGGTAGACTATATCATTCCCATCACAGAGAGACATGACCTGCTTCTCATAATCGGTTAAGTCTGCGCCAGCTAGTTTCTCTGAACCCCTCCCCCCTGCTATGTCAAGTTTCAGCCCGTTGTTCTTACAGAAGGTAGCCGCTTCAAGATTTCCTTTGGCCTCCGCCATTCTACCTATCGTGAGAAACCGGTCTGTCTTGCAGCCGCCAGGTTTATACACCGTGGGGTCAATCATAATAGTTTCCTGGTAACGCGCCTCTTGATGGTAGAACCGTCTTATCTGACCTACCCCCCACTTAGACCAGGATATTAGATTATAGGGGGCTTTGGCGTGGTGGTCATGCGCCTCATACTCAGGGTTAGCACCAAAGATACTCACCGTTGGGCGATTGACCATGAACCTGCTGATAAGGTGCAGGTGACTTATATCCCAGATAACATCGTAATTGTAGACCTCGGATTGGTAGTTATTAAAGGCGTGAATCTCCGCATGGTCTGGCCGTTTGATTGTCTCATAACCGTCACAAGGCAGAAGTTTAACGCCAGGGGCTACGTTTGTGTCTTTGTGGGCGATGATAGCCACTTCATTGTTTAAAGCCCACCGTTCCGCGTGTTGCACGGCTAGACGTTCTAGCCCAGTGTACCGGCTACCGACAGTATAAGGTAACTCGATGGGGGACATGACCAAGATTTTCATTGTCTCGCTTTCTCCATCATCTTACTGCTAGAATTGAGCAAGTCTCCTATTCCGTAGACTATCCGGCAACCCACCTTCTTACAAGCCTCTACTTCTAGCGGGGGTAAGTTACCAGGGATTCTGTCACCACCCTTAGCGAATATGTCCGGCTTGATAGACTGGATAGTATGAACCAACCCATCGCTATACTTTGCTGTGGGCATATCATCTTCAAGGGCTGGGAGAACCGTCCCATTTATATCCAGAATTGAGAGTATCCCTTGTAGAACCATGCGCCTAATCTCGAAGGGCTGGACGCAATAGCCCTTCTTTTGGATAACGGCATTGTCCTTATGGCAGATTACATAAAGATAATCACCCAGGCAAGCGGCCTTCTGGATGTGGTCGAGATGCCCCTGATGAAACGGGTCAAATGCCCCAGCTATCATTACCTTCATCTTTATCCCCTATACAACCAGTTAAGTCCTCGCTCCGTTGCCACCTCGTCAAGTAGAAGCCATGTGTTCATGGGTATCCTTTCAGCCCACCAGTTCATATCTTTAAGGCAGACATGCCCCGCCTCTATATCCACATTCTGATGTGACGAGAAGGCAATCTGAAGATATGCTCTGTTCGCCACCCTGCTGAACTCTTTGAAGGTCAGAGCTATCTTATCTTCGGGGACATGCTCTAACATCCCCTCACAATAGATAAGGTCGAATGATTTGTCTTTATAAGGCAACTCCCAACAAGGGCATCGCATAAACCGATTGGGGATAATGTCCTTTGCCCGCTTCCCCGCATACTCAGATATGTCACAACCCCAAGCGGGGATACCCTTTTCTAGTAAGCGTCTCACGATATAGCCATAGGCGCAACCTACGTCTAGCACACTCGTAGGGCGGGCAATCTTAATGAGCTTATCTACCCTTAACCCATGCACCTGGAAGTCAAGGTAGTTGTCATAACCTTTACCGTTGAAATATTCTTCCTCGTAAAGACCGTTAAAGGTCTCGTTTTTGTTCGATGAATCCTGCATTCAACTTACCCTTTACACAAGTCTTTTCCAGGCATATCCACAAATCGCCGTCCGCGTCCTGAATAGGATACACAGGATTGATTGCGTCTGGTTCAAACACGCTCAGTTTAATCATTGGGCTAAAGCAATAAGGGCATTTTACCATCTTAACCCTCTTGCCACAGCATCATATAGTTTCACGTATTCGCTAACCACATGCTCGATAGAATACTTCTCGACTAATTGCCTATAGGTGGACTTGGGAGTTAACTTCCCAACTGATTTGATAGCTTCATCAAACTCTTTGCGGTTAGAACATAGGAATCCGTCTACACCCTGGGTGATTATCTCAGGCAAGGCTCCTATCTTCGTGGCAATCACCGGCGCACCACATAGCATAGCTTCCTGGACTTTATGCGAAGTTACCTCCGGCACGGGTAAGACATAAATTAAGGCTTTGCATGTCCTCATAAGATGGAGTTTAGCTTGCTCGTCCACTTCACCATGATACTTTATCTTATCGTCGTCGCAGAGTTTCATAACTTCGGTGACATACATGGTATTCTCTGGCCTGCCCACTATGTCAAGAGGGACGCCCATCTCTTTACATAAAACAGCCGCACTTAAGTTGCCCTTCTGAGGAGACATGACACCAAGAGTCAGGAATCTGTCTGAACGACTATCATGGTTAGGCACATACAAAGACGTGTCGATAGCGATAGACTGCTGATAATACGCTTCCTGGTGGTAATACTGTTTGAATGAGCGACAAGCCCAATGAGACAGACCTATAATGTTATAAGGTGATTTGTCATACTGGACTTCGTTAGGGGCGTGCCAAAAGATGTTTAAGGAGGGGAGGTTCAGGTTATAACGCGAGGCAAAGTGCTGGTGGGAGAAGTCATGGATAACATTAAAATTGCGAAGAATACCTTGATAGGCTTGATATTGCCTTAACTCAGACTCGGCAAATGGTTCAAGCCCAGTAGGGTCAGTTTTTAGATGGGTAACTTTATCAGGGAATACGCTTTGAGAATGGCCTAGAACGGTAACATCGTGAGATTTGGATAATTCCCTTGCGTAATTAAGGACTAATGCCTCTATACCTGTATAGCGGCTTTCCGAGTTTATCGGGAATCCTAAAGGCGATATTAGTAAGACCTTCACCAAATACTCCTAGCCCACAACCTCCTCCCTACCCACCACATATACTATATCATAAAAAGCGTGGGAATACTACCTTTCCCAAGATTGTTTTACCACCCAGTTATTTAAGTCGTCTTTCCCCAAGAGAGTCATTTTACCATGAGACATAAGGGTTTTGTTAGCCGTTGCCATATCTTTAACGAACATACACGCTTCTATTCTCTGTTGTCCCTGCCGGATAGCCTCGTCTAAGTCATGTAATCTGCCAAGAGCATCAGATACCATCTTCTTCGCGTCCACAAGTTCTTTGTCAAGCAAAGCGTTCTCTGACCTAATAGTATTTGAAAGATTAGTAAAGGTCTCCTGCAACCTAGAGATTGAATCTTGTGCTTTTACTTTATTCTGTTCCAGTTGGAGAACAACATGGTTCCCCTCATCAATAATCTTCTGAATTAAAGGACGTTGAGATTGAGCGCCTACAACTATCTGCTTCATTTCAACTACGCTAGAAGCAACTTGCTCTTGAAGTCTTTGGATTAGAATGGCGTCTCTGTCATAATCAACCGACTTGACTATATCCGCACAAGACTCTAATATATTCATGGCATCCGTCTCAGCCATGAATGATAATTCCAGGTTTAAAACAAAGTTCCTCATATAGTCTCAAATAAACACGAACCACACGTATCGTGATTACAATTATGTTTTAAGAGAACATACTTTTTGTCTTTCATAATATCAATGATAGAGTTGCATACTTGCTTTGTCTCTACTTCAGTCATGTCTGTAACGTCAATTCTAATAAATTCAGGGTCAACGTCAGATTGCTCAGTGGCCTCAATATACAGTCTCACTAACATTCTCCTTGAGGAGACTAATTAGTTTCTTTACCTTATCTCTACGTATAGTCCCTAAATCCCGTAACCTTATTTCGGTATTGGGGATGTCATATCGCTTTTTGTCTCCAACCCAAACATTCATCCTACATATCTCCACTTCGTAGCCAAATAGTTGCTTTGGATTTCAATAGGAGAGAATGCACGGTTGTAGATTTGGGCTTCACCGATGGTGCCTAAGAAGAAGTCGGTGGCAGAATAAGCATAAGCCCCTATGCGGAAGGCATTAGTAGCGGCGGCTGTATATCCTGTAATTGCGACAGGTGTACCAGCCACAGCATTTGTATATACAACAACCGAAGTGCTAGCATGAACACCGACGATATGGGCCCAAGTGTTAACAGCCATAGCAGAGGACAGAGCTTCAACCGCGTTTAGTGTGCCATCTGCAACATCAAAACCTAATGTGTCTGTACGGGTATTAAAACCGTAACCTCTCTTTGCGCCAACACCACCCTCAACATAATTGCCAATAAGATTAAGTGAAGAAGTGGCAACGTCTGACCTTTTGAGCCAAAGAATGATAGTTTTATCCCCTGTAAAATTAAGACCAGGTGTAGTAACGTCAATATAATCATCCCCGTCGAACGTCCTCCCCTTTAGTCCCCATCTTGCACCAGTGACGGTGCAAAGACGCCCATAAGCATCTTCTGAGCGAATGGAAGCACCATCTAACTTCCATAAAGGAAGATAAAGTTTCAGGTACGGGTCTGTAATAAACTCTCGTTCCAGTTTCATGTCTAAGCCCCAGGTATAGCTATACCTTTTAACTGAACGAAACTAGAGTTTTTGACCTTGACCGTATATAACGCCGCCAGGTTATCAGTCTGAGCCATAAGGCTAATCCTAATAGGAGCAAATGGGATACTCCCGATAGTAACAGCATTATGGGAGAATGTATCCTCTGCGGCTATAAGAGTGCCAACGGGACGAAGATATGTCCCAGTGATATTCACATAAGCCCCAGTAAACTTCTTGAGCAAGTTCTGAGTGCCTAGAATATCTGCCTCTGTACGCACCCGCCAGTAATAGTTGATGCTGCCGCCATTAGCCGCAGATACCCCTGTGATTGTTTGAGTCAGTCCTACTCCTAATTGCTGAAGACCTATAGTTACACCAGGGTCAATTAGAGCAGTAAAGACTTCGAGGGCTGTAGTGCCTACCGTAGCTACAGGAGAATAGACAACACCATCAGTAGCCACCTGCCCCGTAACAGGATAGAAAATATCAGTTATACGGGCCTCTAAGCCAGCGCGAACTCCACCAGGTTTTATTCTAACCATAAAACACCCCCTTATGTTTTCTTTGGGCGGCTATTCAATTACAGGTCAGGAGGTAAAGCCCCAGCACCCAAGTCAATCGTTATCCCATCCATCGGCTTTCTCGGTCTGAGTTCAGCCTTATGCTGTTCGTAGATATTCTGGAACGGCTTGGGAACTTTCATCTCTATACCTGCGAAAGCCCACACCTTGACGCCGTTATAGGTCAAAGGGATAGTCTCGTCAGGAATGAAGGAAACCATCGAGAACCTATTACAGAGGTCTTGGTAAGTCCACATGGTCTTAACCCCTTTGACGGTTTTGCCTGGGACACGCTCCCCTGTCGCCTCGTTTTCATACTTCTCTTTGAGTTTAGACAACAGCCGAAGCTCATCATCACTGACTGCCTCGGCTACCGCCTGCGTAGCCTCGCTGAGAGTTTCCTTCCCTTCACGGTTGAGTTCCTTAGTGCTTTTCCTGGGTCTGCCTCTGGGCATCTTTACCTCCAAATACTTTTACTATGCCGACCTTATCGCCACTATATCTATGCCTACTGCCGGTTGACTACCAGCCGTATCAATGGCGGGATTAACAAGTTTAGCCACAACTACATTAGTTGTCGGGATATGAACACCAGCGATACCGATACCTGCAATCAAGCCAGTTGCCTTAACGGTTGCATACAGGGTATCTCCCACCGCAACCGTCATGCCAGTGATTGTGGCAACAGCCGCCCCCGCCGTAGGGACATTAGTGAGTGGAAGAGTGCCACCCATTTTCTTCAAGTAGGTAACTGCACCACCACCCGCTACGGTCAGAGAGGCCGCTTGTACATTGGCAAGAGAGCCAACCCCACCGACATTCAGTGTATCACTCTCTGTAAGGGAACCGACTGCCAAAGACGCATAAGAGAGAGACCCTTTATTAACAGTCAAGCCATTAGCTGTGTCTATCGTAACAATGGGAGCACCCTTCTCTTTACCCCAGAACTCCCATCTACCCGCCCTCGGATTCCATGCAAACGTAGGTTTCCTTGATTCAACCATATTACCCTCCTATGGTGGGGGGAGAGGCTTCATGCTCTCCCCCCTTGAAATTACGTACTGGACTGCTTAGGCCGCATTAGACCTAGAAGAAGCGCAGTAGATGAGTCCGCCGAAGTTATCGTTGAGAATCTTACCAGCCAGAGCAGCCTTCCAACCAACGGTGCTATACTGCTCCAATGGGTCGAAGTGTCCACCAGTGCCACGAGGGTGTATAATCATCTTGGCGGACAGAGCAGAGAGTTCAGTTACGCCATAGTATTCGTTACCGAACATAACTACTTCGTAAACATCCGCACCGGACATACCGTAGGAAGCGCGGACACGCAGGTTGTTGGTCTCTACGAAGTCAATACCCATCCACCGGCCAATCTTGCCTTCCTTGATGGCAGACGGGTCAGTCCACCGGAAGTCGTCACGAATATCAGGGTCTTCCATAAGGTCTTTAGTATTATCAGGATGGATAAAGCAGACGTAAGCCCCGTTTATCATCCTGGCCCCGTTCCGGCGAAGAGTCCGCTTCATTTCCATAAGCTCGGCGGCGGTAAGATACTGACCAGAGCCAACTGCGCCAGTACCGGAAGTGCCTACCTGAATGGCTATGTCGGCGTACTGTAGAGTAGTAGCCGAACTCAGGGCTTGCTGCACCACAGTATCGCATACCTCTTGCATCTGAAGCCCGAACTTCTCAGCCATCTCAGCCAACACAGGGTCATAGCCCTGAGTCTCCAAGAGGTCGGACACACGAGAATACGCACCATACTGGGAGATGGTTGCCGCCACATTGGAGACTGTGCCGTTAATAGAGGTAGGCAGAGTGCCTTCGGTCAAGACATAGGTAGCGGGGGTGGCATCGTATTTGGTAAAAGTACGCCACTCGATTGACTTACCCCCACGCGCAGGTATAGGACGTTTCGCCCCATACTGCATATATACCATGTCCATTTCGGCTACGCTAAGCAGCTTCTTATCATAAAACTGCTTCATTTCAACGGTAAAACCAGTTTGGCCTAATAGTTCTGTAGTCATTTATTTTCTCCTAACTTTTACTTTCTTGAGAGAGCCACTTCTCTGAGTTGTTTCTCGTACTGTGCAAACTCTTTCTTTCCTTCAGGAGTAGAAGTGTCAATGTCCTTAACGGATTTCTTGAGTATGCCACCAGTGCCAGACTCAAAGACCGATTCCCCAGGAGCAGGAGACTTCTTTAGTGTCTCGTTCTCCTTAGCCAGATGGTCAACGAGGAGGTCTTTGGCCTTAATGTCCATATTCTCCTCGTCCAGTAGAGATTCAACCGTAACCTCTACGCCCCTAGACTTTAAATCTGAGGCAATCTCTCTGGCCCGGAACTCCCTCTCTCTCTTAGTATGGGAGTTAGAATCTTCCGTCAACTTAGAACGGGCTTTCTCTATTTGCTCAGCCTGTTCCACCAGGTGCTTCTTAACCAAGTCCACCTCTTCAGTGTTCTCCCCATTGGCCTTAGCAATCTTAACCTCGTTCTGAAGTTGGCTTATTTGACTTTTAAAGTTCGTCTCGGCTGTCTCCCACTTCTTTTCTTTGTCCTTCAAGATATTCTTGATTTTCAAATACTCACTGGTGGGAACAGTATCTTTGTCAGCCATAACACCTCACTATTAAATGTTACTTCTATCTATACACTACCACGATTTATTTAAGCCCGTATCTGGCAAGTTTATCCCCCATAAAATCAATAGCCTGGGGAGCGGCGGCTTGAGTCCTGCCAGGAGTGGCGGTAATTGGAACATTTGTTCTAGCCGCCTGCACTTCCTGAGATTTCCTAATCGCCTCTTGTTTTTTATATTCGGGGGAGATAGGTAAAGCGGTGAAGGGAATACCTAACTCACTTGCTCGTGCTTTTAACAAAGTGAGTGCCTTGCTGCTATGGACAGTAGATAGAGCACCCCAAATGTTTAAGGCCACATCTACATCAGGATTTTGCGCTAGATACTGGTCACGCATATAAGGATTGACTTCTTTATACTTATCAATTAAAGATTTATCCTTCTCTTTCTCGCTAAGTAACTTGTCAACAGTATTGGGGAGATTGGTATTATCAAACCCACCTTTTCCCCAGAGATATACACGAAGATACTGGGGGATATAGCTAAGAGCAGTATTCCATATATAGCCAGGGTCAGATTTCTCAGGAGTCAAAGCCTCTATCGTTGTGGGGTTAAGACCTAAAGATGATACTTTCTGTTTTAGTATCCCCAGACTCCGAGGAGTGGAAGCGACAGAACTGTACCCCCACAGGTTCAAGGCTGCATCCGCGTTGGCGTCACCTAACCGATACAGTTGTTTCCTCGCCGCCTGCTCCTCTTCGGGATACTTGTCCAGAATGTCCCAGTAGGGTCGCAATACCTTCTGGTCAGCTTTCAACGCCTGATACTCAACCGGCAATTCCTCTTCTTTAACACCCCTGTATTGGTCAACGTATGCGAGGGTATCTTGCCCGAATTGCTCCGCGAACTGCTTACGCCTAGCATCCACTTCATCAAACTTATAGTTCCCAAACTGGTCATACATATCGGGCGAGTATAATAGTTTGCCGTAAACCAACCTTGCGGCATCGGCTGGACTCATCTTCTCTAATTGCTCATTGGTAAGCGGTTGGGTAAACTTATCAGTTATCTCCTTGAAGCTAGGGGTGTTATTTAGAATATCATAATTGCTAGTCCTGGCTTTAGCCGTATCATTGACCTTATCACGGAAGACCTTGCCATCGCCGGTTGCCCTAAACTCATTTACTGCCTGCTGGATTGAGTTTGTGTAGGTATTTTCCAGTATTTTGACTTGCTGATAATACAGGTTGTTGGGGTCTGTCTTGCCGGTTATGGTGCGAGAGAATGAATCCTCCTGCTCTTTTTGGAGTTTCTGGATTTCAGGGGAACCCCTGTCAATGGCTATCTGGGCTACCTTGTTTAGTTTCTTTCCCACATCATCGTAAGACATGCCGTATATTTCTTGGGCTTTGTCATTACGCGCCTTCTGTAATGGGTTGGTATAAGTAACCACGCCAATACCTAAGCCGCTAGTCAATGCTACCAAGCCGCCAGGCATACCCTCCTGGTTGATGGCGTCTATCATGTCTTGAGCAAATAGAGGGGTGAGCCTGTTATACAACTGTTGCTTCACACTCTCGGATGAAGTGGACATTTCCTCGCCCATATATGTCTCACCGGCTAGAATGTCTTGTAACAACCCAAAACCAGGTGCGCCCTTTGATTGCGCAAATCTCTGCAATACCTCAAGGCGGTTTATGTCCCTGACATTACCAGTAGTAGTTTTGGTTTGCCCTGAAAGTATCTGAGATGCAAACCGCAGATATTGGAGATAGCCACCCCAGAAATCAAGCCGCGTATCCCCAATTCTAACCTTGCCGAACTCAGATGAGCGTGGGTCAAGTTCGGGTTTGTTGCCCGTCATAAGATAACCTAACGCTACCATACTACTGCCAAACGCAAGGAAAGTCCCTAACGCCCGCCACGCCTCTTTACGTGTATACGCGGATGAGGATACTAGCTTTGCAGGCAACTGTAAACGTGAGAGTAGTAGTCTAGGGGAAAACAGCACAGCGTTTAGAACCGAAGCCGTCCCCTGTAATGTCTTGGGGATAGTCCCCCTGCCAGTAGACCAATTCATAAACTCCGCCAACTCTTTATAATCTTTTGGAGTTGCATTAAGTTTTTGCAGAGTCCTCGCGCCTTGTTCGTATACAGTAGACCGCAAATCATTCAGGTATGTAATGTATGCGCGTTCAGACGCTTTAACGCCTGGAATCCTTTGAGCGAATCTGGATGCCCACGTTTCCTCCCTCTGTGTTAGAGGCGCACCACGCCTAGCAATATACAACTCACCTTTACCGATTGATATATTAGTAAATGGTCTATTTACAATTTCTCTTTCAAGAGCTACCGCATTTTTATCACTAAGTAATGCTTTAAATTGAGATTTGAACGTCTTACCAGCAGCTACAGGATGAGACAATGAAAGTATCAAGCCCTGCCTGCCAGCAGCCGAAAGGTCAAAGGACGCGATTATTGCTCTAGGTAGGTTAATCGTATCGAGCGCATTGATACCTGCTGTCTTAAAAGCGTTTATAGCCCGTTCACGTCCTGAAGGGGGAAGCCACGCTATCTGCTTACCTACTGTCCCTTCAGGGAACGTATGAAAGTTAACTTCCTGTGGCGGTTTAGCCAACTCAATCTTTAGCAAGTCAACGTCAGACTTGGGGATAGGCGGTTCTTTCAATCCGTAAGATGTAGGCGGCTTCTCCCTAAGAGCGTATTGAGGTTCAAGAGCCGGTGGCTCTACTAAGTTCGGTTTACCAATAGGACGAGTTGGTAATGCCCCTATCTCCTTATTAAGAATCTCCTGCGGCGGCTTAGCCCTGGCGAGTTTAAGCAAGAAGTCGTCCTGATTCTTAAGCATATCAACAATCTCAGGAGTATCGGCAAACGTCTCCTGTAGCAATTTAAGAGCAGAACCCCCCTGCGCCCCAGGAATATTAGGGATTGGTTTGCCAGCCAGAGCATTAGTCAGTGCCTTAGATGCGGCTAGTGTCCGGTAATCGTTTGCCCCGTACTTCTCAATGATAGTGCTGTATAAGGCAGACCTCATATCATCAGGGATTAAGTCTCCCAACGGAGTTTTGAGTTTAGCCATTTCGCCGGACAATTCCTGAGACGCTGCCTTAATTGCTACTTCTGGGTCTGCCCCACTTTTGATTAGTTCCTCCAATTTAGGAGCGAACTTCTCATTTATTCTAATCGCCCTCTGTGTTGACACAACCTCACGCTGGCGGCTAGCTTCTGCCAACCTTTGAGGATTATCAAGATATTCACGGATAATAGTCTTAGGGTCAGGGGCGGTGGCAGCAGCGATAACTTCAGGTGGTTTCACAGGTGGCACGCCAGCACCACCCTTCACGAGTGGCGGTTCAACAACAGGCGGTTTTATCTCGCCAACTGGGGGGATTGCCTTACCCGCTAACTTCTCTGCCGCCTGTGCCTCTTTACTTAACGCCTTGCCTGCACCTTTCTTTGCCAAACCTAAGAAGGGCAATACCCCTCCTACGCTTGTTACCAATGATGGAGCACCTAGAAGTTCGCTGCCTGGGGTGTTTACCACTTTATCTATCAGTGGGTTTGTTGCAGCAAGAGCATTTTTAACAGGTTCGGGAATGTTCTCAACGATACGTTTGCGAGCAGCCTCTTGCTCTTGTGTAAACGCCTGCGTCCCACGGCCTATCCCAACCGTCCCCAGCATCTTTTCTATATCAGATAACGGAGTTACATCAGGATTAACCACTACCTCTGGTGGGGTTGTAACATCAGAACTCACGTTAAGCGGCTCGTTAGGGCTTACTCCTGGCACTACAGGTGGTTGCCTAAGGTCTATATTTTCTACAGGTTGTGGTGCGGTTACAACATCAGACGCCACAGGTTGAACACCTTGCGGCTTCATAATACTGAAGTAATGGTCTAATAGATTAGTGGTTTCAGGTAGTGTCCCTACGGGCGGGGGGAGACTACCGCCAGCACTTTCTACAGGTTGCAAAGCAGGACGGTTCTTTTTCGCTTGCACCGGCTGAGGATTCAAAGCACTACCCGCCGCAGCAAAAGCGGAGTTCTTCAGAAGCCTATCGAGAACATTATCAACTGGACTGGGCATTAAAACGCCACCTTCCTCTGATTTTGCTGGATTTGGTTACGAGCTTGTTCCACCAAGTCGAGCCACTTAGCTTGCGCTTTCTCACGTAACTTCCTCCGTCTTTCCCCTTCTGCGTTAGCTGCCCCAGCCACATCCAATGCACCATAACTAGATGCACTCATGCCTTCCGGCTTACTTAAATCACCAGTAGCAAACGCAGAACCTTTCAAAACATCCGGTTCAAGGGCAGCGGGCAACGCCGGTTGCTCAGTTCCAGGTTGTGATTGTCTGATAGCCGCAGATAACTCCTGGGAGGTTACAGGTGGGGCTTCAGCCCTTTGCTTATAATACGACTCGACTATACCTTGCACCTGTGGTGAAGGACGGTTTAACACACCTGCCCTCATCGTAGCTAAGTCAGTTTCAAGTTTCTTGACATTGGCAAGTCCAGTAGCGGCAAACTCCTCTACCTTATCTGCGGGCACGCTGGCGATATTCCTGGCAAGGTCTATCTGTGCCTGCTGGATTCTCTGATAGTCTCTGCTTTGGGGGTCTCCCTTCCCCGTCATAGAAACATCGGGCATATACTTTTTAATTCTGCCTAACTGCTCTAACGGGTCTACGTTCAAACCCT
>Ga0265297_10004072_pt1 | contig 24740 bp, 17 predicted proteins | sample Munlanlwell13791_FD_192502 | JGI IMG/M metagenome (GOLD analysis project Ga0265297, IMG submission 192502) | Leachate microbial communities from a municipal landfill in Southern Ontario, Canada - Leachate well 137-91 | ecosystem: Engineered > Solid waste > Landfill > Unclassified | place... | reverse complement strand
GACTTGGATTATATATTGTTCCATCATTGAACAGAATAAGATTCTGGTCCGTAGACCCCCCTCTTACATTAAATCCACTTGAGGCCTCTCCTACAGATTTAACTCCCGGCAAAGTAAGTACCACCTTAATAACATCTGCTTCCCCAAAAACAGCAGGAATGTGTTTTATTCTGCTAATTCTGACTTTTTCTATACCTATCTTGTTACTTCTGTGATTAGCTGTACTTTCTGAAGAAATCACTGCTCCGGTAAGTGAAAAAACCTTCTCTTTCATAGCAACGTCCAACCCTCCATTATCATACACGATAAGATTAAGATTAGCATCCTCTAAAGAATATCCTGTAAAACAAAGTTTGTTTTGCCCTATAGGCAACATAATTTTATAAAAGCCATAAGCATCTGTTTGCACGTAAGTTTTTGCCTTTTCTTCAAAAACGGAAACACCAGTTATGGGTTCTCCCGTAAGAACATCTCTCACATACCCACTCACATACGCCTTACCGCTCTTCTCGCTTGAGATATCTCCTATCTCATATATCTTGTTTTGAAATGTAACAACTGTGTTTTTCGTGTTGAGATAGTTAAGAAAATCCCTATTCAAATCTAGAGAGTCCTGCTTTTCAAAATACGCCGTCGGCAATTTAGTTGAAAATCCAAAATCTTTCAAAACGTAAAAGGCTCCGTCATATTCGGTTACAGTATACCCATTAAATTTCAATTCTCTGAAAGCTTCTTTTAAAAACTCGTCCTTTGATGCTTTCACACTGTATTTAACAATATCGGAAGTGTCTTTGATGTAGTATATTTTTGACGAAAAATCTTTCTTCAAAAATGTCATAAGTGAGTCTATCCCAACCTTTTTTAAAAAAACGTCTTCCTGCTGTGCAAAAATTTTTCCGGGGAATAATGACAATATTAAAATCATCATCAATACTATGGTCTTTCTATTCATTTCCCGATTCTATAAAATTTAACACTTTAATACTAAAAACATCAAAATTACGCTCAAGGTCAAGATCGTTTTTTCTGATGTATCTTCTTACAATTCTTTTTTTGTCAGGAAAAGATTTTATCAAGGATTTTTTACTTCCTATTTTAGATATAATCCCATCCTTAAGAAGATAATAACTAACTTCCGGGGCAAAATCCTTCAAAATGTCAGGATTAAATTCATAATCATAATACCCTACATGAATCCTATCGGAAAATACCTTTTTAACATTCTTGTAAAGTTTATCTTTTCCAGAATATAACTCCAAGTAAAAACCGGCAGGGACATCATATCCCAATTTACTGAGATTTAAAAAAAGTTTGTTGCCCAATGTAAATGAGGTAACAAGATCTCCGTTCAAGGACACTTCAAGGATGTTGTTGTTGTGCTTCAATAAAAGTTCATTCTGAAAAGCATCAATGTTCATCATCAAATTGAAATATTCCTTCCCGTTATAAATAAGATTACCCTCTTCATATTTAGGACCAAACCAGTAATAGGTACCATTATGCAAGAATGGGTATTTAGTTGCCTGCTTGCCTCTGTATAGAACAGATACATCTCCCGCTGTTTCGATATACTTTCTATAATCAGGTCCTCCCTGTGAGAAGACATCTGTCACAAAAAGCAAGAACAGCAGGGGCAAAAAGAGAAATCGATGCTTAAAAAACATTTTTTGTATTATTTTATGAAAATTTCAGCTATCATACAGCGGGCAGATCCCCCACCATTAGCTTCAATAAATTTTAGATTAGGGGAAAGAATCCGGTAATATGACTTCAAAATATCTTTTTGGTTTAATGAAAGCACATTAAAAGCTGTTTCTGACATTATTAATAATGGTTGTCCTTTGATATTTTTATCATTTCCCGAAGAATGCAGTTCAATCATATTTCCCGCAAAATGATTCATCTGATCAAATGATATTTCAACTATTTCCTTTTTGCAATACTTCATCTTTTCCATGAAATTTTTCTTCTGGAAATCATCTTTAATGGAATCAAGACAAACTACCGAAAAGCGAGAGCCAACACTCATCATAACATTAGTATGATAAATAGCGTTACCATGGTCATCATTAGCATTGAACATACAGTATTCCCATCCGAAGACTTTGCAAAATTCTTTTAAAACCATTTCATCAGTTCTTGGTGATTTACATGCAAATACAATTCCGTTCTCCCTATCAATAACCATACTTCCGGTACCTTCAAGAAACAACCCCTTATCTTCATAAGCTGTCAAATCACAAATCTCATGAATATCAAAGTTTTCTATCATATAATCCATAACACCTGTTTTCCTCTCCTCCCTGCGATTTTTTGCAAACATCGGATATAGGACCAAAGTACCGTTTGAATGTGTAGAAAACCAATTATTTGGGAATATCGAATCAGGGGTATGCGGTATAGGAGTATCGTTAACTACATTTACCTTAACGCCATTTATTTGAAGCAGTTCAACATATTTATCAAATTCTTTCAAGGCGATCTCTTGAGCATCCTCTTCATATCCTCTTTTTTGAAAGGTATTATTTGTTGCTGTTTCAGAATTAAAGCCAAAACTGCAAGGACGAATCATAAGAACCTCGTCAGTAGTTTGAATAAATTTAGTGTTTTCCATAACTATTCCAACTCTTTAAATGCCCTCTTAATTATTTCTATTGCTTCCATGAGTTCATTTTCCTTAATGACTAACGGAGGGGCAAAACGAATTATATGTTTATGAGTAGGTTTTGCAATCAAACCATATTCTGCCATTTTTAAACAAATATCCCATGCCTCAACACCATCTTTCGGATTAGTTACAATAGCATTTAATAATCCTTTCCCTCTTAATTGTTTAATATATGGTGACTTGAATTTACTCAGTTCTTCTCTGAAAATTTTTCCGAGATAATCTGCTTTTTCAGTCAGTTTTTCCTCTTTTACAACCTCAAGAGCGGCAACGGCAACCTTTGCTGCAAGAGGAAATCCTCCAAAAGTAGAACCATGTTCACCAGGTTTGATATTAAGCATTATTTCATCGTCTGCGAGAACGGCTGAAACAGGAAGGACACCACCGGAAAGAGCTTTTCCCAATATTACCATATCGGGACGAATCCCTTCATGATCACAACAAAGCATACGACCGGTCCGGGCAATACCTGTTTGCACTTCATCGGCTATAAACAATACGTTATGCTTTTTGCACACATCATAACATTTTTTCAAATATCCCTCATCAGGAACAAATACACCCGCTTCACCTTGAATAGGTTCAACAAGAAATGCAGCAACTTTATCTCCGTATTTTTCCAAAGTTGTTTCAAGAGCTACCGAATCATTATAAGGAATCTTAACAAATCCGGGAGTGAACGGACCATATTGAAAATAAGACTCAGGATCTGTAGATATCGACACTATAGATATAGTACGGCCATGGAAATTCCCCTCACAAACGATTATTATTGCTTGATTTTCCGGAATACTTTTATTTATATACCCCCATTTGCGGGCTAACTTCAATGCTGTTTCAACTGCTTCTGCTCCAGAGTTCATCGGTAATAATTTGTCATATCCGAAATATTTTGTTGCAAATTCTTCATATGGGCCAAGACAATCATTATAAAAGGCCCTTGAAGTTAAACATAAGGTTTGAGCTTGATCGCATAATGCCTTAACAATTTTAGGATGACAATGACCTTGATTTACTGCAGAATATGCTGAAAGAAAATCAAAGTATTTTTTCCCGTCAACATCCCATACAAAAGCGCCTTCACCTCTTGAAAGAACTACAGGCATCGGATGATAATTATGAGCACCATATTTGGATTCCTGCTCAATAAAATGATTGGCTTTTGAAGAATTTATCATAATATGTATCTTTTGTTAGTAATTTTAAAATCCAACTAAGTTAATAAAAACAGTCGGAAGTAAAAGTATAAATCCAATAATTATTAATGCAATAATAAATTTCCATATGAATTTCACCCATTTACCATAAGGAATTCTGGATATACCCAGCACGGCAATCAGAACCCCGGAGGTAGGAGTAATCATATTAGTGAATCCGTCACCAAATTGAAAAGCAAGAACGGTAGCTTGCCTTGAAACTCCTATAAGGTCAGAAAATGGAGCCATAATCGGCATGGTAATCGCTGCTTTTGCTGAAGCTGAAGGAATAACAAGATTTATCATTGTTTGTATTCCATACATAAGACCAAGGGAAGTTACCTTTGAAGAACCTTCCATACTTGAAGCCACAGAATTTAATAATGTATTTATAACTTTTCCGTCCTCAAGAATAATTATGATGCCGGCAGCCAGTCCCACTACAAATGCTGCCGAAAATATATCCTTAGCACCATTTATAAACTCTTTTACCACTCCATTTGCCGATAATCCTGAAGCAATTCCTCCAAATATAGCAAGAGCCATAAACAAAGCAGAAATCTCGGTTATATACCAATTGAATCCCAAAACCCCAATTACAAGATAAATAATTGTAAAACATAAAAGAGTCAGAATAAAGAAATGTACCGATTTTTTAAGAGAAACATATCCGAAATACAAAAAAAGGAGTGCTGCCACAGGAAGCAACCATGGTGCCGAATAATGTCCGGTACCAAAATTAATAGTACAATTACTACTGTATAATATCGTAAATATAATTATCCCGATTGAAACAATGATAAAGGAGACCCAAGATGAACGATTATGATAATATTGAACGCCTCCTTTTGTATAATCTACTCTTTCCCGCCAATACTTATCTTCTTCATACATTATGCTTTTGGTGGGATTCTTTTTAATTTTTGCCGCATAAGATAATACAAAAATAATCAGTAAAATATTCAATACGGACCAACATACGAGTCTATACTCTATACCAGAAAACATTGGTAAACCTGCAATATTCTGTGCAATTCCTATTGTAAATGGATTAAGTATCGCCCCTGAAAATCCTACATGTGCAGCAACATAAACAAGACAAACTCCTACTATTGAATCATATCCCATCGAAATGGCTAAAGGAACAAGAATAACCACAAAAGCTATCGTTTCCTCACTCATTCCGAATACCGCTCCGAACGTACTGAACATAAGCATAATCAATACCATTATGATATTATTAACCCCTATTCTCCGTAAAAAAGAGTTTTTTTCAAGTTTTTTAGTAAATTTTAAAAAAGAAAATATTCCGGCATCAATAGCCTTTGAACTGTTCACTATCCAGAAAGCTCCCCCGATAATAAGAATGAAAGCTATTATACCTGCCTGCCGTCCAAAACCTCTATATATTGATGAGAAAACTTGCCAGGTTTGAGGTTCAGCGCCTTTTGTAACCCACGTAGCAATAGCGCAAATAATTATTATTGCAAATATTATTACATAGGTGTTTGGGAACTCTCTCTTTTTCATGCTAAACAGCCAATAGTATTAATATTTGAGCTGTAAGAACCCTTAAAAACATAGTCAACGGATAAACAGTAGCATATGTCACAGCCGGAAGGGATCCTCCTATAGAATTGGAATATGCAAGGGCCGGCGGATTAGTAGAGCTACCCGCAATCAATCCCAAAATCTGAAAATAATTCAGTTTGCAGCCCCAACGTGCAATCGCAGATATTATTATAATAGGAATAATCGTTATCAGGAAACCATACAATATCCAATTATACCCACCTGAAATAACTGTATCAACAAATCCCTCTCCGGCACCAAGCCCTACTGCGGCAAGAAATAATGAAATTCCTATTTCCCTCAACATTCTATTTGCACTTAATGTTGTATAAGTGACAAAATGATATTTAGGACCAAAGCTGCTAAGAAGAATAGCAATAATCAGAGGGCCTCCGGCCAAGCCTAATCTGACAGGCTGAGGAATTCCGGGAAAAACAAACGGAATGGAACCGAGCAGAACACCTAAGGCAATTCCTATAAAGAAAGTGATTAAATTGGGTTCACGCAACTTCTCTAACGAGTTTCCCAATAAATCAGAAACTTTTTCGATAGCTTTTTCATGGCCAACAACCATAACTCTATCTCCCATTTGTAATATCAAATCCGGGGAAGCCATCAAATCCACCCCAGCACGATTTACACGGGTTATATTTATACCGTAAATTGTTCTTAATTTCAGATCCATCAATTTTTTCCCATTAACAGCCGGTTTAGTGATGAGAACTTTTCTTGCCACAAGTTGAGTATCAAGTTTATCCCAAACCGATTTATCCATTTCTATTTTTTCTCCTAAAAATGCGACAACCTTATCAATATTTGTTGAGGAGCTTACAATTAACAACTTATCTCCTTCATTTAAAACTGAAGTGGAAGAGGCTATTACTATAGGTTCATTCTGATGATATAACCTTGATATAACAAATTGCAAATCAGTAAGTTTATCTATATCAAGAATTGTCTTACCAAAAACTGCCGGATTTTTTACAACCACTGCTAATCTTGTAGCTGCATCTGCAGGTGCTGCGTAAGCCTCTGCAGCCGCCCTTTCAGTGACAACATCTACTTTAAATATTTTTTTAATCAACAGCATGGCAAATATTACCCCTATTACACCTAAAGGATAAGCAACTGCGTAACCCATTGCAATAGTAGGATCTTCCATCTTAGCTGTTTCAAGAAGAGTCTGTTGAGCAGCACCTAGACCGGGAGTATTTGTTACGGCCCCTGACAACACTCCTACCATTGTTATCAGAGAGGTACCGGTAACAAGATGAATAACATAGGTTACTATACATCCCAAAATCACAAAACCACCGGCAAGAATATTAAGTGTTACTCCTCCCTTTTTAAAAGAGGCAAAAAATCCAGGTCCTACTTGTAACCCGATTGTATATATAAACACTATCAATCCCAGTTCCTTAACAAAATGAAGAGTATTCTCATCAACACGCATTCCAAAATGACTAACAATAATACCGATAAACAGAATCCATGTAATACCTATTGAAACTCCTGCAATTTTAATCTTACCCAAAAAAGTTCCTATGGCGACAACCAGTGCCAACAACAAGAGAGAATGAGCAACTCCGCTCCCAAAAAATAAGTTTGAAATCCAATCCATTATTGAAATAAATATATTTTATCGTTTCTGCGCAATTTTTTAGAGAAAGGGATTGAGCATAAATCTCCCTTATGAGCTGTATTAACACTAATCAGATCAACTCTTATCTCAGTAACATTATATTCGACGACTCCTGTCGAAGAACCAATAATCAAAATGAAATCACCGACAGAAAAAGATCCCGTCTCAACCAAAACTTCTGCTACACTTATATTACTGAAATAGTTTGTAACTTTTCCTACATATTTTTTTGTTCTGGTGGCTTTATTGCCGTATACCTGACTCCATTCTCCCAATTTTGCTCCCTGATAATATCCGTCCCAAAAGCCACGATTAAAGACGGTCATTAGTTTTTCTTTAAGAGATTTTGCATATTCAGGTGTGTATCTACCTTCTATTACAGCATCTGCAGCATCTCTATACGTTCTTGTAACTGTTTTCACATATTCTGCAGAACGTGCACGTCCTTCTATCTTAAAAACCGTTACTCCCGCATCTATTATTTTATCAATAAATTCAACTGTACAAAGATCTTTAGGAGACATTATGTATTTATTGTCTATTTCTAAAGAATTTCCTGTTTCAAGGTCAGTAACCTGATACCCACGCCGACATAATTGATAACAATCACCTCTGTTTGCAGAGGCGCCATATTCATGTAAAGAAAGATAGCATTTACCTGAAATTGCCATACATAATGCTCCGTGACAAAAAAGTTCAATTTCTAAAGGACGCCCTGAAGGGCCTTTGATTTCATCTTTATCAATTATTCTTTTTATCTCTTTAACCTGTATCAGAGTAAGTTCGCGTGCCAATACTACTACATCTGCAAATTGAGAATAAAATCGAAGACTTTCAGAATTTGATATGCTTAATTGAGTCGAAATATGTACCTCTAAGCCCAAAGAACGAGCATAAAAAACAGCTGCCATATCAGATGCAATAATCGCTGAAACACCAGCCTCTTTCGCTTTTTTTAGTGTTTCCTTCATATTCTCCAAGTCATCATTATACAAGACAATATTCAAAGTCAAATATGTCTTTACTCCATTTTTTTTACAAATGGAACAAACTTCCCCCAAATCTTCAGTGTCAAAATTATTTGCCGAATGAGAGCGCATATTCAATTTGCCCACTCCGAAATAAACCGAATCAGCACCTCCCTGAATAGCAGCCACAAGACATTCAAAGTTGCCGGCCGGAGACATTATCTCAATTCTATTTAATTTTTTATTTCTCACGATATATTATCAGTTCAGAAAATTCTTTAAGTTTTTCAAGTTGATTTTCCTTCAATCCCACATTAGAGACTGCCTCCATAGCCTTTCTCTGATATTCAAGAATCACATTTAAAGCATTGTCCTTTATTCCTAAATCAATGTACAGATTCCGCATCTGCTCAACCTTTTCAGTTGCACTATCTTCTCCCATTTCCATAATATGTGACAACCTGTTCTTATTCTCTTCAGTTGCCAGCCGGAGACTCTCTACCAATAACCAGCTTTTCTTATTATTTAAAATATCCCCTCCTATCTTCTTTCCAAAAATCTGTGCATTCCCGAATGTATCAAGATAATCATCGGTAATCTGAAATGCTATCCCCAAAAGGAATCCATATTTATACAAAGCATCAGATATTTCATTCGAAGCCCCTCCTATTATAGCACCCATTTTTGCGGAACAAGCTAAAAGAGCCCCTGTTTTAAGACCTATCATATTGAGATAATCCGCGTTTGTTATAAAAGGCATTTTTTCATAATCCATATCATATTGCTGCCCTTCACAGACCTGAGCTGCAGTTGTAGAAAACAATTCAAGCACCTGAGAGAGTTTATCTCCCGTATATGCCGCCAAATATCTGTATGCCATAATAGACATTACATCTCCTGAAAGAATTGCACAATTTCCCCCCCATTTTTTATGGACTGTCGGTTGATTCCGTCTGGTTTCTGCTTTATCCATAATATCATCATGAATTAAAGTAAACCCATGAAATATTTCAAGAGCCAATGCGGGATATACAATTGATTTATTTATGTTATCCGAAAAAAGAGAAAAAGTAATGATACATAATCTAGGCCTAACCCTTTTACCTCCAATAGAAATCATATATTCAATAGGATTGTAAAGAGATTGAGGATCCCCACAAATGTCCATATTGAGAATACTTTTCTCTATTATCCAATCTATTTCCTTTAATGTATACATAAATTCTTATTTGTTACGGCAAAGGTAACGTATTTTGCACAAATTACTATCTTTGCGCCAATGGAAAAAAAAGGAATAGCCACAATAGTAAAACATACTGGAAGTCATTATTTATTATCAGAACTTCCTGAATGGAACCTTTTTCCGGCCATCATCAGAGGAAAAATGAGATTAAAGTCTTCTTCCTCTACAAATCCGATCGCAGTTGGTGATAAAGTGGAATATATCATTGATATGGATTCAGACGAACCAATGGGAATGATAAAGAACGTTCTTCCGAGAAAAAATTACATCATTCGCAAATCAACCAATCTCTCGCGACAATCTCATATTATTGCTGCAAATCTTGATCTGGTTTTTCTTGTTGTTACTCTCGTTTTTCCGGAGACCAAACTTGCTTTCATAGACCGTTTTCTACTTACATGTGAAGCATATAAAATACATGTAATAATTCTATTAAATAAAATAGATCTGTATAAAGAAGAATATAAAGAACAGGTTACCTCGTTTAAAAAAATTTACGAAGGTGCCGGTTATGAAATATTGGAAATATCAGCTCTTAAAAACGAAAACATCGATTTACTGAGAGAAAAATGTAAAGGAAACATATCTCTCTTCTCCGGAGTATCCGGGGTTGGAAAATCATCAATAATAAAAGCGCTTGACCCTTCTCTTTCACCAAAAATATCGGAAATATCACAATATCATTTACAAGGGAAACACACAACTACTTTTTATGAAATGCATCCCATTCAAAGCGGAGGTTTTATCATAGATACCCCAGGCATAAAAGGCTTTGGAATCGTTGATATAAAAGTTGAGGAGTTAAGCACCTATTTCCCGGAAATGCTCAAAGTTATGGATAATTGTCATTTCAAACCATGCACTCACACCCATGAGCCAGGATGTGCAGTAAAAGCCGGAGTAGAGAATGGAACAATCTCTCCTGAAAGATATTATTCCTATCTTGGAATGTTAGAAGAGGAGACCAAATACCGTCAATGAATAAACAGATTCTTAAGCTCGCTATTCCAAGCATTCTTGCAAATATAACTGTTCCTCTAGTGGGAATAGTAGATTTAGCTATTGCCGGACATCTTGGAAGTGCAGCAAGCATAGGAGGAATTGCTATTGGAACAATGCTATTCGACCTGCTTTATTGGAATATGGGATTTTTAAGAGTAGGAACCGGAGGAATCACTGCTCAAGCCTACGGGAGAAAAGATTATAAGGCTGCCATGAACGCTGCCACACAAGGCATTGCAACGGCTTTAACTGTCGCCTTATTTATATGGATAATACAATGGGGATATGTTGAAGTCTCTTTTTCTTTAATAAAATGTACTCCTGAAGTAGAAAATCTGGCAAGACAATACTTTTTCATAAGAGTTTGGGCAGCTCCGGCCACCCTATGTTTAATGGTATTTAAAGGATGGTTCATTGGAATGCAAAATACAGTTTTTCCTATGTCTGTTGATTTAACAGTAAATATTTTAAATCTTGTTCTTAGTTATATTCTGGCAATTCATACTCCAATGGGCATTAAGGGAATAGCATTTGGAACAATAATTTCTCAATATTTAGGGCTTATTCTTGCCATTTTATTAATAAGGTTAAATTTTAAAAAGTTTTTCCAATATATAAATATCAAGGCAAGTATTAAATTAAAAGATATGCGACAATTCTTTGCCATGAACGGTAATCTGTTTGTGCGTTCAGCTTGTATGCTTGTCATATATACAGGATTCACCTCCATTGCCGCCAATTATGGTAACACCCTTTTAGCGGTAAGTTCAGTAATGATGAAACTACTGCTGCTATATTCTTACCTTGTTGATGGTTTCGCCTATGCCGGAGAAGCCCTGACCGGACGTTTTATAGGAGAAAATGATTCATATTCACTTCACCTTGTAATAAAAAAACTATTTATCTGGTGTATTGGAATAGGTGTCTTATCTACAGTAATATATGCTTTTGCCGGAGAACCACTTATCAGATTATTGACAGATAATGTCGAAGTTATTAAGGCCTCTAAACCTTTTCTTTTCTGGTTACTGTTAATGCCAGTGGTAAGTTGTGCGGCATTCACATGGGATGGAATTTATATTGGAGCAACCGCGTCAAGGGCTTTACGAAATGGAATGATATTATCTTCTGCTTTTTTTATTTTGTCATATCTTGCCCTTAAAGGAATAATGGGAATACAAGCTCTCTATCTGGCTTATTTCGTCCATTTGATTATAAGAACAATTTATATGAGCGTAATGGCAAAAAAAGAGATATACGGATTGTTGGATTAAAAGCAAATCACAATTAAGTGAAAGTTGTGCCGTCTTCACGCTCCCGCTTTTCTTCATATAATACCCGCTTTATTATTTCAGCTGTAGCCTGTGGCTTTTCAGAAGCAGCAAACGGATCATCTGTTGAGGGTTTCAAAACTTCTTCCCCACAGGTTTTATACACAATTGACTGCGATTGTTTCTTAATTTAACCTTTTTTTAGTGGGTTTTCTCCACTTGTTGCACCAAAAAATACATTCAGGAGCATAACTAATAGTACAATAATGTAAAACATAACTTTTTAATTTAGATTGTTATTATAAATAAATTGTTTTTATAGGCTATAATACATCGCCCTTGCTCTAAATATCTTTTCTTTGTCTTCATAAGTTTAGCCTCCCCAAGCCCCTCCGAAGGAGGGTATGTAAAAATGTTATACTTTATAAAATCATTCATATCTGGTTTTAGATATAAACTCTGGATTTGTTTATTATGATACAAAGAAACGGGGAGTTTTTGACAACTTATGACAATGAGAAAAAAAGTACCAAATAAAAGCAAACTTTTTCTCCAAGATGAAAAGAGAGGCAGTGCAAAAAAACAGACTGCTTATGTCAATAAGAATTTATTTTGGATATTTTTCAGGTGAGAGGAAATGTATTTTTGTAATTCCGGGGTTTCAATAATTTCAATATCGTCCAGCAATCCCATTACAAAACGTCCCACACCATCATAAGAACAAACTTCGGATTCAAATATCCATTCGTTATCGGATAGTTTGTTGATATATTTTGAAGCCAAGGGAAATTCTTCTGTCAGCAGGTTGGCGGCACGCAAACCCAGTTTGAGTTTTACGGGTTTAGTTTCATTGCTGTTCATGCGGAACACATCGATATAGCCGGATTGGTGGTTTGCCTCGTATTGCCAGGCTTCAGGCAATATCTCTACACTCCCAATTCTTGAGATTTTGAAGAGTTTGTTTTTATTTTCTTCCGGGCAATAACACCATACCTGTACATAATTGGTGGTAAACGCATAAGCCTCTACCTCTCTATCGCGAATATCGTTGCCGTGTGCCGAAGAATAGTTTTTCAACACGACCCGTTTCTTATTCTCAATGGCTTCTACCAACTGCTTGATATTACATCCGTTTTTACCACTTACAATGGTTTCTGCCAAAATGTTGTAGTCGTAAACGGTGTAGAGCTTCTTTTTGAGGTTCTGTTTGAGCAGGTTGTTTTCGTCAATGCTTTCAATAGCCGATTTGAGAATAAAAGCTTCTTCTTCGGTGAAATGGATTAGCTCGCTAATGTCTTTAAAATAAGGCGAGGATTTGTCGAGCTTTGGGCAATTGTTCGTCTTTTTAATGACAAACCCGGCATCCCTAAAGGTGTCGATATAACGATAAACAGAGCGGGACGAAATAGCCAGTTTGTCGGCAATTTCATCTACGGATAATGAGTTATTAGCTGTGAGCATTTTCATTAACCTGAGTAAGCGTTCGAGTTTGGGTTGATCCATGGTATTTGATTTAAAGGCCTGCCCCCTAACCCCCTAAAAGGGGAATAAGAGTTTGGACTTGAAGACTTATTCTACATATTTTAATTGACTATATTGACTAACAAATTACTACTAATTGCCCAATTTGCCCAACTATTGCCCAACTATTGCCCCATTCCGATAAATAAGTTTTTCGTATCATCCGGTTGTTTCGGTCGTTTATCGGCAATTTTGATTTTTTATCGGGCATATCCACCAAAATTCACTCTCTTTATTTGTGCAATGGCGTTTATTTGGCGTTATTAAATCCGCTTTAGCGTTATTGCTCCCAATATTCTCCTCTACCTCGGACAAACCACAATCAGCATTACCCGCTTTGCGGGCTTTTTGCACGCTCGTTGCACGCAATGCGGGCTTTCAGCATTAAGATATTGAGCCAATTATGAGGCAATTGAGCCAATTATTTTTATCCGTCAATTAATCGCCATAACCGCCATAATTAAATTTCTTTTATTGTGCGTTTTGTGCAATTATTGTGCAATATCACGAAATAGTAGTATCTTTGCAGCCGAGTTCATTTCTTATTTGAGAAAAGGAAATCGAAGAACGCAAGCCATAGAAGCTCTGCTTTTTTTGTTTTTATACAGCTTCTTCACACGAATAGGAACAAAAGTATAAAAAAAACAACAGACAACAACACAACTGTATTAACATTAATTTATAGCAGTTTTAATTTTCCCATCACTGATAAATTTGGTTACGGTCAAACGATTAACTCCCAGTATCCGACCGATAGCACTTTTGGAAACATTTTTATTAAGTAGAGCCTGTATCTCTTTTTCTTTTCCTGTAAGCTTTACGTGAGAAGATTTCCTGCCCTTTGGACGTCCTAATATAACTCCTTCTGCTTTTTTGCGTGCCAACGCTTCTTTGGTGCGCTGAGAAATAAGATTTCGTTCGATTTCGGCAGATAGACCAAATGCAAATGCAAGTACCTTAGAATTGATATCACTCCCCAAACGGTAATTATCCTTGATAGTCCAAACCTGAATATCCCGATTCATACATTCGTTAAGGATACCCATAATCATCAACAGATTACGACCCAAACGGGATAGTTCTGAGCAAATGAGAATATCTTCTTTCTTCATTTTTTTGAGTAGTTTTCCTAATTTTCGGTCTTCCACATTCTTTGACCCTGAAATGGTTTCTTCTATCCATTTATCCACTACCAAAACACTTTTGTCGCAAAATTGATTGATTTCATAACGTTGGTTTTCTACTGTTTGTTTGTCGGTACTTACCCTGATATAGCCGTAAATCATACTTCTGTTTGTTTAAATTTATATTGAATTGAACTGTTTAATTTAAACCAAAAGTAGCTATAATAAACGTAATCGTTTTTTATAATCAGGATTCCAGCGTTTTTATTAATCAAAACGCAAGCTTTTGTGAATTTATCAACTCCGAGAGTTGGGTTATTTTATCTTCCATTGAGAAACAGATAAAAGAGAAAATTGAACGGATAGGGATACCACTCAAAAATTGGGATATTCAAATTAACTACGGAATTAAAACCGGGTTTAATGACGCTTTTATTATTGACGGTGCAAAGCGGAAAGAGTTAATAGAAATTGATCCCAAAAGTGAGGAGATTATACGACCGTTTTTATTAATCAAAACGCGGTGAATTGCAATTTCAATACAAGCGAAAGTTGGGTAATACTAAGCCCGATAGAACAACAAATCAAGGCTAAAATTGAAGCAGTTGGAACTCCTTTGAAAGACTGGGATATTAATATTTACAGAGGAATCTTGACCGGTTATAACGACGCATTTATTATAACCGGAGAAAGGAAAAATGAACTCATTGCTCAAGATCCAAAATCTGCGGATATTATACGACCTATTTTACGTGGCAGAGATATTAAAAGGTATGGATATGAGTTTGCAAATTTATGGCTTATAAACAGCCATAACGGAATAAAAGAAAAAGGTATAAACCCCATTGATATAAATGAATACCCTGCTATTAAAACTCATTTAGACCAGTATTGGGATAAAATTTCTATTCGCTCCGACAAAGGAGATACTGCTTATAACTTACGGAACTGTGCTTATTTGGAGGATTTTTATAAACAGAAAATTGTGTTTCAGGAAATGGTAAGTGAACCAAGTTTTATATTAGATTTTGAGGGAAAATATATGTGTTTAGATACTGCCAGAATAATTACTGGTGAAAATTTAAAATTACTACTTGCGGTTCTAAACTCAAAAATATTTTTCTTCTCTGTGAAATATTTCTATGGTGGTGGTAGTTTAGGTGAATTAGGAGTTAGAATGAAACATACATTTTTTGAAAAATTTCCAATTCCAACATTATGTATTGGTGACGTTGAAAAGATACATGATTATATTTCAACACCAAATATTAAGAATATTGAAAAAATTGATAAAATTTTATATAGATCATTCCTATTAGAAGAAAATGAAATTGAATTTATTGAATCTCAATAAACCCAATCTCTTTCCTTTCCGCTTGGGTCAATTTATACAAATCGAATATCAAATTATCAATTTCCATTTCAAGTTGTTTCGTTGACGAGTTATTTTGTTTTTTATTTTGAAGATCAAGGACTATGTTCTCAAAATTACGATTGACCATTTCTGAAACTTGCAAGACAGGGATTTTATCAAAGAATATTTTGCTCAGTTCTCTTGTGCCTCCTTGTAATTCAGGAAAACTATCTCTAAAACAAAACTTGAATAACGAGGAGTTAAGAAATGCTGTCAAAAATGATATGTTTGAACCAGTTATAATGAAACATTTTTGATTTGTGTAGAATACTTTATTGTCTAAGTAAAAAGGCATATACTTTGTCATATTTGGATATATGATTTTTTGTTTAGAGAAATCCTCCCAATACCCTATGCTGTCTTGAGTTTCAAACCATTGATTATTAGTCTTTTTTCTTGCCTCCTTATCGCCTGTTTGTTTTAAGCGATCATACCCAAAGCTCATAAGGTGTTGTTTTACAGCAGGATATTGTTCAATATCAATTTTCAGACTTGGGAATGTTGTAATCAAGTATAAATCAGCAAATTCATAGGTGTAACGCTTGATATCACGTCCTCTTAAAAGCGGTCAATTCTTTTATACCATTCGATTTGAATATACAAGCCTTGGTATTTCCTTTGTTTTCTTCCTTTGAAAAAAGAAGAATATTAGTATCAACTGTAGCCGATTCAAATATTTTAACGCCAGCAAAATCGATTAAAAGTTCCGGATTCGTATTTTCAGCAAAGAATTTCCGTGTGCTTGCCCCATACCCAGCACGCATCCATTTGTTTGAAGTAATAAAACATAATTTTCCCTGCTCACAAAGCAATTCATAACCTCGCTCATAGAAAAGACTATAAAGGTCACCTGTCCGTTCAAAAGTTTTAAATTGGCATTTTTGATATAACCCAGACAAAAATCCACCATTATTCTGCATTTGAACATAGGGCGGATTGCCAATTACTATATCAAACCCCTGTTTAAGTCCAAACATCCATTCAACATCAAACCATTCAGCATGAGTGTTTTGATCGTAAGGATTCCATAAAGCCAATTGTTTGGCATCATCAGGAGCAAAATCATTATTTTCTTCCAGTAGATTAGCCAATTTCTCACGGAGTTTCTTGTCTTCAGTTCTATATTCTCTTTTCTTTTTAGAAGTATCAGCACCAAAATGCAAGTGTCGAATTTCAAGCAATGATTTTTTTGTAACTTCTATTTGCGGGTCTTCAAACAGATTACCCATTGAATTTTTCTTAGCCAGTCCTATAAGTGTGTTTGCTGCTACAAACTTGGTTTCCAGATTAGGCAATGGTTTTATACCAAAATTGTCTGCATTATTATTAGGTATTTGTTCACAAATAAGCGAAATAAAGAAGCGTAATTTGCTAATTTGCACAGCTATTGATTGAATATCAACACCATAGATACAATTTTCAATTAAACGTAATTTAAGTTCATAGGTAGATATAGAATTCGGCAACGGTAACTTTTTAATAATTGCCAATATTCTTTTTAATGCACCCATCGGGAATGCCCCAGAACCACAAGCTGGGTCAAGTATTTTAATATTTAGTAATGTTTTATAAATATCTGAACAAAGTTTTAAATCTGGTTTATCATTATTTTCGTTCAATATGCTATCTATATCTGAGGCATCACATTTTAATTGACTAATTAAATATGCTTTTATACTCTCGTCAACCATATAATCTACTATTTCACGAGGCGTATAGAAAGAACCACTTTGTTTGCGAGCAGTTTCTTTTGTTTCAGGATTATATGTCCCCAACAGGTTTTCAAAGACTTTACCAAGAAGTTCAGGATCAAGAGCCACTTCAATATCTGAAGGTGTATTTTCTTCAATCGTAAAGTTGTATTTATTCAATAAAGGTATCAGCCCTTTTTCTTTTTCAAAAAATAATATATTAGGTATATGAGCTCTTGATTGTTTATCTTTTTTCCGGCTAAAACCATCACTGTAAATAATTTTTCCGTCACTATCCGGTGTGTCTTTATCTAAACATTCAAAAAGACCTCCATTCAAGAAAGGAACTTTACTGAAGAGTTCAATTACTTCATCTGTTGATATTGAAAACTCATCGGCATATCTATAGAGAGTTTTTATGCCATATTGCAATTTGTTTTCGTGAAATGTACCATCTTTAGCAAAATCTCGGTCTTCTATTTTGTTATTGAGAGTTGCAAAAAAGAGGTTTTGCAAAATAGCTCTGTAATAGTTATCCTGTTTGGGGTTAAAAGGGTCGAAATCTAATAAAACAGACTTTAGTTTATCAACACTAAAAATAGAATCAGGTATAAGTTTCTTTTGCTTGATAAACCAAACAAACATTATTCTTGTTATGAGCCTGATAATATGTTCTTCTATTTGTCTGTCGTCCTTTTCAGTATTTCTATCATTTGGAAAACTAACTCCAATTTCTTCGGATAAAGCCCATTGATACCATGCAAATAATTCCAGATAAAATTGTTTAGTAAGTACTTCCACGGAAAAGCGTTCCAAAAGGTCTTTGAAATAATCTCCATCTTTGGGTTTGATACGTCCTTTTTCTCTCAAAAACTGTTCGGGTGTTTTGGTGTGGGCATCTTCTCCCAAGAAGTATGAATATCGACGTGGATTTGAATAATTGCGTGTAATACGCGAAGATTGCTCCTTTTGTTCGGCTTCGATTTGCAGTAAAGAGAAACGATAGTTTTTGCTACCTTCCGGCACAAAAGCCACCAAAGCCCGGTTGCAATAGCTTTTTCGTAATAACAATTGAAAAGCATCACGTGAAATACCTACCCTGGCATCGTGAGTAGATTTATGAGTTATTTCAAAAACTTCTAAGTCGAGACTCGGACATTTACCCAAACGAATAGCCGTAGTAGCATATTTGCTTGCAAAATCGAGGCTTAAATTTTCTTCTTTAGCGTTGAAATCTTCCGGTAAAAAGTCTTCTGAAAAAAGGAATGATGAAAAATTATCGCGGTTGTATTCAGCTTTAAAATTGAACATATATGCTTTTGGATTTTAGAGGTCTAATTGCAATTCTTTAGACTCAATAGCATTTGAGATTACGCTATCGCTGTCTATTTCTTCTGCATGAATCATTGTTTCCACACCGTGTGAGATATTGTCGTAAGTATGTAGCACTTTTTGTAAATAATCATGACTAATCATATCCGGCAAACTTGAATAGTCAGCCGTTTTTAATCTGTTTATCTGCCTTAATGCATAACCGGATATGGCATCGTGTTCAACAGCCATTTTCAAATCTTCGAGATAGTCAATACTACAACCTTTCATTTGGATTATCACCCTGATTTTATCCAATGCCTTACGTTTTGTTTGCTCGGTATCTCCCTCCGATTCTGTAAAGAATAACTCATTTTTAATGGCTTCATAAGTAACTTCAAACTCTTTGCTGACTTCGAATGATTTTTCATCTATATCAGTTTCCATTAGTTTGAATGCTTCTTCAGGGGTAATGTCAACAATATCTTTTTTGTTTCGACCAAAGCGGAAAACAAAATCATTACCCCGTTTAGCAAATACAAGAACACCTTTCTCTGGCAAATGCGTTTGACGGCGAATTTTACAACGTAATGGCAAACTCAATGCTTCTGTCATCACTGGTAAACCTATCACTTCCTCTAATTGACGACGATATTTCACATCCCACGATTCAGATTCGTCAACCGCAATAAGTTTTTTGTATTGATCGCTAAAGTAAGACCGTAATTTTTCCTCACTGGTTAGAATCTTTGTATCTTCACCCATAATGGCATGAATCATAGCCATTTTAAGCATTGAAATTTCCTGAGTGCGGGTTTCAGCTTCGCCAATATCGGTAGGGAAATAATTGTAAATATGGAGTTTGGAGAACATTTTTTTGTTGATACGATTGATACGACCCACGCGCTGAATAACCCGGGTAGGATTATATGGAATGTCATAGTTGAAAATAGCACCAGCACGGTGTAAGTTGTACCCTTCGGAAATGGCATCGGTAGCTACCAATACCTGAAATACATTTTGTTGTTTATGCTCAATAAGTCCTGCGTCGAAATTTGCCCGAATTATTTCTTTGTTACCTCCGGAAGATTGAGCAGAAGTATATGCAAAAACAGGCAATCCAGCTGCTTTCATTTTCTTACCTAAATACTCAACAGTATCCGCAAATTGACTAAAAACAACAATTTTTCTGTTTGGATCTTTCTTTATTTTAGCTGAAATGATTTTGATAAACTCTTTCAGTTTTGGGTCGTTATCCTCAGTAACCTTTTGCCATTGTTTTTGCAATGTTTTCAACAATTTAATATCGGCATGTAAATCTTCAAAGAATGAAGGAAACAACCAATCTGTTTTAATTTCAAACATCCCTCTTGCCTCTAACTTGCCAATGGCAGCATCTATTTGTTCGTCCACCATTTCCGGTATCATATCACTTGTACTTTCATACAAATCTTCAATGTCAGGAAGTTGTCCTTTTTTGAATACCGGAACAGACTTTCTTTTCTCAGCCCACACTAAGATATTCTCACAATTGAGAATCATATTATCCAGCGATTTGTGAAAGGAATATTGAGAACTTTCGAAACGACGAACCAATAAAGTGCGCATGAATTTTGATAAGTTTCGTTGAGTACCTCTAAATAAATTGTATTCAAGACCAGCTGCTTCAATTGCTGCTTTTAATTTTTCTTCAAATTCGGGCTTTACATACACAACGGGTTTGTAACGAGCTGCCTGAAAAATGATTTGCTCTGATTTTTTCTCTTCAATTACATTATCAGACTCATAATCAAAATCATCTTCTGTCAGGTTATTGTCAGTATCTTTTGGTGAAATTTGTTGTAATGTGCTTATATACAAATCTCGCAAGTTCCCTAACTTATAATCTAATAATTCAGGATCGGCAACTTCAGCAAATTCTATGTTTTGGAGCTTTAAATCTTTAGCATAGGAATCTATTCCCTTCAAATCAAGACGAGAACGACGAATGACTAATGGGCCAATAATATTGCGGATACGCTTTGCAATACTTTCTACTGCCAACTGCAATTCATCCCCGCTAATTTCTTTTGCTTTCTGCGATTTCTTGAGTTGCTTATATGTGGAGATAAGTTCCCTGAAACTTTCTCCCAGATTTTCAACTGTTTGAAGAGTGGATTTTGTTGGAATCTGAAACAATTTCACCATCGAATATATATCTGAAGGTTGATTGTTAAACGGAGTTGCAGTCAACAACATTACTTTATTACCTTGGCAAAATTGGTGGAGTAATGCATAATCACGGGTAAATTCATTACGATAAGTATGTGCTTCGTCAAGTATAATAAGCCATTGTTCATCCCCACGTGTCAACATTCTGTATTTATCCAGTGCTTTCTCTATCATGCCTCTACTGTAAACGAAAGCATTGATATTAAATTCTGATCTATATTCTTCCCATTGCGGAACAAGGTGAGGAGGTGCAATAATAATCGTTCTTAAGTTGAGATTATTTGCAACAGCTGAACCAATAATACTTTTGCCTAAACCTACTACATCGGAAATAATTACACCATTGTGTTTTTCAATGGTAGTTAATGCCATGCGAACAGCATCTTCCTGATACTTTAGGTTGAGGAACTTACCTTTCGTAATATCGTAAGGTGTTCTGATATGTTTTGACGTATCAATGTTGAAATACTCATACAGAGACTTGATATAAAGTAAATAAGGGGACGGCAGTTTCTCGTACCAAATATGCTTTATAACTCCATTGTCAAAGTCGGTAATATGATCTTTGTCGGCAATAACAACAGCGTTTTCCCATAGATCAGCAAAGATTTTCTCAGCTTCAATATATTCGGCTTTGTTTTGAAAGCGAACATTGATTTCATTTTGACCGCGCAGTCCACTATATGTAAGATTACTCGAACCTGTTATAACGGTTCCAGGAGTTTCACCATCCTCTGTAAACTCTTCACGGTACGTGAAAATATACATTTTAGCATGGCATGGGTCTAAAGTTTTCCGTATCTCCAATGAACCATCTTTGATTTTCTGATAATATATTTTGAAGGCTTCTGCTCGTTTAGAATTTTCGAAATAATCAGATTTATTGAACAGGTAGGTTAGCGACTCATTGAATTCGTTACGAATCTCTTGTCTCGAAGAAGTTTTCTTTTTGAATGCAAAATCAATTTCAGAGGTTTTGTTTTGTAATTCTCTATCCATTTCCAAACCAACTAATATACGCATCTTTTTGTCAACGATATTGGTGTAAATTTCCTCAATGCCGGAAAAATAAAAATATCCAACCAAAAAGTCAAGACTTGTTGCTTTGCTTGGCAAAATGCCCTGAATGACTTTAGAAAGGTTATTTTCTCCGTGATTTGTTATGAAGTATTGGCTCATAGGAAAGAGATATTATTGAGAATTTAATTTGCTTACAATAGTTTTTTCAATGTTTCGGCATCAGGCAAAATGTTACGATATTGTTCCGGGAGTTGTGTAGCCAACTGATAGGTGGCTACTCCCATGGGTTTACTTGTATCGCGAAAAGCAAATTCAACAATTTTTTTACTTTGTGATTTACAGAGAATAATACCAATGGAAGGATTCTCGTGCGGCAGTTTAATATATTCGTCGAGAGCAGAGAGGTAAAAATTGAGCTTTCCGGCATATTCGGGCTTGAACTCGCCCCGTTTGAGCTCAATGGCTACCAGACATTGGATTCTGCGATTAAAGAACAGCAGGTCAATAAAAAATTCTTTCTCATCCACTTCCAACCGATATTGATTGCCCATAAATGAAAAATCGTTTCCCAACGCCATTATAAATTTCTTGATATGCAGCACTATTTCATTTTCTAATAGTCGCTCATCCAACTCATCGAGATCTTCGATATTGATAAAGTCGAGCAGATATTCATCTTTGAATGATTGCAAAGCCTGTTTTTGCAAATTGGTATTTTGAATCGTATTTTCAAAATTATTGGGTAATGAGCCTTGTTTTTGAAAGAGCGATATTTTAAGGTTGTATTTTAATTTTTCTACACTCCAAAATTCCATTGCACATTTACTGATATAAAACAGCCTTTCTTCAACCGTTTTTGTTTTAATCAATATTTCATAATGGTGGGTAAAGCCAATTGCTAAGAAGTGATCAAAATTTAGATTGACCAAATCGTCCGTTACTGACGGACGTTTCACCAGCAACAAATCTGTTTGAATTTCGTCCGCTGACAACGGACGAATTATAGAATTTTGATTTTCAGTAGTTTGAATATATTTTTCCCATTCTTCATAAAACTGCCTCATTCGCTTTATATTCACAGGAGAGAACCCGCGCAGTCCGGGGAGTTCGTATTGAAGTTTTGCAGAAATGGTTTCAATAGCATTTGTCCCCCAAAAATGGTTACGGCTATTTTCAGAAATGAACTTTCCGATACCGTAATAAAGCGAGAGCAACTCACGGTTTACCAACGTTGCTGCCCGATACCGGCTCTTCAGAATCGCATCTTTGAGAGCTTGAATAGCCAGATTGAAATTTGTTTGGGTTTGTTGCTCCATAATCATCTGTATTTTATAAGCCGTGACTTCTCGTCCTTTCTTAATCGTCTGGTTTTCTTTGCGAAAACTATATTCTTTTTGTCTTATCCTTTATTTCCAAAGAACTGTCATATTCAGAACAAAAATAGACAATTATTCACAAACAAAACGGACAAAAGAGAAAAGTTTTCAACTGAAAAAGTGCAAAGAGAATATTTCTTTTTGACAACTCGTGTCATTAGGCAAATTTTTATTCAATTTGGCTCTTTTTCAAATAACTTCCGTGTACCTGCCGCACCAATAATCCGGCATTGCAAAAGCGGGCAATTTGCTTGTCGGCTGTGCTTTCGGAGATTTGCAACTGCGAGGCTACTTCAATGTATCGGGTACGGTCGAATTGCGGGGATAGTGCTTCAAACAACGCCATTCGGGGATTGGTATTTGGCGTTTGATTTTGAGCAACTTGTAGCAATTGACGAAACACATAAGCGGCATGTTGCAAAAGCACTTTGACCATTTCCATTGCAATCTGAAAATCGGTGTCGGAACAAACTAAAAGCCCCTCCCAACCTCCCCGAAGGGGAGGAGCAATAAGTCGTAGAGTTGTCAAAATCATTGCAACGCGAAAGGTAATCAGCCCCAGAGGCGGATTGTCCCCACGTAATCGTTCCCCAGTAACTCCCAATATTGCTGTTGTATTTGCTCAAAATAGTGGTTGAACTGAGATTGCTGGCTACTTGAAAGCGAATGTTCATATAATAGAACATAAAACGGCTGAACAAGCCATTTTCGGCATCAGGATCTTTTTTATTGGCAACGTATTCGGCTTGTTGGCGTTTGTATTCTTCGTATTCCAGCTTGTTGGTTTCATGCAACTGGCAGTGTATGGGTTCGACCAATCGGCAGCACAACGATAAACGCCCTTTCCCTGCCGAAGCTTGGGCGGTAACGAATAGGAAGAGATTCTGGAAAACAGTAACGCCGCCATAAATTCCGTACACATTGGGCAGACAAGCAGAGGCAACTACCAAAGAACCAAGAAAAAGCAGGAAAACAGGAATACTGTTTTTACCTTTGGGTTGAGGCTGCTTTGTGCTATCCGGGCAATTTCATCGGTTGTAAGGAAACTTACAATTGCTTGCAAGATAATCAGCGAAGCCCTGTACAAATTCCCGCTTCACTTCCTGCATTTGGAGCGATTTATTGGGTAAGTTTCAGGGATTCTTTGTTGGCTTCCCATTCTTCCTAATGGCGTTTCCCATTCTGAAAGCAAATCACCATTTATCAAGTGCATCATACAATTGTGAATCGTCTCTTAGCCCGATAATGGATCCTTCTTTTCTGAAATAATATTTTACTACAATTTCTTCCTCAATAAGAGGCTTTATTTCACTTTTCTTGATTTTCAACATTGTTTCTTTGTCCATATCAATTTTAGATGCAAGAGCATCTATCTCTTTTTTGCATGTATCATATATTCCATCAAGTTTTGCACTCTTTATCATTTGGTCTATCTGAGTCTGAACACTACTTCTATAATCAAATTCACAGCCATCGGCATATTTCACAAAATCCTCATACTCAGTATCAG
>Ga0265297_10004071_pt1 | contig 24754 bp, 24 predicted proteins | sample Munlanlwell13791_FD_192502 | JGI IMG/M metagenome (GOLD analysis project Ga0265297, IMG submission 192502) | Leachate microbial communities from a municipal landfill in Southern Ontario, Canada - Leachate well 137-91 | ecosystem: Engineered > Solid waste > Landfill > Unclassified | place... | reverse complement strand
CAAAACAAGCACTTTGGATTGTGCTTTTTTTGAGCATTTTAGTCCATTTAACTAGTTAATGTTATTGATTAGTTGTTACAGGATAGCATAATTCGTGATATTCCGCACTCAATTTTGAACGGTCTCGGTGTCGCGTCTTTGCCTGGATTCCGCGTCCCGGCCTGTAAAAACAGGCCAGCTCACCCGACAGATGTGCGCCATCTCACTATGACTGTCGGTACAACCTATGCCGGGCGCGCTCTTGATGATGGACACCAAGGCGCGCCATTTTTTATCTGATAAAATACAATTATGAAAGTTGAAATCGAAAAAATGGGGTTCGCAGGATCTGGAATCGGTCATCTTCCTGATGGTCGAATTGTTTTTATTAAGAAAACCGTTCCTGGTGATATTGTTGAAATAGAATTATTGGACGATAAGAAAGATTTTGCTTTTGGAAAAGTAAATAAGTTAATAAAACCGTCGGACGACAGAATTGAACCGGATTGCCCATATTTTTATTCCTGCGGCGGATGTGAACATCAGAATATACCTTACTGCAAACAGTTGGAGATAAAACAATCTTTAATTGACGAGTCATTAAGACGAAATGGGATTGAAGCCAATGCCGAGAAGATTATCCCCGGTTCAAGCAAACTTTTCTTTTACCGCAACTCTATCCGATTTATGTTTGATCTTGACTCGAATAATCAGTTAAAAATCGCCCGTCATGCTTATCCTGACGACAGAAAATTAGTTCAAGTTGATAAATGCCTTTTGCAATCAGAAACCTCTAATTTAATTGCAAAAACTATTATTGATTTCGTAAATGCAAATGTTTCAAGCAAAAAGTCCTTCTGGCAATTGAAAATCCGCGAAGGCAAAAAAACCACTGAATTTATGATTGAAATTATTACTTCCAGCCATGATTTGACTGGAGAGAAGGGGATAATCGAAAATTTGAAATCGATTGAAGGTGTTAAATCCATTTACCACACGATCGCTCCGGCTAAGTCGTTGCTTAATTTGAAACGACGTTTAATCTTCGGTTCGCCGGTAGTTTATGAAAAGATCGGCCGTTATACTTTTCAAATTTCGCCGGAGAGTTTTTTTCAAACCAATTCAGAAGGTGTTAAAACCTTATATGACAAAATAAAGGAATTTGCCAATATTGAAATTGGTGATGAGATTATTGATTTGTACTGTGGAACCGGATCGATCGGAATTTATTTATCGACTCTGGCTAAGAAAGTAATAGGCATTGAAGTTGTGCCCGCCGCAATTCGCGACGCCAACGATAACGCTAGAATTAATAAGATTAAGAATATTGAATTTATCTGTTCCAACATTAACAGTTTAGCAATTCAGCAATATAACAATTGTATTATAATTGTCGACCCTCCTCGCGCCGGATTATCCAAAGAACTGATCCAGAAATTGTCAGATGTAAAATGGAAACGTTTAATTTATGTATCCTGCAATCCTGCAACCTTCGCTCGTGATCTAAGATTATTTATGGAGAAGGGAATTATTGCCACAAAAATCCAACCGATCGATATGTTCCCGCAAACACATCATACAGAACTGGTTGCAGAACTGAAGAAATCGAGATAGAATTAGATTATTATGGCAAACAAACGAACTAAACTAATAATTGGTATCGTTATTGGGACGATAATAGTTTTTGTCGGAACGATTTTTGGTTTGGCTAAAACAGGGAAGATTAATTTGAAGATGTTGGCCGATATTCTTTATAATTCTCAAGGCAGCGGGCTTAAAGGTGAGTATTTTCAAAGGGATAAAAATGATGTTTCACCAGTTCTTAAACTTACCAGGACTGATTCGGTAATTGATTTTCACTGGAACGATAACTCTCCCGATCCAATATTAAACCCTGAGCATTTTTCAGTACGCTGGTCAGGACAAATCCAAATACCAACTACCGGCGAATATACTTTTTATACAATTTCTGACGATGGTACGGTGCTTTATATTAACAACAAGCCAGCAATTAATAATTGGAAAATTCAGCCAGCCACCGAGACAGCCAGTCAAAAAATTAAACTTGAAGCAAATACCAAATATAATATTGTTTTGGACTATTTTGAAAGTTATAACATTGCTGATATTTCTCTCATGTGGTCCGGGCCCGGGATTCCAAAGCAAGTAATTCCTCAAGCATATTTATATCCGACCATTAACCAACCACAACCTTCGACAAAAGCTAATGTTGTTTACAAAATTTCAACTGATTGCAGTGACTGCCCCGGCAGAAACAAGAACAACGGTTTGGTTAATGGGATACCTATTTACTATGGAGACTCAGCTGAACAAATATCCAATGCTTTAGACGATAACATTAACGCTTCCAGTGGCTATTTTAGCAATGTGCCTACAGGAAGCCAGATTTTTACAATAAATAGTTCCTTAAGCCCAAATTTTAATCCGAATTATCAAACACTTACCGTTTCTCGCGATGTGCAAGCAAATTCAAGCGGCACTTTCGAAACTTCTTTCGTACTAAAAAAAGCCAGCTCGGCTTTGGAAACCCAAACAACGGTTGATATTCAAGGCGCAATTATTGACAAGGAAGGAAAAGCGCTAGATAATACCGAAGTTGAACTTTCTTGTAATGCTGAAGATGCCAAAAATTCAAACTGTTCAAGTATATATCCGGACAGAACCGTAAAATTTTTGTATTCTTCAAAAAATTTAAGTATTTCTCATGGCCATAAACAAAATTTTCTTATAAGTGCCTACAACATTGCTCAAAACAATACATCATTCAACTCTTACGTACTGTTTATTGAACTTCACGGTTATTTTTATGATGAAAACAATGATGGTAAATACGAATCTGACGAATCAGGATTAGAAAAGATTATCAAGAGCGAAGACATAAAAATTGACTCAGACGGAAAGCCTTATTATCATTTCGAGCTTGAACACTCAATTTTGCCAATTTCTACTTTGAATTTTTTCGTTAGAGATAACTTTGATCAACCAATAAAAAATATTCTTCTTGAAGTTACCGGAAAGAACTATGCCTTTGGTGCTCTAACTGATAACAATGGAAATGTGATAGTGCCTGCAATCTCTCTTTATGAATCTTATGAAATAAAAATTAATGACCAAGTAAATCCTTACTATGACAAAAATTATAGTAGTTTTTTGGAGCCAAAATTCATACCCTATGATCAATCACCGGGCCAGGTCAAACTTTATACTCTAAATAATCTTGTTAAAACTGACAATTTAATAATCTCCGGTGCGGTTGCTGAAAACCAAGGTTTTAAAGCACAATTAATTGGTAATATTGATCTCGAGCTTTATGATTATAGAATTTCGAAATCCGAGCCAATAGAGAAAATTAAATCACTATCAACAGCCAGCCAGCCAACTGTTGCGATAAAGGTTGGAAAATTTATGTTGGACGCCAATGCCAGTTTTGACCAACATAGAGTGGCCGCTAACGACCATGAGTTTTATGTAAAGTGTATTCTGCCCAGTGGCTACAAACTGCAAAATAATGGAGACATATTACAAAAAATTGATTACCGCACTGAAAATATTGTTGATGGTGCAATTCAAGCAACGTTTAATTTTTATCTCGAAAAAACATCCGGTACTTCTACAATTTCGGTTGAATATTTTGATGCCACCGACGGAAAAAAGATCGATTTGCGTACCGAAAAAATTGCTAAGGCTCGTCTTGATTGTTTATCTTGGTACAACAATATTAATAAATGCCAGGAATCATTTTCTGTCGACGAAAAACTTTCTAATATTGTCAAGTATAAACTTAATTCAGCTGATATTTCTTTATCATCAAGCTTTGTACATAAATTTGAAACCGGCAATTACATATTTTCGGGAACGTATCTGGCAATACAACCAGAATTAAAGATATATTTGGTACGAAAAAATTCCGAGGGTGTTTATTGCCAACCAATTTATGGAAATATTATACTGCCTAACGGTTTAAAAAATAGTTTTAATTTTTGCACTTACCCCGTATTAAAAGCGGAAGTTTTCAGCACTGAAAATATTGAGAAAATGAAAAAAATTGTTGATTATTTGACTCACCTGAGTACCAGAACAGTCAATTTTTACCCAGATATTTTTATCGGTTCGGTCGATGAAAATCGAGCCTGTGCCCATTCATCAGATAATCCCGAAATAGGTATGGATTCAAGGAGCTTTATATATTTAAGTATAGATGATATTAAAAATACTGATTTTAAGACTGCTGGACACGAATATGCACATATTATTGATTTTACTGATAACTTGCATCGTAAATACAACTCGGTATTTATGTCCGCAATCAGGACGATTAAAAATGAAAAATGTAATTATAACGGCAATCTTGATATTTTTTCCTCCTATGCCACACTCAACACTTATGAACTCTGGGCCCAATTTTTTAGCACTTGGACAACCCAAAGAAACGAGCTGGATTTAATAGTGAGAAACCTGGCGAGTGACAACAAATGCAGAGGAGTAATTGAAGTGCTGTCAACTGTTCTTGAGCAAGAATACAAAGATATGAAATCCTTTGGTCAAACTAATATTGCGAGCAAACAGATCTCCAGTATCAAGAGTTCTGATAGTTTTGCTAGTTTCATGACCAATTTGGGCTACAGCGAATATCCAAGACTTGGCATAGAAACAATTGCGAATTTATCGAATTCGAATTTCACTGCTAATCAATTGGAAAACGGGGCATGGAAAAAAACAGTATATCAAAAATTATCAAAGAGCGAAAAATTAAATCTTCAGTTGCAAATTGCCAAAAACAGAGTAACCACTTTGATAATGTCCGGCCGAACAAATATCGTTGACCAGGTTATCAAGATTAACAATAAGGTGGATTTGCTACTAAGAAAACTTGGTTTTGAAATTTCGTCTGCTTCCATTTCCGGCAAAGTTGAAGATTTTGACGGACCGATTTCGGGAATTAAAGTAACTTACGGAAACAAAACTACCATTACTGATCGAAACGGTAATTACAAATTAACACGAGTACCGACTGGCAATTTTGAATTCAGTGCTTCTGATCCTAGTATCAATCAGGTATATAGATCGTTTTCGCTAAACATATCCAAAAACCAGCAATTGCAAAATATTAATATTTTAATTGATCGTCCATCCTTTGTTTTGAGCGGAAAAATATTTAAGGGATCAGATCCTTTGAAATCCGGCAAAATAATTGTTGACGGAAACTTAAGTTTTGTCATTAACAATAATGGCGAGTTTCATATTTCCCTAAAACAGGGCAGGCATGTATTTCTGATTAAAAATAATAACGGCAAAAAAATGACCGTAACAAACTCGGGTAAATTAAATAATTGGCCAAACATCGATTTTGACAGAAGTACCAACTCGATAATTTGGGTCAAATAATTGCCACAATAGGATAGCAACCGGAAAACAAAACAGGCTTATTTTAAGTTTAGATGTTGGCGTCATAATTGTTTTTTTGACACTTTTTTTATTTTGATTGAGCTTGTGATAATTAATCTTGACATGACTGACTGATGTTTTTGACACAAAAATTACGGTAATAATACAAAATTAAGCCAGAACAAGCAACCTAATCCATTAATTTCACTGCTATTAATGTCGGGGCGCGGGAAATAAAGATACAAACAGGTAATAAATATTTATGCCGTTTTGATTCTGTCAACCTCGGCGATGATCGCGATCATCTGGGCGTTGTCGTCGGTATCACTTTAACTCGACACTATCTGCAATATATTGTCGGCGCAGTTCGGTCATACTGTGTTCGTGTGGCAGAATTTTTTTCAATTCCTCACTTATAAAAATTTGAGATTTATTTTTGATATTACTGATCTATATATTTTTGCTAAAAAATGTTTGACAGTGTTCGTCTTATGTTTGGTATACTAAAGACATGAATACCGAACAGATACCAAACATTAATCGAATAAAAACCGAACCATTCAACGGCGGCTTTATAGAATAGGAGCAACATGGAACCGTTAACTAGACGGCAAAAAGAAATATTGGAATATATCCGGAGTTTTATTGACGAAAACGGATATGCTCCGAGCTTTCGGGAAATTGCCTATTATTTTGAGCTTTCATCGGTCTCAACAGTGGCCGAGTATATTTCAATATTGGAAGAGAAAGGCTATCTGACAAAAGAAGCGATGGAGGCTAGATCAATCCAACTAACCCCGGTCTTCACATCCGGCATCGACACTTGGGAAATACCCCTCCAAGGAGTGATCGATGCCGGAAAACCGATTGAGGCAATACGAACCAATGAGACCATTGATATTCCCAAAGACATGATGGGGCGAAGGACTTTCGCTCTACGCGTCCGTGGAGAATCGATGATTGATGACGGAATACTCGATGGCGATTACGTAATCATTGAGCAGTCACAAAGCCCGAGAAACGGCGAGATTGTAGTTGCTTTAATTGATAATGAAAACGCAACATTAAAGCGATTCTACAACGAGGCTAACAGTATTCGTCTTCAACCGGCCAATAAAACAATGCGGCCGATGCGCTTCGCTAAAGGAAGGGTAACAATTCAGGGAAAAGTTAAGGGTGTGATACGGAAATTTGGATAACTGGTGAAAATATAATTGAAAATAGTTGACTATGGATATATACTGGTGTCAACTGTTTTTTTAATATAATAAGGGAAAAATATGGAAAGAGACCCATCTTGCCCGGCGCGAGCCGAGGCGGAAAATAGAAAACTAATTAAATTTTCTAATTACAGCCTCTGTGTCACATTACCAAAATGGGTGATAAAAGAACTCAAGTGGGGCAAGGGTGATGTGGTCAAAATGCTGGTTGACAGTAAAAAAGGTGAAATACTGATAAAAAAAGGAGTCGCGGTCAACCACAAGAACTTTAAAAGCACCGATACTAAGAAATCTGCTACGAAAGACGGAAAAGCCCGCTGGTAATTAGTTGCGAATACTACAGGCTCTCTGGTAGAATAGCTATATAGCACAGGAGACCAGGTAATAGAAATTTGACAGTTGTTTTATGCTTTCTGTCAAAAAAGTCACAATATTAGATATGACACCTGGCGATAGATTTTGTAGGTGGATTTGGCGACAACTTTAGAAAGCAGTCAAATTTTCACTACCTGGGAGGGGTTTTGGGAATTGCTGACGACATCCGTCCAAAAAAATACCGATCGATCGGGGCTAGAGCTGAAAAAGCTGCCATCAAAAAGGCTAAAAAGGAGATCGATAACCGGGATGACGGCCGGCTTTTTAGTCAGTCGCAAGATGGTGATTTTTTTGTTGGAACACCGATTAGTCATACGACAAGCAAAGAACCTAAAAAACACAATCTCCGATGGCTGTATACTTTCATTATTATACTGACAATTGCCTTACTCATCGGTTTGGTTGTCTGGCAAAATTATGCCGTAATTAAAAGCTATTTTGATGGTTCTTACAAAGAAAATAACAGTCAAAACTTAAACCAAATTATCGATTCTGCAGCCACAAAAGACAAAAGTTACGAATCAACTAGTCAGCCGCAGTCATCAACACCAGCAGCAGCCCAAACACCCACAGCGCCGGAAATCGACAAAAAAACAATCAATGTCTCCGTTTTGAATGGCTCCGGAATCAAGAACTCTGCTCAAACTGCAGCCGGGATTTTGAGCACCGCCGGCTTCACGGTATCAGCTACCGCCAACGCAAGATCGTTCAATTATCAAAAAACCTTAATTTACTACAAAACCGGCGGGGAAGCCAAAGCAGAATTAGTCAAGGCTGCACTTTCAAATTACCAAACGGAAACGACACCCAGTGATTCAATTGTCGGTACAAATTATGATATAGTCGTTGTTGTCGGCAAGAGCTAATAAGTTTAATATATTGTTGAAATGAATCTTTCAAATATTTTTGCGTCTTATGATAGAATATTTACTGGTATATCGCCAGGATATTCGAGTTTGATTTCTTTGGGTATATTATTTCTGTTGGGCTGGTCGTTTTGGAGGTTCATCAAGGGAAATTTTATTTGGGTTATTGGCATAATTATTTTCATCCCTGCTACTTGGCCCGCCCTAAAAAGTATTGGCAGATTTCTACTCATTATCGCAACCTTTTTATTAATTCATTTGAAATCATGAAAACTTATGTGATACGACTAAAAAAGGGAGATGAAGTAATCTCCGAAATCATTGATTTTTGCGATCGACACAAAATCGCCAGTGGATGGCTATCCGGGCTTGGTGCCGCATCCCATGCTGAATTGGCAATCTACGACTTAGAAAAGAAAGAATATTTTCGAAAAACCATTTCCGATACTCTGGAGATAGCTAACCTGACGGGCAACATTTCAAAGCTTGATAGCAAAACAACAATTCATTGTCATGCCACACTGGCATTAAGCAATTTCAATGCTGTAGCCGGACATGTAGACAAACTGATTGTCGCAGCTACGTGTGAAATAATTATTTTTGAAATCGAAGCAAAATTAGAGAGAAAACACGACCAAGAAATTGGCCTTAATCTATTGGAGATCTAATGTTAAACAACAATCCGTTCGAAAATGCAATCAAACAAATTGATGATGCGGTCAAAATTGCCGGCATCAAAAGTAAATATATTGATGTCATAAAATCCCCCCAAAGAATCGTTGATGTTAAAATTCCGGTCAAGATGTCTGATGGGAAAACCAGAATTTTTCATGGGTATCGCGTTCAACACAATAATGCCAGAGGCCCGTTTAAAGGCGGTATTCGTTTTCATCCCGATACAAATATGGACGAAGTCAAGGCCCTATCCACCTGGATGACATTTAAGTGTGCTACAGTTGGGATTCCGCTAGGCGGCAGCAAGGGCGGAGTCGAAGTTAACCCAAAAGAATTATCCGATAAAGAAATTGAGCGTTTGACACGCGGCTACGTACGAGCGATTTATGATGTTGTTGGCCCGACAAAGGATGTGCCGGCACCGGACGTTTATACAACTCCGAAAATAATGGAAATTTACGCCGACGAATATTCTAAAATCGCCAAGAAAAAAACTCCAGCCTGCGTGACGGGGAAGCCTGTCGAAGCCAGTGGCTCGCTCGGCCGTGATACTGCTACAGCCAGGGGCGGCCAAATTGTTTTGGAAAAATATCTAAACGTTTCTAATCTAAACATTTCCAATGAAAAAACAGTCGCCATTCAAGGATTTGGCAATGCCGGCGAAAATATGGCGGAGCTACTCCATGACGCCGGGTTTAAAATCGTTGCTGTCTCTGATTCCTCCGGCGGGCTGTTCGAAAAAGAGGGAATTGATCCCAAAAAAATTGCCAAACTTAAAAAACATCACGGAAAGATAAATGCCATTCCGGAGTACAAAAAAATTTCTAACGAGCAACTGCTAGCATTAAATGTCGACATTTTAATACCAGCGGCGCTGGAAAATGTTTTGACAGAAAAAAATGCTAATCAGGTCCAAGCAAAATTGATATTAGAATTAGCCAATGGTCCTATTACTCCAGGGGCTGATAAAATTTTAAAAGGAAAGAAAATTCCAGTAATTCCCGATATATTGGCTAACGCCGGCGGCGTAACAGTTAGTTATTTTGAGTGGGTACAGAATCTTAAAAAACAAAAGTGGAGCAAAGAAGAAGTTGATAAAAAATTGAAAAAAATAATGGAAAAATCTGTAACTGACATTTTCAATGAATCAACAAAAATTAATTGCACTTTGAGACAAGCGGCCTACATTTTAGCCATTAAACGCGTACTGGAAGCGGAAGAAAAAAGAAATAAGTAATTTTTTTGTTCATAAGTTAGTAGGAGATATTATGGTTTATGATGTAGTTATCGTCGGCGGCGGGCCAGCCGGGATTACAGCCGCAATATATTCATCCAGAAGAATGTTAAAGACTTTGGTAATTACCCGCGAAGTCGGCGGCCAAGTTGTAAAAACCCCCGACATTGAAAACTATCCCGGTTTTGATTTGATTTCCGGACCGGAGTTGGCACAAAAGTTTATTAAACAAGCCCAAAAATTTGGTGCCGAATTGGCATATGACGAAGTTACACGCTTGGAGGAAAAGGCAGGTGAGTTTGTTGTCTCCGGACAAAAAGATAAATATACTGGTAGAAGTTTAATTCTGGCCTTTGGCAAGGTCCCGAGAAAATTAGATATAAAGGGCGAACAGGAATTTAAGGGCCGGGGAATTTCTTACTGCGCCACTTGCGATGCTCCATTTTACAAAAATAAAACTGCAGTGGTCAACGGTGGCGGTAATTCAGCTTTTGATGCGGCGCTGCTTTTGGCAAAAATTGCATCGAAAGTATATGTTATACATCGTCGCGATCAATTCACAGCCGAGGACATACTGATTGAAAAGGTTAAGAAGATGAAAAATGTTGAACTGATTACCGGTGCAACAATTTCAAAAATCGAAGGCGACCAAACTGTAAAAACAATTTCTTACAGGAAAGATGGTGAAGAAAAAACAATTGCGACCGACGGTGTGTTCATCGAAATCGGCTATATTGTTGAAGACGGCTTAATTAAGGATTTTGTTGAAATGGATGAAAAAAACCAAATTAAAGCCAACAAGGACCATTCGACGTCACGTGAAGGGGTTTTTGCCGCCGGCGACTTAACTAATTCTTACTATAAACAAATTGTGATTTCCGCCGGCGAGGGTGCGATAGCCGCTCTTTCCGCCTCGAAATATTTGGATGAGAAGAAATAGGAGCACGTATGAGCGAACTAATCCCGAGACAAGATGGTGTTGGCAATAAGATTTTAGATCAAATTCATATTAAAACTGAACCAACCTTTATTCACGTCGAAGATAATGGAGTTCCAGCAGTTGTTACGGATGAAATAATTACGGATTTCGAACTCCCTGAGAAATTAAGGGAGACGACAACATTTTGTTTAGAATCATATTTTTCCGATCAGCTAAGCTCCGGAAAGAGCGAAGACGAAATCATAGCCGATTTTTTAGCTAATTTTTATCCAATTTTAGCTGCAAAACTAGCAGACATGAGAAAACAATTTTCCAAGAAAGAGCCCGTGGACAAAAAAATTCCAAATTCTGCAAAGTCTGAGGTGTTAAGCAAAATGTCTAACCTTGGGTTACCACAATCAATGATTGACGAAATATCTGAGATCTCTGTTAATATTACAAATAACTTTGGATCTTCGCATGCCGGTTATACATCTGTTGCTATAAGCAGGGCACAAATATTTAGAAAAGCTGTTGATCTTGCTGCTCTCTATCCAGAACATGATGCCGATGGAATTGAACAGGCTCTAATGTCATCAGTTATAAAACACGAGCTAGGCCATAAGATTGACGACATTTCACAACACGTCAGTTCAAAAATTCAATCGACCTGGGAATTCGGTGAGAACCGAGGCGAAAGATTCGCTGAATTTTGGGGTCGAATAAATCCAAGCGGCAGCGAAGAACAAATAAGGCAGTTATACTGGCAAACGGAAATAGCGAACCTGTCTTTATTCTGGCGAACCCTTCAAGAAGCAAACTTATTACGCGAGGACAAAATAAATGTTTTCCGCATGATCAAAAAAATTATTGACCAAATCGACAACCAAGACGTAATATCTTTCATTCATGCCCGAACTGATATTTGGAGGATGGCACCACCGGAAAATTATGCTTCTCCCTATGCCGAGGATCAAATAAGAGAAGCTTACAAAGAAGCTTCATAAAAATTTGCTAGAATACACTCATGGATCTATTTGATGAGAACCTGAAACTCGGGGCTCCTCTTGCTGACCGGTATAGTCTATTATCACACTTTTATCCACCTTCACGATTTATTCTCTACGATTGGTATAAGTAACTGTTCATATATATACAGCCTGGCGGATTTATATATGTGATATAGTTTTATTATGAAACGAAATACTAAGGCCAAGATTAAAGACAAAGCAGTAAATATTACTATTGAACTTTTGGAGTATCTTTATAATATTGGCGGAACAACGTTTGATGCAGCAATTAGCAAGAAAGCAGCATACAAAATTTTTAAACAGAATTTCTATAAACAATATACCGAAGTACCTTTCACAAAGTGGTTGTACCGCCTGCGTGACCAAGGTTATTTGAAATACTCAACGGATTCCGATTCAGTTGAATTTACAACCAAATCAAAACTTAAATTAATTGACAGAGTCAAATTGGTATCCGACGAGCTAGATCAATTTCATTTTATCTCTTTTGACATACCGGAATACAGAAGAAGCGCTAGAGCATACTTCCGCAGGGCAATAAAATCATTGGGTTTTAAACAAGTTCAAGCCAGTTTATGGGTTATAAACAAAGACGTCTATGAATTAGTTCAAGAATTCGCCCGAGAGTTAAATGTCGAAAAATATATCGCCAACATTATTTCAGCGAAGTCCGACATTGATGGAATTATCGATAAAATGCTTATTAAGTAGTTCACATTTATACAGCCGGGCGGATAAATATATGTGATGGTTATAATATCGAGTATAATCAATTAAAGAGATACAAAAAAAAGATATAAAGTGACACATCATATGGCAGATTTGTTTGACCAAAATTTAGGATTAGATGCGCCATTGGCTGACCGGATGCGGCCGGCCGATTTTTCCGACTATATCGGTCAAGAACATATCTTAGCCCCGGATAAGATTCTACGCCGGGCAATTGAGGCCGATAAACTTTTTTCGATGATTTTATGGGGACCTCCAGGATCCGGAAAAACTACACTAGCGAGACTTATCGCCAATAAAACCGAGTCCTATTTTCAACCGTTTTCTGCCGTCACTTCCGGAATCGGAGATGTTCGAAAAGCATTGGATGAAGCTAAGGATCGAAAAAAATTCCATCAGCAAAAAACCGTTCTTTTTGTCGATGAAATCCACCATTTTAACAAAACTCAGCAAGACGCGTTTTTGCCGGCAGTTGAGGACGGCACGATTATTCTCATCGGTGCAACAACCGAAAACCCTTCCTTTCAAGTCAACGCGCCTTTGCTTTCACGGGCCAGAGTGTTTCATTTGCGCGAATTGTCAGAAGAGAATATTAAACTGATTTTAAAAAAAGCAATCGAGGATAAAGAAAGGGGATTTGGCAATTTAAAAATTAAAATCGATTCCAAGCCACTAAACCACATTGCTAAGCTCTGCGAAGGTGACGCTAGAGATGCATATAATGCTTTAGAGCTGGCAATTTTAACAGCAAAAAAAAGCAAACAAGGCATTAACATTACTCTTTCTGACGCCGAAGAAGCGATACAAGCAAAGTTTATCCGTTACGACAAATCTGCCGATGGTCATTTTGATGCCATTTCAGCGCTTCACAAATCAGTCAGGGCTTCAGATATCGACGCGTCTCTGCATTATCTGGCCCGGATGTTAGAAGCCGGGGAGGAACCTCTCTACATTGTCAGACGCTTAATGCGCGCCGCGTCGGAAGATATTGGTTTGGCCGACCCGCAAGCCCTAATTTTGGCGGCAGCAACGCGGGAAGTAATATCGTTTATGGGAATACCGGAAGCCAATGATGCATTGGCAGAGTTAACAATCTATCTGGCCCGTGCGCCAAAATCCCGAGCGGTCGATAATGCTTACGCCGCGGCGCTGGACGATGTAAAAAATAGGCGGCTTGACCCGATCCCGCTCGACATTCGAAACGCACCGACAAAAATGATGAAGGATTTCGGTTTTGGAAAAGATTATAAACCATACGCCAAAAAAGATCATCGGCCGACAAATTTGCACCAGAAAAAATATTGGCAAGAAGATTAAATTGTTCTATAATAAGTCTGTGTTCCATAATTTTAATTTTTTTGTGAGGGGTCATGAATCTAGATTTAAAAAAAGATGATGAGGTTGTTATAAGCGGTAAAAAAACATTTAAAGAAAGACTTAAAGACTTCTGGTCTATCAAACGTAACCGCATAATCGTCCTGGTCGGGATTATTGTTGTGATTGTTGTTGCCTTGGCTTTAGGTTTTTACTTTTTAATTTATAAAAATGACGGATCGCCGCTCGATCTTGACATTAAAGAGGAAGAAGCTAAACCGCAACTTTACGCCTCAGTACTAGACGGGACAATGGTTGATAAAGATTCCGCTAACCGGCATCCACTTGGAGTCATGGTTGAAAACCATGTTGACTCACGTCCACAATCAGGTCTGACTGCAGCCAGTATTGTCTATGAAGCAATCGCCGAGGGTGGCATAACCAGATTTTTAGCAGTTTACGGTCCTAGTGGCGCACAAACCGTCGGCCCGGTTCGCTCCGCAAGAACTTATTATGTTAATTGGATCAAAGAGCTCAATGGATATTACGCTCATGTCGGCGGAAATTATGATGCGCTGGAGTTGATCAGGAGCATCGGAATACTTGACTTGGATCAGTTTGGTAACCCATCTGCATATTGGAGAGACAAATCAAAAAAAGTGTCTTCCGAACATACAATGTATACAGATACAAGTAAGCTCTACGGTGTCGCCGGTGACAAAAAATATACTACCGAAAATACTTTTATACCGTATAAATTTGTCGATGAGCCTGTAGTCGAGCTTAGAACGGTCGCTTCACAAACGGTCTCGATTAATTTTGGCAATGCAAGTTACAATGTGGTTTATCGTTATGATAAAACGACTAATTCATATGCCAGGGAGTTGGCCGGCAAAGCTCATGTTGATGCCGCCAATGGTCAACAAATTCAAGCAAAAAACATTGTGGTCCAAACTGTAAACAGGAGGCCGACGGTTACTAAGATAAATGAAAATGGATGGATAATGGATACAAGCGGTTCCGGAAAAGCAGTTGTGGTCAGAGATGGAATTAAAGTTGACGGCACATGGAAAAAGGATAATGATAATTCACGAACCAGATTCTTTGATGCAACCGGCACTGAAATTAATTTCAATCGCGGGACAACATGGATTGAGGTTATTTCTCCTGATCTAAGTTATACGATACAATAATTATTGTAATATATCATCGCAAACCAGTGTCATTAACATGCACAAATTTCAAAAATAATTAGTGAGGATTAGTGAATATTCACTACAAATTAAAGGAGCCATATGGCAAAAATCAAAAGCATATACCCGTTAGAGGTTTTGGATTCCAGAGGCAATCCGACGGTTTTAGTAAAAACAACTCTCGATGATGGAACAGTCGGTGTTGGTTACACACCCTCTGGAGCGTCAACTGGTAAATATGAAGCTCTGGAACTCAGAGACAAAGATGAAGGCCGTTATAAGGGCAAAGGTGTACTCACAGCAATAAAAAACATCGTGGAAATCATCTCGCCGGCTGTAGTCGGATTAGAAATTCAGGATTTTCAAACCGTAGATCAAAAAATGATTGCACTCGATGGCACACCCAACAAAACGAAACTTGGCGGTAACGCTACTTTGGCTGTATCTATTTCAGTCGCTGACGCTTTAGCCAAAAGTAAAAAAAATGAAATGTTTGCGTATTTAGCACCTTATTTTGGCCAGGTACAAACGTACACAATTCCCTTGCCGTATTTCAATATTTTAAACGGTGGAAAACACGCAGTCGGCTCAACTGACTTTCAGGAATTTATGGTCGTACCGGTTAAATTTCCAAATTTCGCTGAGGCTTATCGCGCAGGAACTGAGATTTATCATGCGCTGGGTGAAATTCTTTTAGAGAGAAATTATCAGCCTCTGGTTGGTGATGAAGGTGGTTTTGCACCATCTTTATTTTCTAACGAGCAGGCAATGGAACTCCTTATGATGGCAATTAAAGACGCCGGATATGTGGCAGGTGAGAATGTTTTTATTGCTCTTGACCCTGCAGCTTCAAGATTTTTCTATCAGAACGTTTACCAACTTCATCGCGAAAACAGGACATTTACTGGTGATGAACTGATCGATTTCTATAAATCTTGGGTGGAAAAATATCCGATAATTTCAATCGAAGACGGTTTAGATGAAGATGACTGGAAGAGTTGGCAGCGGTTAACGGCTGAATTGGGGTCAAAGTTGGAAATAATCGGCGATGATTTATACACCACAAATAAAACCAGATTACAAACCGGTATTGCTCAACATGCCTCAAACGCAATTTTGATCAAACCGAATCAAATCGGTACACTTTCAGAAACAATTGAAACCATTAATTTTGCCAAACAAAACGGTATTAAGTATATGATTTCTCATCGTTCAGGCGAGAACGAAGATACTTTTATTGCCGACCTTTCTGTGGCTGCTGGTGGCGGAATGATAAAATCCGGAGCTCCGTGCCGAAGCGAAAGAACATCAAAATATAACCGTATTCTGGAGATAAGTTTATCTCTTGGGGAGCGCGGCAAATTGGCGTCCCGAGATACAAGCCAAAATTCAGGAATGATATAAGTTCAATTTCTAATTCATTCTAATTGACCTAATTGGTCTAAATAGTTTCTAGTGTCCTGATTTTTGATCTTAGATATTAGTCATTTTTTAGATTAATTACTTGCCTGCAGCGCTATGTGTAGCATTGCGGGCAGGGATCAATTGAGAGTATTAGACATTACAAAAACCCGCCGTATTTCTACCAGCGGGTTTTTGCGTTTTACAAACGGGTTAGAAACCTAAGCTTCGGGCGACTTCCATAACCTTCGAATAATATCTAGTCGAGGGGTTATAAGACCAAAGCGAAGTTTTATAATTGTTCATATCACCACCAGAAGCTCTCAAGTAGTTAGCAGCGGCATATATAGCGTCATTAATATTAGTAATGTCTTTAACACCATCACCGTTACCATCGACACCATAGGCTCTCCAGGTGGAAGGAATAAACTGCATCGGTCCGGTAGCACCAGAAGGATTTCTCTTGCTTGTTGATCCGGAAGCACCGGTCTCAACATAGTGGATAGCCTTAAGAATTCTCCAGTCAATGCCGTAAGCGGCACCAGCTGATTGGTAAATACCATCAAAGCTCGAAGGGTCATTGTAAACTCTAAAAACAACTGAAGTGGTAGTTTTAACCTTGGCAGCTTGAGCAGTCTTGGCAGCATTTTCGGCAGCAACACGAGCCTCAGCCTGAACCCGGGATTCCCCAGGAACAATGGTTTTGGCCGTATCAACCGCTTCTAATATCTGGTCATTCTTGGCTAATTTGATATTACTCTTAAATTCCGCATCAGGCTGGTCAACATTAGCTGACATCGCAGTCAACGGAATTAATGCACCAATAAGGGCAAATGAAGCCATTTTGGTAACATGAGCATTTTCACTGATTTTATTGTGAACGTACGACTTGATCCACTCCTTTGGGCGTATGGCGGATCTGTTAATTTTGATCTTAACAGCTCGGCCTCTGCCAAGTTGAAGGGTCATTTGTACAATCTGGCGTTCGAACGCGCCGCCTAAACGGCGTTACTTGCGCTCAGATAATTTTATTATTGATTCATATCGAGCTTGGTGACTAAACCGAGCAGGATACGAATAAAAAAATGTTGCCTCTCTCGAAACAACTTCTTCAGTTTAGCATATGGTTTAAGTTTTGTCAATACCCAAGAGGATATTTGCTAGTTGATAAAAAAAATCCGCCCGGTCCCCGTAGGGATAGGCGGCACAGCTCATACTTCTTGTCCGGGCTAACGGCTCGCAGCGATGACGAACCCGATGATCAGCAGGACCACGAAGATCGGGATCGTCCAGTTGAATGGCTTCTTGGTCTTGACAGTGCTTGGCTTGTTGGCTGCCACACGACCATCGGGCAGACGATTGCGACGACGCTTTTGTGTCATACGCACCCTCCTGATAGTATTCACTTCCTCCGCGCAAAATATTCAGCCGCTAAAGGCTTGAGAGCCTCATTTGTAGCCAAGATGGCCTGCTCGTGATCCGTGCGGCGCTCCGGCTCGCAGTTGACCCGGAAGCGCTGAGGATGTTCATCAATATAGAACCTCATCCAGCCACCAGGGCGCCCGCCAGGAATCAGAGTCTCACCGGTCGGCTGATTGCAGGTGAACTGACCGCGATGGTCAATCCGATCGCTGGCGCCGAGGTGCTCGACAAGAACGGCGTGTGCGCGCTCGAAGAACTCCTGATTCCAGTGCTTCTCGTAACTCTTGGCTATGGCTTTGGCCATCTTGAGCGCAAACGCACACGGCTCACCGATGAACTGCTCTTGCTTCTTGGCAGTGAGTTTCAACTCGATGATACCGCGCTTGTCTACCTCCGTGCCATATACGGCGGACAAGAAACCTCCGCCATAGATAGCAATTGCGTCAGAAAATGCCATCAGCAAGGGCCGCCCAAGAGCTGCACCTTCCACTGGGATCTCAAACATGTTGATGCCGGACCGGCTGGACATCCGGATACTCATGTTGCAGTTGCTCTCATTGGTTCGCACCGACAGTTCCTGCTTCGCCACCGATAAAGCTAGCGCCGCGATGTCTGTGTTCGGATTGAACAGCATCTCGGTGACCAGAAGTGGCTCGTGCACAGGAACAACGCGACTGAACGGCGTGCGACCGGCGTAGGCGGCACGGTATTCCAGCACTCCCAAGTTTCCAACCCTCGGCATTTTACTCACAACCTTTGCGGATGATCCGCCTTGCGACGGAGAAGCATGATTGGTTTCTCCCCAGCTTCTGAGGGATATCCACGTAGGATGCTACATTTATATCATATTGCGGTTGTTTTGTCGAGGTTTGCCGGATGTGATATTATTTAAGTCTATGAGATCTAATGAGTGGTTGGAAAATAGGTTTGAATATATCTACCGCACCTATTTTGCTGATCTTGAGGCGCCGAATCAGATTGAGATTAGGTGGGGGCGGCGTTCGAGACGGCAACTCGGTTGTATTAAAAAAGAGCGTCCGAAAAGTTTGGCCGATCATTTTAAGCCTGATTTTAAGACAATTATCGTAATTAACGGACTGTTTCGCGATGAGGCAATTCCGGAGTTCGTTATCGATGCGGTAATTGTTCATGAAATGGCTCATTATGCCCACGGCTTTAACTCGCCGTTACCGCAAAAATACGCCAAGCCGCACACAAGGAGCGTTATCCGCCGTGAATTTTTACTCCGCGGAATAGGGGATTTAGAACGAAAACAACAAAAGTGGATGAAGGAAAACTGGCAAAAATACTTAGAGACAAATTTTCCCTCAACTCGTAAACCCAAAATCAGATATAAAATTGTTTGGAAATAAGCAAAGCTTTTAACGCTTTGTGTCCTCTTCACAGAACTATTAAATCTTGTTATAAAAAACCGGCAACCACATACTCGGATTACCGGTACAGACTGTTCTCAGTACATGCGGGGGATCCTGACTATTTTCGCCGCCGATTCATCAAATGGTGCCATTTCAAGGTTCTTACCGTCCCAGGTGAGCAGGAAGGCCCAACCGCGACGCTCGAGGCGGCAGCTAGCACCAGGCTTCATGGTGATCAGGTACTCGTGTGACAGAGCGCCGAGCGTGCCCTCCGCCCAGTTGTACACACCACGGATGAAGCTGCCAATATTGATGTTGCCATAGCTGCGCGTCTCACCGGTGTCCGGGTGCATCCGAGTGTACTGCTCGAGCACCGTCCCACACTCCTGGCAAACCCCGTGGTCGTCCATGCTAGCCAGAATGGAATTATTCTTGACGTGCCTGCGGTAACAACAGTCACGTACGTACGCGACTGCGTCCTCCAGCTGGAACCAGCTAGTGTGAACCATGGCGATCTCGTCGTCCTTGCCTTGGCTCTTGCCGATAACCAACTGGCGCCGCCAGCTAGCCCTCTTGGGGGGCTTGCGCGATTCGCGTATGGTGCAGCGGCTGATGATGTCCGGCGAGCCGTTCCCCTCGATCGAAATCATCGTAAACTCGTTGTCGTACGCATGATCCCCGATGATTACGGTGTCGAACTTGTACGGCTCACGGTGACAGATGCAGCCATCCGGCACGCCAGCCCTCTGCACCTCAATGCCAGATATCACCCAGGGCTCGAATCGTTCGTCATATATGTCTTCGACCTTGAGGAAATTGCAGCCGACTCTGTAAGCGATCATCACAATCGCTCCCTTCTGATGACTAACTAACTGCTCGATGCTCGATATATTATCATTTTTGATCTTAAATGTCAATAATATTGATCGGGAGGCTTGCTAAAACCGAACTTTTGCGGTATAGTTAAGCAATAATGGATAACAAATATTCTAATGACTAATAACGAATTATCCAGCGAATCGGGGTGATAAATTTGATAGAAGTAAAACGAAAAGGAACAGAACGTTTTGAATCACTTCTTCGCCGCTTTAACCGGGAAATCCAGCAAAGCGGTATTTTGACTATTGCCAAAAAGAACCGTTATTTTGAGAAAGAACCAAATCGCGTAATGAGACGAGAATCAGCGGTTCGAAAAACCACTCGCCGACGAATTAAACAAGGATACTAGAAAAATCAATTTCTAAGTCCCAATTTCTAATTTCTAAACAAGTTCCAATTTCCAAATACTCAAATTGGAAAAGGAGAATTATGGCACTATCAGATCAAATCAATAATGATTTTGTGGATGCGATGAAATCTAGGGATGAAATTAAAGTTTCAGTCCTTAGAATGCTCAAATCTGCCCTGCAAAATGAAAAGATTAAAGCTGGTAAGGATCTGTCGGATGATGATATTATCAAGATCATCCAACGAGAGATAAAACAACGCCGAGATTCAATCGAAACTTATGAAGCCGGCGGCAGGTCCGAGCTGGCAGCCAAAGAGAAGGCCGAAATTGAGGTTCTAACCAAATACATGCCCCAGCAACTGTCAAATGAAGAGTTGACTGCAATCGTTAAGTCGGCAATTGAAGAAACCGGCGCAACCGGCATGCAAGAAATGGGAAAAGTTATGGGCAAAGTTATGCCAAAGGTCGCCGGCAAGGCTGACGGAAATGCAGTTTCTGCTAAAGTCAAAGAACTATTGGATCCTGAATCAAGTTCAGGATGACATTATGAAAATTGATCTTATAATTGAATCTGACGACGATTGTGATTTGAAATCGCAGGAATTAGAGTCAATATCAAGTGGCGTTTTGAAAAAATTGGCAATAAAAAAACCTCATGCTTCTATTGAGGTTTTTTTAGTCAAAGATGAAAAAATAAATGAAATTAATAATAAATTTCGCGGGATAAACCAGATTACCGATGTTCTTTCCTTTCCACAAGAATCATTTCCAGGGACCAAAGAAGAGGTTTTGGGAACAATATTTATCGCTCCGGAATACGCGAAAGGCGAGTCTGTCTCTTGTAAAACCTTATTCTTGCATGGACTATTTCATTTGTTAGGATACGATCACGAAACAAACTTAAAAAAATGGGAGATGGCCGAGAAAATAACCGGCCAAAAAACGCTATGACCTATAAAAAATTTTCATTGGTCAAATTGTTTAATAGCTTCATGTACGCTTCTCGGGGAATTGTTAATCTCCTTCGGTCGGAGCAAAATGCCCGAATCCACTTGGTCTATGCAATTGTTGTTGCCGTCTTAGCATATATCTTTTCAATTTCCAGGCTGGAAGCAATAATTCTCTTCTTCGCCGTTGTCTTGGTTATCGCTATGGAAGTTATTAACACGGCAATGGAAAAAATGCTCGATATCGTTAAGCCTGAGAGCTCAAAATCTGTCGAGTTTATTAAAGACTCTATGGCAGGTGCGGTCCTCATAGCTTCGATCATTGCTTTAGTGGTAACGATTTTGGTTTTTCTACCGTATTTAAATAAACTTAGCGCTTGAAATCACCAGTTTTGCCCTTGCAAAATTCAAGCACATTCGTTAAACTTAAAAATGTTAATGGTAATTAGTTCTTGGAGGGCGAGTGCCAAAAAAAATTGTCAGTGTCGGGCTTGACATAGGAACATCAAAAATCTCGGTTTGTATCGGCTCTAATGAAGAAGGGCCGATAGATATTTTAGGTGTCGGGCGGGCACCTTCAAACGGAGTCCGGAAAGGCCAGATAATCGATATTGAAGAGACAGTAACTGGCATTTCACAAGCTCTCGAACAAGCCGAGAAGATGTGCGATTTTTCTGTCGGCAGCGTTGTCGCCGGTATCGACGGATCCCACATTACCTCAAGCGTTAGCCACGGTGTCATCGCTGTGGCAAAACAAGACGGAGAAATTTCGGAATCCGATGCAATGCGGGTAATCGAAGCGGCAAAAGCACTTCCTAATCAACCAAACGTTGAAGTGCTCCACGTAATGCCAAAATCATTTACCGTTGACGGGATTGCAGGTGTGCCTGATCCGGTTGGTATGTCGGGAATTCGGCTTGAGGTTGATACCAATGTAATATCCGGGTCACTCTCGGCAATTAAAAATACCCATCGAGCAATTAACCAAGCCGGGCTTTCGATATCTGATTTGGTCTTTTCGCCTTTAGCCACCGCCAAGATTATGCTTTCTAAACAACAAAAAGAAGTCGGAGTAATACTTGTCGATATTGGTGCCGGTACAACCTCTTACGTCGTTTACGAGGAAGGTGATTTAATTCACTGCGGAGTACTGCCAATCGGATCCGGACACATTACCAATGATATCGCTATTGGCCTTAGAACAAATATAAATTTGGCAGAGACAATTAAAATTAAATATGGTTATGCTTCGCCGGAGAAAATTGACGAGAAAGAGGAAATTGATCTCTCCAAATATGATAAAAACGAAACGGTGGTCGCCAATGTTAAATACGTTGCCGAAATTATTGAAGCCAGGCTGAATGAAATATTTGTTCTGATTCGCGATGAGCTCCGATCAATCAATCGAGAGGGGATGCTCCCAGCCGGTGTCGTATTAACTGGCGGTGGAGCAAAACTTGAAGGCATTACGGAAATGGTCAAAGACACCCTCCGACTACCGACAGATATTGCCAAGCCTGTTGTTCCCTTATCTGGTGTTGTTGACAACCTCTCAGATCCCATATATGCTACAAGTGCTGGATTGATGGTCTGGGGATTAGAATCCGGAGCAAGTGCAGGAAGCAGGGGCAAAAACGTCGGCGTAGCCGAAATTGGTGGCATGGTGAACAAGGTAAAAAACGCTTTCCGGCAATTTTTGCCATAATTAAAAAATTACGAATAACAATTTCCAAATCATAAACAAATTAGAAATTAGAAATAATTTGTGTTTGCGATTTGAGATTTGTTTAGAATTTGTTTCTAGCTATTTGAGACTTCATTTCTAACACTTGACAGTATTTGCTACAATTAGTAAAAATCAAATCGCGGTATATACTTATTAAGGAGTAAGGATGGACAAACGATCCGAACTGGAGGGATTCGCTTTAATCAAGGTCGTTGGTGTTGGTGGTTCTGGTGGCTCAGCAGTTACTCGAATGATCAACTCCAAACTTCGTGGTGTCGAGTTTGTGTCAATCAATACTGATGCCCAAGCTTTGGCTTTCAATGAAGCTCCTATCAAGATTCAAATCGGGAAAGAAACGACCCGTGGGCTAGGAAGTGGCGCTGATCCTGAAGTTGGACGCAAATCAATTGAAGAAAACAAAGAAGAGGTCTACGAAGCAATTAAAGGATCAGACATGGTCTTCGTTACTTTTGGCGCCGGCGGTGGTACTGGAACTGGAGCCGGTCCTTTTATAGCTGAAATTGCCAAGGAACTCGGAGCTCTGACTATTGGTGTTGTCACCAAACCATTCTCTTTTGAAGGCCAGAGACGAATGAAAATCGCCGAACTCGGCATCAACGAAATGAAAGACAAGGTTGACACTCTCATCACCATCCCAAATGATAGGCTTTTACAGGTTATCGATAAGAAAACTTCGCTTTTCGACGCCTTCGGCATTGTTGACGATGTTCTACGACAAGGTGTTCAGGGAATTGCTGATCTAATTACTCTACACGGCATAATCAACGTTGACTTCGCTGATGTTAAGGCCATCATGGCTGATGCCGGATCGGCCCTCATGGGTATTGGCCGGGGATCGGGCGATAATCGAGCTATCGAGGCGGCACGAGCAGCTATTGATTCACCGCTTCTGGAACTCTCAATTGATGGCGCGAAAGGCATCCTCTTTAATATTACCGGCGGTCCGGACTTAGGAATGTATGAAATTGATGAAGCCGCCAAAGCCATTACTGAAGCTGCTGATGCTGATGCCAACATTATCTTCGGCGCCATTATCGATGAAGCAATGCAGGGCGAAGTAAAAATTACCGTTATTGCTACCGGTTTCGAAACCGATAATACCAAGTTGCACAAGCGACCATCCCTTGGTATGTCTACAACAACCGAGATTCCACCATCACAAATGGTAACCCGTGAAGAGCGCAGAAGTTACGAAGAACCGGATTTCGGCTCATTTGAACCAAAGTTTGACGAAGAACCGAAAGCTGAAGAAAAAGAAGAAGAAAAGGACGAGGGCGACCTCGAAGTCCCGGCCTTTATTCGAAGAAAACTGAGATAACCAATATTGTCATCCTCGGACTTGATCCGGGGATCCACAAATAGTTTAATAGATTCTCGCCTTCGCGAGAATGACGAGTAAAAAATCACCCAAGGCAACAAGGGTGATTTTTGATTGACAGTCAGTCAGTGAAATGATATAATTTTAACATTCATTCAGCACAAGGAGTTGATCACATGAATCGCAAGGGCTTGGTATCGGATAATATGATGATCACGTTTTTTGTCTTAGCGATCGTTGTTGTCGGTTTCAGTCACCGTTCAGAATCGAGTGCGTTTTTCATCAAATTTGATGCCTAAAATAGAAGGCCATTTCTGGTCTTTTTTTAGTGTTTTAGAAAGTGAGCAAAAGCCATTTAAATGCTTAAAAGGTTT
>Ga0265297_10004070_pt1 | contig 24754 bp, 25 predicted proteins | sample Munlanlwell13791_FD_192502 | JGI IMG/M metagenome (GOLD analysis project Ga0265297, IMG submission 192502) | Leachate microbial communities from a municipal landfill in Southern Ontario, Canada - Leachate well 137-91 | ecosystem: Engineered > Solid waste > Landfill > Unclassified | place... | reverse complement strand
AGGCCGGATATCGCGTCAACCGCAATGACCGCGTTATGGGCCTTCGTTACCTGCGCGATCGCCTTGATATCAGTCAGGACGCCGGTAGAGGTCTCGCAGAGGGTTGTAAAGACCGCTTGTATAGAAGCGTCTTTCTTTAATTCGGCCTCTATGGCTTTCGGGTCCACGGCCTTGCCCCATTCGACGTTTATTATTACAGGAGTGACGCCGTATGCCTTGCACAATTCGGTCCATCTCTCGCCGAATTTACCGCCCTGGACGCATATCGCCTTGTCGCCGGGAGAGAGCAGGTTCGCGACCGCGGCTTCCATCGCGCCTGTGCCCGAGGAAGTCAATGTTATGACGTCGTTCTGGGTCTGGAAAACGAATTTCAGGAGCTCGCATACTTCCCTGAATATCTCCATGAACTCCGGTGTCCTGTGGTGTATTATCGGTTCCGCCATTGCAAGCAGCGCCTGCGGCGGGACCGGTGTTGGTCCCGGTGTCATAAGATAATTCTTTTTCATGCGCCTTCCTCCTGTTTAGGTTTGGATCGGTAAACGTTGATAGATAGTGGGCCTGAAGATCTTCTTGGGGGCCGCCTTCGGCGCCCTGCCGCGCTTCTTCTCAAGCGCGATATCCAGGACCTGGTCCATGTTCTCTACGGTCACTACTTTCAGGTCTTTAAGTATGTTCTTCGGTATCTCTATCAGGTCCTTCTCGTTATCCTTCGGGATTATTACGGTCTTGATGCCGACCATATGCGCCGCGAGTATCTTCGACTTCAGCCCGCCTATAGGGAGCACCCTCCCGCGCAGCGTTATCTCCCCGGTCATCGCGACGTCTTTCTTAACGGGAGTTTTCGTGAGGCTGGAGACCAGCGCCGTGGCCATCGTTATGCCGGCGGAAGGCCCGTCCTTCGGGATAGCTCCCTCGGGGATATGTATATGTATGTCGGTCTTCCTGTAGAAATCGTCCGATATCCCGAGCTCTTTCGCGCGGGAACGTATATAGCTGAAACCCGCCTGCGCGGACTCCCTCATGACCTCTCCGAGCTTTCCGGTAAGCGTAAGCTTGCCCTTGCCCTTCATCAGGGTGGACTCGATCGATATTATGTCCCCGCCGGCTTCGGTCCAGGCGAGCCCCGTGGCGACGCCGACCTCGTTCTTCTCTTCCTTCTTCGGCTCGGTGAACTGCATCGGGCCGAGATATTTTTCTATGCGGCTGCCGGTCAGCCTTATCTTCAGGTCCCTCTCTTTCTCCACGACCTCTTTCGCGATGCGCCTGCAGACGCGCGCTATCTCGCGTTCGAGGTTGCGCACGCCCGCCTCGCGCGTATACCTTCTTATCATCTTCAATATACCGTCCTGCGTGAACTTTATATCCTCGACCTTCAGGCCGTTCGCCTTTATCTGCTTGGGGATAAGGAAACCCTGTGCTATCTTGGCCTTCTCATATTCGGTATAGCCGGGTATCTTTATCATCTCCATCCTGTCCTGGAGCGGGAAAGGGATATTATCCTGGAAGTTCGCGGTAGTGATGAACATGACGTCCGACAGGTCGAACTCGACCTCGAGGTAATGATCGGAGAACGTCGAGTTCTGCTCGGGATCGAGGACCTCGAGAAGCGCGGACGCGGGGTCTCCCCTGAAGTCCGTCGACATCTTATCGACCTCATCGAGCAGGAAGACCGGGTTCTTCGATTTGGCCTTCCTTATGGATTGTATGACGCGGCCCGGAAGCGAGCCGATATATGTCCTGCGGTGGCCGCGTATCTCCGCCTCGTCGCGGACGCCGCCTAGCGATACGCGCACGAAATTGCGCCCAAGCGCGCGGGCGACCGACTTCGCGAGCGATGTCTTTCCGACGCCTGGCGGGCCGACGAAGCAGAGTATCTGCCCCTTCATCGATTTGACGAGCTTGCGGACCGCGAGGTATTCGAGTATCCTCTCCTTCGGCTTCTCGAGGCCGTAGTGGTCCTCGGCCAGTATCTTCTCGGCGTTCTTTATATCGAGGTTATCCTCGGTCCTGGCCGACCACGGTATAGCCACAAGCCAGTCTATATAGTTTCGCGATACGGTGGCCTCGGGAGAGCTCGGGTACATCCTGGAAAGTTTTTCGACCTCGCGCATCGCGACTTCCTGCGCGTCCTTCGGCATCTTGGCCTGCTTGACCTTGTCCTTCAGCTCGTCGAGCTCGTTCTTGTAATCGTCCTTCTGTCCGAGCTCCTTCTCGATCGCCTTCAGCTGTTCCTGCAGGAAATATTCCTTCTGCGCCTTCTCTATCTGCTTGCGCACGTTCGATGATATCTTTTTCTCTATCTGCAGGATGCCTATCTCGGAATTGAGTACCTCAGTAAGCTTCTTTATCCTGTCGACCGGGTCGAGTATCTCGAGTATTGCCTGCTTCTCGGCGACGCGCATGGTCAAGTATGATGCGGCGGTGTCGGCCATCTGGTCCGGGTCCGCTATGTTCGCGATGGTCGCATACGCCTCGGTAGGCACGCGCTGGTTCAGCTTTACATATTCCTCGAACTGGTTCACCATGGAACGCACCATCGCTTCGACCTCGATGGTCTTCTCCGCGGGAACCGGGACGTTCTCGATATCCGCGTTCAGGTAGCCCTTTAAGGCGTAGAGCTTGATGACCCGTGCGCGGTAGAGCCCCTCGACGAGCAGTTTATACGAGCCGTCGGGAAGCTTTACGGACTGGATGATCTGGCCGACCGTGCCGATGGGATATATGTCATCTGCGGACGGCTCCTCGACCTTGACCGACTTCTGCGCGCAGAGCAGTATCGTCTTGTCTTTGGCCAAAGACTCCTCGACGGCCGCGATAGACTTCTCGCGGCCCACGACCAGCGGGACGGTCATGAACGGAAATACGACCATGTCCCTTAAGGGTAAAAGCGGTAAGGAATCCTTGGATTGGTTTTCTTTTTTCATGTATCCTTTGGCTACTTCTTCTTTCCTTTTATAACCTCGTCAACGATGCCGTAGGCCTTCGCTTCTTCGGCACTGAGGAAATAGTCCCTGTCCGTGTCCTTCTTTATCTTCTCAAGCGGCTGGCCCGTATGCTTCGCGAGCAGCTCTTCTATCCTGTCGCGCATCCTCAATATCTCTTTCGCCTGGATGCTTATGTCGGCCGCAGCCCCCTGCGTCCCGCCCCATGGCTGGTGCATCATTATGCGCGCGTTCGGGAGCGCGAGCCTCTTGCCCTTTGTGCCCGCGGCCAGCAATATAGCGCCCATAGACGTCGCCTGCCCGATGCAATAGGTGCAGACGTCGGGCTTGACGAACTGTATCGTGTCGTAGATGGCAAGGCCGGCCGTGACTACGCCGCCCGGGGTATTGATATACATGTTTATGTCCTTATCGGGATCTTCCATTTGGAGGAAGAGCATCTGCGCAATGATAAGGTTAGCCACGTAATCGTCGATCGGTGTGCCGATGAATATGATCCTGTCCTTGAGAAGTCTCGAATAGATGTCATACGCCCGCTCGCCGCGCCCTGACTGTTCCACTACCATAGGGACGAGCATCTGCGACCGTTCCTTATCCGCCATCTCAGGCCTCCTCTATTTTAGCGTTCGTGACCACAAATTCCATGGCCTTGTCCTGCGCGATCTCGGCCTTGATGTCTTCCATGAGACCGTTCTCCTCGAGGTATTTCTTCGCCTCCTCGAAGGTCTTCTTCGCGCGGGTAGCCATCAGCTCTATGCGCTTGTTGATATCTTCCTGGCCCGCGGAAAGGTTCTCGCTCTGCGCGATCTTATCGAGGATGAAATACGCCTTAACCCTCTTCGTCGCCTCGTCGCGGAACTTGTCCTTCATCGCGGCCTCTTCCTTCTGTATATCGTCTATCTTATAGCCCATGTACTGAAGCCTCTGCTGGGCGTCGCCCAACAGGTGCCCGGCTTCCGCGTCTACCATCGAGGACGGCGCCTCGAAACTGGTCGATTTGATCAGCTGGTTCATGAGCTCCTCTTCCATCTTAAACCTTACTTCCTGCTCCTTCGCCTTCGTGAGCTCCTCGCGGATATTCCCGCGCAGCTCCAGCAAAGATTTGAAGCCGCCTATATCCTTCGCGAACTCGTCATCTATCACAGGCGCGGATTTCTCCTTGACTTGGTTGACGGTCACTATGAACACGGCAGGCTTGCCGGCCTGGTCCTTCTTCGGATAATCCGCCGGGAGCACCGTGCTGACGGTCCTTGTGTCCCCGGGGATTGCGCCCAAAAGCTGGCTCATGAATTCCGGCTTCGTGGATTTCGGCGTAAGCGGGAACCATACGTTCTCGTTCTTCTCGCCCGGCTTCCCCTCGACCGATATCTCGACGTCGCAGAGGCACCAGTCGTTCTCCTTCGCGGGGCGGCCAGCCACGTCCTTCAGCTGCGAATGCCTCTCCTGGAGCTCCTCGATGACCTTGTCGACATCCTCGGTCGATATCTGGGCTTTCTGCTTGGAGGCCTTCAGGCCCTTGTAATTCTTAAGTTTGATATCCGGGCGCACATGGACCTCCGCCTTGAATGAAAACGGCTTCCCCGACTCGAAGACGATATCGGTGACGGAAGGCATGCCTATCGTCTCTATGCCGGCATCCTTGACCGCTTTCACTATGGAATCGCCTATGACACGCTTCTTCACTTCGTCGCCCGCCTTATCCTTGTAATGCGACTCAACGAGGTAACGCGGGGCCTTGCCCGGCCTGTAGCCCGGGATCTCGGCATATTTCTCTATCTCGTTGTAGATCTCGTCAAACTTCTCCTTTATCGTCTCCGCGGGAACCTCTATCTCGAAACCCCTGCGGGAACCGGTCAACTCCTTGCTTTTTACTTTCATAATAATATGCTTCAGGCCTTTATGAGCCCGAAGTCCCCGTCCTTTCTCTTATAGACCACTTCGACTTTGTTGTCGTCTGCGTTCCTGAACACAATAAACTCGCCCATGGATATCTTCAGCTCCTCGACCGCTTCCTCGACCGACATGGGTTTCTCCGCCACACGTTTCGTCTCGACGATCCTCGGTCCCGAGGCAGGCTTCTCGGCCTTCCAGTAATCCTTTATCCCCCAGATCCTCGTCGCAATGTCCTTTATCCTGCCGGAGGAATTCCTGACCCTGTGTTCCTTGACCTTGTCATGCAGTTTGCGCAGCTGGTTATCGAGGGAATCTATCGCCTTGTCTATGGACGCGTACATGTCGGTGGTCGACTCGGTCGCGGTGAGCTTCATGTGCTTGCCTATGGCAGTCATCTCAGCGATATGGCGGAACTTCGACACCTCAAGGATAACATGCGCCTCGAGGATGTTCTGGTGGAACTGGTTCAACTTTTCTATCTTGCTGCTAATATGCGCTTTTATGCCTTCTGTGACGTCAAAATGCCTTCCCGTGACTACAACCTGCATGATTAACCCCCTTATGAGTCCGCTATTTATTAGCGTACGAATACTCCTGCAGCTGCAGGAGTTACTTGCTACATGCGAAATTTCTCACCCAAATATATCTGCCTCGACTTCTGGTCCGATATAAGCTCTTCTGCCGTGCCCGATATGAGGACCTTGCCATCCGCCATTATGTAAGACCTGTCCGTTATAGAGAGCGTCTCCCTGACGTTATGGTCGGTCAAAAGCACTCCGAGCCCCTTATCCTTAAGCGAACATATGATCTCCTGGCATTCCGCGACCGCGATAGGGTCGATGCCCGAGAAAGGCTCATCGAACAAAACGAACAGCGGTTCAGTCACGAGCGCGCGGGTGATCTCCAGCCTCCTGCGCTCGCCGCCCGAAAGCGTGTAAGCGTAATTCCTGGCCAGGTGAGATATCCTGAGTTCCCCGAGAAGCATCTCGAGCCGTTTCCTGCGCTCCTTCTTGGATATCTTCAGCGTCTCGAGTATTGCCATTATGTTCTCTTCGACGGTAAGCTTGCGGAATATCGACGGCTCCTGCGCAAGGTAGCCGATACCGCAGCGCGCGCGCCTGTGCATCGGCAGGTTCGTTATGTCCTGGTTGTCGAAGATGACCTCTCCCTGGTCGGGCTCTACGAGGCCTACTATCATGTAGAAAGTCGTGGTCTTCCCGGCGCCGTTAGGGCCCAAAAGGCCCACGATCTCTCCGCGCTTGACCGATATATCCACGCCGTCGACTACACGGCGGCGGTTATACGTCTTGCGCAGGCCTTTTGTCTCAAGCAGGTGCATCTAGAATACCTCTTTTGTTGCTGCCTTCGACTCTTCCGGATAGACCGTGACTTTCGGCGAACCGCTCAATATGATCTTCTGCTCGGCCGCAAAATATACGGCTTCATCGCTGAAAGTCCAGCTGCCGCCGCGGATGATCTTCACGTTGCCCTTGGCGACTATCCTCGATACCTTTTTCGTCCCCGGGTCATAATACGCCGTCGCGGTATCGCAGAATATCTGCCCGCGTTCATCGTCGACCCTCACGTTCGTATTGAAGACCGCGTAGTTCTTGCCGTAATTTATCTCCATCGGGCCGTCGCAGACTATCGTAGTGGGGACCTTCCCCTCACCGCCACCCAAGGCATCCTTAGATTCGGCGTAGAGCTTTACCGGCTTGTCGGTGACTATCTTCTGGTCGGTGTTCTTCCAGTCGGCCTCGTCCGTCGTCATCTTCGTCCCGTCGGTCCCGGATACGATGACGTTCGATTCGAAATGGGCATCGCTCGTGTTCCTGTTGAAGACTCCCTTGTCCGCGGTCAGGGTCATGTCCACTTCTTCGCCGTACGCTTTCGCGACCACATCGGTAAGGTTCACGACCTCCGACATGATATCCGCCGACTTGCCCTGGACCTCCCATTTCTTCCTGCCGTTCTTCTCATACCCGGCAAGGGAAAAAGACATGACCTTCTGGTCGGTAGAGGACAGCCCCGGAGCTTCATCTACGGGCTCCTTGACGGCCTTATCGCTGCGCACCGCGCACCCGTTGAACGACAGCGCTATAAGGAGCGCCGCCATAAATTTTTTTATGCTCATCTTCAGCCTTTAGTAGCGGGTTCGGTCTTCCACCTCTCGTGGACCCATACCCATTGTGACGGATATTTCCTGATGTAAGATTCTATGACCTTCGACCACTTCTGCGTATTGACCTTTATGTCGGTATCTTTATTACCGGTTATGTCGAGCTCTATAGGTTCCTCTACATATATCGTATGGCCGTCCTTCTCGCGGACTATGAACATCGGTATTATGGGTACCGCCGTCGCAAGCGCGAGTATCACCGGCGCCGACGGCGTAAAAGCCTGGCGCCCGAAGAAGTCCACGAAGACGCCGTCAAGCGAAGATATATCCTGGTCGGCAAGTATCGCGATCGACTGGCCGTCCTTCAAAAACCTCAATATCGTCCTTGCGGACTCGTCGCGCATTATCACATTGACGCCCATGCCCTTGCGCAGGCCGTTCACCCATTTGTCGTACTTTTCATAACGCAGCGGACGGGCTAGCACGTTAACCGGGTATTTCTTCAGGCCGAAATAGCCGGCCAGCAGTTCCCAGTTGCCGAAATGCGCCGACAGGACGATGAATCCCCTCTTTTGAGAAAGAGCCTTCTCGACTATATCGAGGCCTTTTATCCTTACATACCTGTCTATATTGCGGGAGGTGAACTTTGAGGAGTTCAGCATCTCAAAGAGGTTCTCCCCGAGGTTCCTGAATACTCCCCTGGCTATGTTCCTTATCTCACGCGCGGACTTCTCACTCCCGAAAGCGATCCTCAGGTTGTCGACGGTTTTCCTTCTCTGGGCGCTGACCAAAAAAAAGGCGCATTCCCCCATCCGCCTGCCTATAAACCTGTTTATTTTAATCGGAAAGAGAAGCGAGATAAAACTGGCTGTCTTTAGAAGGTAATATAGATACCTTCTCCTGATCCTGTGCTTCACAACGGGTTATGATAGCAGAAGACAACATCCAAGTCAAGCGTTAACGCCCGACCCGGAGGGTCCTTAGCTCGTCGCCGACCTTAAGGAGAACCGTATCGTTGGTTATCTCTATTACCTTAGCACCCGAGATCTCATCTCCCACCTTTAGCATCTTACCGTCTATCAGGCATACGGGCCTCTTCGCGTCCCAGATGATGCCTGACAGCGAAAGGTCCCCGGTAGCCTGTGCCGGCACGCTGCCGACCGCGAACGGGTCCCTTCCCCATGACGGGAAGGAGCTCTTGCCCGGCACGGCAACGGCCGGAGGCTTGCTTATAGCCTCGGAGACGGCAGTGCCGGCCGCGGGCGCCGCTTTCTTTGCGGGCCTGGACCTCATCATCGCGGCGAAAAGGAATACGAAAAATGCCGCTATTACCGCCGCCAGGGTCATCACCTGCCGCTTATTTTTGTCCAATCTCGTCCTCTATAGAATACGTGGAAACCGTCATCCTGACCTTAAGTTTCGGGAAGATGCGGATGTCCTTTGATATCTGCACGTTGTCGACCGTCGCGAATCCGCTCTCCAAATTATCGATCGCATTGAGGTATTCCCCAATGCTCCTGAACGTGGCGCGCATGTCTATATCTATCGGCATCACGGAATACCGGAAACCTTCGGCCGATTGGCGGGACCCGGGCGTCGCGCTCCTCTCTTCCTGCGGGTCTATCGTGATGAACTCTATGTTGAGCGCCTTTCCCTTCCTCGTCAACTCGTCGATTATCGCGGACGTATCGCTCTTGGGCGGCAGCCTTCTCTTGAGCAGTGCGGACTCGGCCTCTATGCCGGCCTTGTCTATCTTGTAGGCCATGCTCTGCTTCACCCTGCTTTCGGCAAGCTGCGCCTCCAGCCCCTTCCATTCCTTCCTCTTGGACGCGATCTTCTTCTGCGTAGGGGAGAGCACAAGCACAAACAGAACGGCAAACGCGATGATCCCGGCCGCGACAGGGATAAAGACCTTCTTTTTCGCGATCAACCCGGTCGGGAGCGTTATCCTGTTTAGAATTCGCATTTTATCTCGAACTCCGCTTTTGCCTTGGTATCTTCGCTCATCCTCGCGTTTACCAGCGTCGTTTCCCTGAACAGGCCCCCCTGCAGCGCCGCTATTATCACGGAAAGGGCCTCCTCGCGGTTAGTTACCTCGCCTAGTATCTCACCCCTTATTATGAGGTCCTTGTCGTTTATCCTGATGCCGGTAAGCACGGCTTCCTTGGGTATCTTGTTGCTGAGCTCCTTAAGGACCTCTTTCAACGGAGGCTCCTCGCTGAGCATCTTATTGATAAAATCCTTTTTTTTCGCGATATCCCGCTTCAGCCGCTCATAGTTGAGCGCGATCTGTATTTGCGGCCGCATCGCCTCGAGTTCCTTCTCGCCGTATTTTATCCTCTTTTCAAGGCTCGAAAGGCGCAGGTGCATGCTTATAAAGGAAAAGGCGAGCATAAGCACGACCGCGGCCACGACGGATTCCATGGCGGCCTTCCCGAAAGTCCGTGCGGTCTTGTGCCTTTTCTCGGAAGGCAGCAGGTTTATCCCCTTTCCTTCGCTTAACGCGGCGCCCACCGCAGCCGCAAACCTGTGCGGTTCCGCGCCCGGCGTTACGGCGTTATTCGCCAGTCTCATGCCCTTGAACGCGTCGCCGACGGATACCGGAATGTCCAGCGTCTCCTGCAGGAATTGCGCCATGCCTTTCATGGAAGCTCCGCCGCCCACAAGCACGACGGACTTCACCTTGTCCCCGAGAGAACCGTCGCTGTAATATTCAAATGAGCGCTCTATCTCCTGCACGAGCCTTTCCGTAGCGGGCCTTATGAGCGATATAAGCTGTTGGCTGTTTATCTTGCCGTCCAGGAGGTCGGTGCCCGGAAGCGGCGGTATGCCGTACTTGATCTTAAGGCCCTCCGCCTCCTCATAGCCCAGTTCCACGCGGCCGTGCTCCGTTATCAGCACTGAAGTGATCGCCTTAGTTATAGCTACGCCGCCGGAACCTATCTTCCTGTGGAATTTCAGCGAACCCTTTTTGACGATGTTTATACCGGTGGATTCCGCGCCGATATCGATCACCGCCGCGGCCGCGTCGCCCTCAAAGCCCATGTGCTTCGCGATATTCTCTATCGCGAGCGGCGGCTCGGTTATCGCGACCGGATCGATGCCCGCTTCCGCCATAATCGCCATCATTGCGTCGACAAATTTCTTCGGCGAAGCGACGAATTTAACGCGCAGCTTCTTCAGGCCCCCTTCGCCCGCCTCCTCTTCCGTCTCGTAGGCGATGACCGCCTCGTCGAGCGGGTACGATACCTTGTCTTTCGCTTCCCATTTTATCGCCTCGCCGAGCTCCCTATCCGGCATGCTCGGAATAGTGAAGTAACGCAGGCAGGATGTCGGGCAATCCACGATACCTACCGCCCTGGCCCCTTTGGTCTGCATGCCGGCAAGCGCCTTGCCAAGGCCTTCGGACTTGGGTACGATATTGGCTTTCCTTACGACAGGCTCGCCGGCGCCGCTGAGATCAAGCTCCACGGCCTTTATATAGGAACTGCCGATATCGATGCCGAGGAATACGCTCTTCTGCCCCATATTCATCATTCGTAATTTTCCCTGCGATGGCCTGTAGCCGTCGTATCGCCCGTATAATTATAGAATGTCCTGATATTTCCCGTGTCGCGCGGGTCGTCCTTGACCTTTGTCGTTACCCTGAAATCGACGCCCTTCGCCCTACCCACAGATTGTACCTCAAAAGCCTGTGTCGCGTAACAAAATTCTGCGGCGGGATTCGTGTATGCAGCCGAACCGCCGAAAGGGACCAGAGACGAGGCGTCGGCGGTATCGAGGACCATGTCCCGTTCGTCCGGGTTGCCGGATGCGCTCAGGTAAGGCCGCGTTACCACAAAATCGTAGAAATCCGTTGTCACGGCGGTATCCGAATTATAAAAACACGTAAACGGGTCCGACGCGCGCGTGTTGATTATATCCGTTGCGAGGCTAGCGGCATCCGTGGCGCCGAGCGCGAGGTTATCGAAGACCGCTTCAAGGACCTCGCGGGGAGCCGTATTGATATTTATCGGGGCGCGCGAGGCCATGCCCGAAGCCGGCGGCCTGTATGAATACGGGTTTATGTACGAATACACCGTGACATGATCCCTTATAGCGTCGTATATCGCCTCGGTCATGCCCGTGACCCGCTGAAGCTCCTCGACGGAATCGAACGGGTTCGTAAGCGCCGCGCCGCGGTAATTGACGATATTCGTAGCTACGGTATTCGCCGTGCCGCTGGCGACCCCGCGCTCTTGCATTAAATACCTCAGCAGGCCTTGCGTCGCGTAATTCAGGTGGACCTTTCCCGACTCATCGGCGATCGATACCGATTGTATTGCGCCGTCTCCTAAAGTGACCGGGAAGCTCGCGTAGGAACCGTCGAACCACGATTCGGTATTAGTGTCTATCTCGTACTCCACCCTTATCCACAGCGCATCAATGGTTACGTTCCTGTTCCCGGCAGTCCTTACCGCGCGCAGCCTGAAATTCGGGCTCATGATATCGGCCCAACCCAGGGTTCCGGTGATATCGGCGGAATAATTCACAAGTGTCGTGCTGTTAGGCAGGGCCCGCGTTATCACGGTCGTGTAGGCAGAGCCGTTGGTCGTATACGATACTTCTATGGTCGCGCCGGTGCCCCCTGTCGCCCTGCTGGCCCTCGCGAAAAGTATGACCGATAATATTTTTGCCTGGGTATAATTCGAATCGAACGTCCTGATTATCGCCCGGTCGCCATTGTTATTTATGGTCGATGAGCTGTTATCAATGTATGATAACCGCGTCGCGCTGCTAACGCTGACGCTTAAAGAGGTGTCGGCTCCCCTGAGGTCCGCGATGCCCGTCTGCGTAGGGGCCAGGTAGTCGGAGCGCAGCTGCCTCATGGCCCTGTCGACGCCGGCATCGGCGAGATGGAGCAGCCTGTAATCATTCGCGCCGAATCCGGTATCACGCGACTCATGCGACGCGATGAATATAAGCCCCCCGACAAAGAGGCTCAAGGAGACCATAAGGATGAAGACGAGTATGAGCAATGATCCGGCGCCGCGCCTGTTCCTCATGTGTCAGATATTCCTCAATTTTACCTTGGAGCGCAGGGTGAATGTCTCATCGCCGTCGGTCACCGTGATCGTGACGGCGACGGCCCTGACCTGGGATGCCGTGACGGGGAAGGTCAACAGGTTGTCGCTGGAACCGTAATACGAGAAAGCCATCGAATCAACTTGATCCACTGCAACGACGGTGGAATTTACCGCCGGGACCGTGGAAGTGAAGGTCCTGTTGAGCGGGTTGCCGGCGGTATTGTCCCACTCATACCCTATCGTCTCCTCCGCGCCGTTGCCGTCGTAATCTGCCGTGAACCTTATGCCGCGTACAAGCGCCTGGCCAGTTACGACGGATGTCGCGCGCCGGAGTTCCGCGGAGAGCGCCGCCAGCGTCCTGCCGGTCTCGCCCTTTATACCCGCCCGCTTCCATTGCGAATACGAGATGTCGAACCCGAAATTATAGACAATCACGACCGCGCCGAGAAGCGCGGCCATGAGGAATGCCGATATAATAACCTCTATAAGGGTAAACCCCGCCCTTTTATATGTTCGAAACATATGTTACCAGGCTGAAGCTCAATTCATCCGATTTCGAATGCCAGTAGACAGTCACTCTTACCTGCTTCAGGTTCGCTAACGGGGCCGTTACCGTGACCTCCCTCTCGTATGATGTGAAACCGGCAACAGGAGCGCGCACCTCGGCCGCTATGGACGCGTATGCAGTGCTCCTGATGTCCTCCATCCGTTCCTGCGCGAGGTTAGAGGCCACGAGCTCCTGTTCATTCCCGCTGGAGACAAAAAGCCCTGTCACGACCGCCTGTGACAGGGCCATAAAACCGCCGACCAATAGGACAACGGCCAGAAGGACTTCCAACAGTGTGAAGCCTTTTCTTCTGCGCACGTTAAGGCTGTGTGTCGCGTCCCGCGTTCGATACGTAGATGCAGCTCGTCCCGTTCGTCTCCGTTATAACGCCGGTGTTGGCTACCGAAGCGCTTCCGTTACCGCTGGCGCCCGCGGAATAGATCACATAGTACCTGCCGTCGGGAGACTGCGCGAAACCGTAGTCGTTGCCCACGTTGAACGGGTCTTCCGGAAGTGTCGTATCGACGATCTGCGGGGTCGCGGTCGTCAGGTCTGAAAGCGCGGCCGGGTAAGCGTTATTGTTATGCATGTAATAGCTCTCTACCGCCGCCTGCAGCGTGACGAGTTCGCCCTTGGCCTTCGCGATGTTTCCTTCTTCCTGCATGCCGCGGAACCTCGGCAGCGCTATACCGATCAATATCGCTATGACCATGATGACTATCAACAACTCGATAAGCGTGAACCCTTTCCTCATCTTCCTTCCTCCTTGTTTTATCGCCTGAGTATCTTGATCAGGTCGAACATCGGTATTAAAGTCGAAGCCATGATCACGGCGACGACGGAACCCATAATAAGCAGGAACGCCGGCTCGAGAAAAGCCGTAAGTTTTTTTATATTGTAAGCGACAGCCGAATCATAAAGATCGGATACCTTATTAAGCATGACATCGAGGTTTCCGGTCTCTTCGCCTGCAGCGATCATCTGTATGGTATCGGGCGGGAACTCCCCGCTAACCTTGAGAGGTTCCGATAATTTGCTGCCTCCGCGCACCGCCTCGCGCACCGTGGCCATTACGCGGGCAAGGACCTCGTTGCCTATGGTACCCTCGAGTATCTCGAGTGATTCGAGGATCGGCACGCCGCTGGAAAACAGAGTGGCCAGTGTCCGAGTGGCGCGAGATACCGCAGCCTTCCTCATCAACGGCCCCAGGACAGGCAGCGAGAGCTTTAACATGTCGAGCTGGAACCTGCCGGGCCGCGTGTTCACATATATCCGCACGATTATAATAACGGCCAGCGCCGCAAGCGTGTATAAATGCCAGTAATCCCTCAACGCTATACCTGTGGAATTCAGTATCCGCGTTATCAGCGGCAACTGGACGTGGAACCTGTCAAAGATCTCGGCAAACTTCGGGATGACCGACGTTACGATGAATATGACAGAGGCGCCGGCGGCAAGCGTAAGGATCGCGGGGTATATCAGCGCGGAGCTTATCCTCTGCCTGAGGTCAAGCTCGCTCTCCCCGAAATCCGCCAGCCTCTTCAGCACGAGCGGCAGGTTACCGCTCGCCTCTCCGGCCTTTACCATGCTTATAGTAAGCCGCGAAAATACGCCCGGGTGGCTCGCCATAGCTTCGGAAAGGGACAGTCCCGTCTCGACCTTAAGCCTGACATCCCCTATTACCTTTTTTATCTTTTTGTTCTCGGCCTGGAGCGAAATAGAATTCAGGCACGTCAGCAGCGGCAGGCCGGCATCGAGCATACTAGAGAGCTGTATATTGAAAAATATGGTATCTTCGACGCTTATCCTGTTGAAACTTCCGAGCATCTCCTCTATGGATACTGTGCCCGCCGCCGGGGAGACTCCGGTGACCACGTATCCCATCTTCCGCAGCTTATCGGCCAGTTCGTGCTCGGAGGCGGATTCCATCGCCCCCTCAACGAGTTTACCCGCCTGGTCCCTCGCCTTATACCGGAAATTCGGCATCGCTTACTCTTCCTGCTGGGTCACGCGCATTACCTCTTCAAGGGTGGTCATGCCGGATTTGACCTTCTCGAGCCCGTCCGCCTGCATCGTCTTCATGCCCGATTTCAGCGCGGCCTTCCTTATATCAGTCGTGGAGGCCTTGGAGACGGTCAGCGCGCGTATCTCGTCACTGGGCACCATAAGTTCGAATATGCCTATCCTGCCCCTGTACCCGGTCTGCATGCACTTGTCGCAGCCTTTGCCGCGATAAAATTTCACACTTTCCTTATACGAGATCATACCGACCTCTTCCAGGACGTTGTCGGAAGGTTTGTAGGGCTGCTTGCATTCCTTGCATATGAGCCGCACTAGCCTTTGGGCGATCACGCCCGATATCGAGGAGGATATGAGGAAAGGTTCCAGGCCCATGTCCGTAAGGCGAGTTATCGCGCCCGGCGCGTCATTGGTATGCAGCGTGCTAAGGACCAGGTGGCCCGTCAGCGCCGCCTGTATCGCGACCTCCGCGGTATCGAGGTCACGGATCTCGCCGACCATCACGATATCGGGGTCCTGGCGCAGTATCGAACGCAGGCCGCTCGAGAACGTAAGGCCGGCCTTCGGGTTTATCTGCATTTGGCGGACCATATGCAGCCTGTACTCTATCGGGTCCTCTATGGTAACAATATTCTTTTCGGGAGAATTTATCGTGCTCAATGAAGAGTAGAGCGTGGTCGTTTTTCCCGAGCCTGTCGGCCCGGTAACGAGTATTATGCCGTATGGCTTGCGTATTAGTTTTTCATATACCGCGAGGTCATCCTTCGAGAACCCGAGGTCGCTCAGCCCCAGCAGGACGCTGTTGAGGTCAAGCAGCCTTATCACGACGTTCTCGCCGTATACTGTCGGTATCGTCGAGACCCTGCAGTCTATCTGCCGGTTCTCTATCTTTAGCTGGAACCTGCCGTCCTGCGGTATCCTTCTCTCGGCAATGTTCATCCCGCAAAGTATCTTAATGCGCGATATAACCGCAGATTGCAGGTTCTTAGGCGGGGAAACCACCTCATGCAGGACCCCGTCAACCCTGTACCTGGTGATCAGGCTGTCCTCTTCCGGCTCGATATGGATATCGGAAGCCCCTGCCTTCAGCGCCTCCATCACGACGAGGTTAACGAGCCTCACTACCGGCGCTTCATCGACAAGCCCTTCAAGCGCCTTGACCTCCGTCTCCGCGCCTTCCTTGACGGCAAGCTTACCTTTATCGATGGACTTTACTATGTCGTCCATTGTCCCCTTGGCGCCGTAATACTGGTCAAAAACGCGCTGAAGGTCCTTCTCGGAGACGACAACCGGCTCGACTTCACACTTCGTCCTGGCCCGGACCTCGTCAACAGCGAAGACGTCCATCGGATCTATCATGGCTATCGTAAGCGTGTCGCCTATCTTGAACAGCGGGAGTACCGAGTTTTTCCTGCAGAAAGTTTCCGGGAGGAGTTCCACGACCTTGGGGTCTATTATGTAATTGGAGAAATCGACGCGCGGGATGCCCATCTGCTCTTCAAAAAAAGACAAGATAGCATCCTCATCCACCATACCCAGCCTCACGAGCACGCGCCGGAGGGGTTCTTTCGTCTTATCGACTTCCCCCTGGGCCTTCTTCAGCTTAGCGGCATCTATAAGGCCGAGCTCGACGAGCGCTTCACCGAGAGATTTTTTCTCTCTTTTCGGCATCGATTCTCCTTCTGCTGACACTTAGTATACGTTAGGAGATTTTTTTTGTCAACACTGCCATCTTGACTGGGCTTTGAGGATTATCTCGATGAGTTCCCTTATCGCTCCGCGGCCGCCTTCAGCGAGGGTCGTATAGTGGGCAATGGATTTGAGTTCCGGGCGGCTGTAAGGGACAGCTACAGCCAGTCCTGCGCGTTTCATGACGGGCAGATCTATAAGATCGTCTCCGACGAAACATACCTCTTCGTCGGCCACCTTGAATATCCTGAGGGCCTTTTCGTATACAGCTCCTTTATCGAGCGCGCCCATGAAGGCCTTCTCTATGTGGCACACTTTCGCGCGGCGCGAGACTATGCGAGATTTCTTCGCGGTAATAATGGCGGACTTCAGGCCGGCCCTCCACCACAACGTGAGGCCGTAACCGTCCTGGATATCGAACGCCTTAAGCTCGTCGCCGAAGTCATCATAGTATACCCTGCCGTCGGTCATGACTCCGTCAACGTCAAGGATCAGAAGCTTGATCTTTTTTGCCCTGTCGGAGATATCCATGGACTATACAAGCCCCGCCTTCAGGAGGTCCTGGACATCGACGAGCCCTATGGGCTTCTTCGACCTGTCCACGACCGGTATCTCATCGATCTTCCTCTCGCGCAATATGCGGAACGCGTCCGCGGCGAGCAGGTCTTTTGATATGGTCACGGGATTTTTCGTCATTACCTGCTTAACGGGTTTCGATGAAAGCAGGGGGTCGGTGGCAAGGTGTCTCCGTAGGTCGCCGTCGGTAAATATGCCCGTCAGCGCGCCCCTGCTGTTGACCACGCTCGCCGAACCTGCGCGCGCTTCCGTTATCCTAAGCAATACGTCTTTTATCTTAAGGTCTTCCTTTACTACAGGGCTCGCCTTGCCCTTCCTCATTATATCTTCGACCTTGAGTACGAGCCTCTTGCCGAGAGAACCGCCCGGATGGTAGAACGCAAAATCCTCTTCCTTGAATCCCCTCCGGTCCAGTAGCGCGATAGCCAGCGCGTCGCCCATGGCCAGCATCGCGGTCGTGGACGCAGTCGGGGCCAAGTTCAGCGGACACGCCTCTTTACTTACGGCAACGTCGAGCGTCACGTCGCTGTACCTGGCAAGCGTCGATTTCTTATTTCCCGTCATCGCGATAATCCTCGCGCCGATCTTCTTTAACGTAGGCAGCAGCCTTATTATCTCCTCGGTCTCTCCGGAGTTAGATATCGCTAGCACGACATCGTCCTTCGTGACCCTGCCGAGGTCGCCGTGTATCGCATCCGCCGGATGCAGGTAGAGGCTCGGAGTACCCGTGGATGAGAATGTCGCCGATATCTTCGCGCCGATGAAGCCGGGCTTGCCCATCCCGGTAACGACCGCCTTGCCCCTGCAGGCAAGTATTATCTTTACGGCCTTTTCGAAATTATTATCTATCCTCCCGATCAGCGACGATATGGCGGCCGCTTCTATCCTGAGGACTTCCTTTGCCCGCTTTATCATTTCCGGATCCCCTTATCTCTGATATCCTTTACTATATCATGTATCTGCTTAACAGTGATAAGAAGCTCTTCGAGGTCCCCCAGCTCCACGGAGTTCGGCCCGTCGCAGAGCGCGCATCTCGGGTCCTCGTGGACCTCGAGGAACAATCCGTCGCATCCCGCGGCGACCGCCGACCTTGCCAATATCGGTATAAACTTCCTCTCGCCTCCGGAAGCCTGGCCCATCCCGCCGGGCAACTGCACCGAATGCGTCGCATCAAATACCACGGGGTATCCCAGCTCGCCGAGTATGGCCAGGGACCTCATATCGCTTACGAGGTTATTGTACCCGAAACTGACGCCGCGCTCGGTAACTATTATGGACTTGTTCCCCGCCGACTCCGCCTTCTCGATAGCGAACTTCACGTCCCACGGGGCCATGAACTGGCCCTTCTTTATATTGACGACCCTTCCGGTCTTGGCTGCTGCTATTATGAAATCCGTCTGCCTCGAAAGGAATGCCGGCACCTGTATAACATCGAGCACTTTCGCGGCCGCACAGAGCTCCTCCTTGCAGTGCACATCGCTGAGGACCGGGAGGCCCGTGGCCTCTTTTACCGCCTTAAGTATCTTGAGCCCTTCCTTGAGCCCCGGCCCGCGGAAAGATCTGACTGAGGTCCTGTTCGCCTTATCGTAACTCGATTTAAAAACGCAGGGGACATCGAGCCTGTCCGCAACGGCCTTTATCGCCCGCGCATGGCGGATAGCCGACGCCTTGCTCTCGATGACGCACGGCCCGGCAACCAGGACCAGCGGGTTGCCCCCTCCCATTTTTATATTTCCGATCGATACGGTCTTTGCCACTTTTTTTGCTCCTCCCGTCATTATATATTCCTCGACGCCAGGGCTTCCCGGGCGCGCTCGAGGTCTTCAGGGGTATCTATGCCTATCGTGTCAAATTGCGTCTCGACGACCTTGATCCTGTAGCCGTTCTCTAATACGCGCAACTGTTCGAGCCCCTCCGCCCCTTCCAGCGACGAAGTCGGAAGGGTCGTGAATGTGAAAAGGAAATCCTTGGTGAAAGCGTAAAGCCCTACATGCTTGTAGAAAACGACGTTATCGTGAAAACGCGGGAAAGGTATCGCGGAACGCGAGAAATAAAGCGCGTGCCCGTTCTTATCGGTGACCACTTTTACGACGTTGGGATTGTGCAGATCTTCCGGGTCGGTTATCTTCTTCTTAAGCGTCGTTATCATAAGCTCCCTGCTGCGGAGCAGCGGCGCAACGACATCATCTATCATCGAAGGATGGAGCAGCGGCTCGTCGGCCTGTATATTCACCACGACCTTCGCGTCAACCGGGTTCGCGACTTCCCTCAGCCTGTCGGTCCCGGTCCGGTGTTCCCTCGCGGTCATTACCGCTTTCCCGCCGAACGCCTGCACGGCCTCAAGGATTCGCACGTCATCCGTCGCCACTATAAGGTCGTCAAGCGTCGAGGCCCTCATCGCATTTTCCCATACATGCTGTATAACGGGCTTGCCGAGAAGGTCCGCGAGGACTTTGCCCTCAAACCTTGTCGAACCATATCTTGCCGGGATGACGCCGATCGCGTCCATTCAAACGCCTCCGCGTTTCAGGGCTGCCAATGATGGTCCTTGATCCGGGCCTTCAGTTCGGCCTGGGACGTGGCCGCAACGCCGACCTTCCCGACCACGATACCGCCCGCAAAATTCGAGATATGCGCCGCCTCTATCATCTTCGCGCCCGCGCATAACGCCGTCGTAAAAGTAGCTATTACCGTATCGCCCGCGCCCGAGACATCGAACACTTCCTGGGCAACCGTAGGTATCTGCGTTATCCTGCCGCCGCGCTGAAAGACCCTCATGCCGTTCTCGCCAAGAGTTAAAAGCGCCGCCTGGAGTTTCAGCTTTTCCATCAGCGATCTTCCGAGCCTGTTCAGTGAAAGATCATCCTTCGCCTTTATGCCGCCCATGGCTTCCGCTTCCTTGCGGTTCGGGGTGATAGCGGTCACTCCCCTGTAATAGGAAATATGCTCTTCTTTCGGGTCTACGGTTATGACCTTCTTGTGTTTCCTCGCAAGGGGTATGATCTCCTTGAGCAGGCCCGGAGTTATCACGCCTTTTCCGTAATCCTCGATTATTATCCCGTCAACCTCGTTTATCTTTGACTTAATGAAACCGATCAATTCCCTGTTAAGGGTTTCTCCGAGAGGTTTCGCGCTCTCGCGGTCTATCCTCACGACCTGCTGGTGGCGCGCGACCACCCTCGTCTTCAGCGTAGTCGGCCTCTCGGGGTCGGATATTACGCCTTCAAGGTCGACGCCCTTATCCTTCAGTATAGTCTCGAGCTGGCGGCCGTGCGCATCCCGCCCTATTACGCCGACGAGGTAAGCCTTGGCGCCTATCGCGCTTATGTTGCTCGCAACGTTAGCCGCGCCGCCCGGCATCATCGATTCCCTGCCCACAAGGACTACCGGGACAGGCGCCTCAGGGGAGATCCTCGAAGAGTCGCCCCAGATGAACTCGTCAAGGATCAGATCGCCCACGACGAGGACTTTTGCGGCACTGAACTTTGAGATCGTACCGTTAAACCGCGCGAGATCGCTTGATTTCAGCATATTAACGCCTTTTCTGTTTTTTCAGTATCGATACGTAATCCTTTATGCCCTTATCTATGCCGTATTTCGCCTTGAATTTGAGAATCGTCGAAGATGAAGCCATGTCGGCATGCGTCCTGTCCTGGTAGAAACTATAAGGGTTGTCGAAATATTCCGGAGAGAGGTTCTTCTTCAGGGCTTCGTTCAGGGCTCCTATGACCTCATTGAATGTCGCCGGCGCCCCGGTGCCGACATTGAAGACGCCGCTTCCCTTATAGGCCATCGCCTTGAGGTTCGCGGCTACGACATCCTTGACGTATATGAAATCGCGGTGCTGCTCGCCCCATTTGAAGACCCTCGGGTTCTTTCCCGCGGCCATCTGCAGGTATAGCTGATATATCATGCTGGCCGATTTCTTCTTATGCGCTTCGCCGGGGCCGTAAACGTTGAAATACCTCAGCCCAACAACGGAGAAATCCGGGTTCTCCTTCACGAACGCCTTCGCGACCTGCTCCATGCGGACCTTGCTCTCGCCGTAGACATTGGCGGGAGCCGGCCTGTCGGTCTCCTTCATGGGGACCTTGCCCTTCCCGTAGGTCGCGGCGCTTGAGGCGTATATTATCTTTTTGCATCCTATCGATTTCGCGTATATCAGCAGCCTCTTGAAAGCCTCGACGTTGACCGACATCATCAGGTTCCTGTCCATGACGGTCGTGTCGGATATGGCTGCCTGGTGAAATACCGCGTCGCACCTGTCCAGTAATTTTGAGTAATTTACGGTCCTGATGTCGGCCGTAACGACCGTACCTTTAAAGCGCGCAAGGTTGTCCTTCCTCCCTGCCGATAGGTCGTCTAACGCGATGGTTTTGCCGTATTTCTGGAGTTCTAACGCGAGGTTGGAGCCTATAAGGCCTGCCGCTCCGGTGACTAAAAATTTCATAATTTACCCTGCCTTCTTTCTCGAAGAGTTTACCACTATTAACGATTTATGTCAATTTTTACCTAAAAGGCCTTCCGCCGCCAAAAGGACTTCTTCCGCGCTGACGGCCTCAAGGCACTTGAAACCCAGCTTGCAGTTGTGCGCAAGGCACTCCTTGCAGCCGACATCCTTGTGTATGGCGATATCACGCGGGCCGACCGGGCCCCACCTCTGCGGAGAAAGGCCGGGATCCGTCCTGCCAAATATTGATATTACCGGCGTCCCGACAGCTACCGCTATATGCACGGGCCCCGAATCGTTCGAGATCAGCAGTTTGCATCTTTTCAGCAGGGCCGCGACCTCACCGATAGAATGCTGCTCGGAAAGGACTATCGGGCTGTGCAGCATGCCCGTCTTCATATCGCCGACCGTCTTCACGTCAGCCGGGCCGCCTATTATGACTATTTTCACGTTATGCCTGCCGATAAGCTCATCGGCCACGCGGCCGAACCTGTAAGCCGGCCAGCGTTTTGACGGACAGCTCGCGCCCGGATTTACCGCTACGATGGAATCTTTATTCCCGAGATCGGCCAGGTCGATAAACCTCGCTATCACCCTTTCATACTCAGGCTTTACGGGCATATAAAGCGCCCTGTCGTTCGCGGTTATCCCGACGGAACGCAGCACATCGAAATTATAATCTATCTCGTGCTTCTCCCCGTAATGCTTGGTATCCTTCAGACGCTTAGTCAGTAGGAACCCCCATTTTTTGTCATAGCCGACGCGCTCCGGTATGCCGGCCAGGAAAGGTATTATGTTCGACGACATGGTAGGATGAAGCACTATCGCCAAGTCGAACCTCTTGCCGCGCAATCCAGCGATGAACTTCAGGCCGCCGATGACACCCTTATCGTTATTATCCTTATCGTAAAGTATGACCTCGTCGAGATAAGGGTTGCCGTCGACTACATCCTCGACATAAGGCCTGACCATCATGGCAATATGGGCGTTCGGGTAGGCGTCCCTGACCGCCTTGACCGCGGGGGTCGAAAGCAGGACGTCGCCTATCCTGTCTGTCCTGATTATCAGTATCCTATATTTTCTTTTCTGTTCTGTCATCGAGCACCTTTTTTGCCGTATCGAACACCTCTTCGGCCGTGACCGCCTTCATGCATTCGAGGTTATATTTGCACAGGGCCGCCTCACACGGCGAGCAGTGGAGTTTTTTGCACAGCGCGACCCCCGCGCCTTCCCGCGGGCCGTATCTCCTCGGGTCGGTCGGCCCGAATATCGCCACGGCCGGTGTCCCCACGGAACCGGCAATATGCAGCGGCGCGCTGTCGTTGGTTATCAGCAGCGCGGAGCGCTTTATTATCCACGCGAGCTCGCGCAGGTTCGTCGAACCGGCAACAGAGACCGAGTAGCTGCGCATCATGTTTATTATCCTCTGGCAGATCTCCTTCTCGGAAGCATCGCCCACAAAGACGACCTTCATCTTGTATGCCGCGGCAAGCATGTCGCATGCTTTCGCAAATCCTCCCTCGCCCCACCTCTTTATATGGCTCTTCGCGCCGGGGCTTACGCATATTATCCCGTCCGTATCCGCAATGCCCTTGTCCCTTAGAAGTATCATCGCCTTCTGCTCGTCGGACTTCTCCATCCAGACCGGGAACGGCCTGTATTCGGCCTCTATCCCGAGGTCCCTTATCCTGTCAAGGTGCTCTTCGGATTTATGCCTTACGGTGCCCGACGGCGCCCTCGCGGGGCCGGTGCAGGCCCCGGCTCCGACGAATAACCCGAACAGGCTGTTGCGCAGGTCCACGAGAAGGTCATAGCGGTTCTTCCTGAGTTCCCGTATTAACCCGATCTTCCCCGTGACCGGCGCGGCCTTGTCGTATACGTATATCCTGTTCATCCTCGGGTCCGAGCCGAATATCTCCTTTGCGCGGGGGCCTACAACGACGTCTATCGCCGCGCCGCCGAAGGCTTCGCGGAGCGCGCCGATGACCGGCAGTGTCAGTACCGCGTCCCCGATATTGCTCAGGGTCACAACGAGGATCTTTTTTACATCTTTCATTTGAGGAGCCTTTCCGCTTCGCGCGCGACTTCATCGACCGATACCGCTTCCATGCAAAGGGGTTCCTCACAGCGCAGGTTGTAGCAAGGTATCTTGCATCCGGGCTTACCCGTGCTCTTCTGAAGTACAGTATATACACCGCTGCCGTACGGGCCGGTCAGCTTCGGGTCAGTCGGCCCGAATATCGCGATAGTCTTCACTCCCTGGCTCACGGCAATATGCATCGGCCCCGAATCGTTAGACACGACGAGAGCGGCGCGTTTCATTATGGCCGCAAGCTGCCTCAGGGAAGTCGTGCCCGCGGCGATCACCGGTTTCCTGTCCATCATGCCGGCTATCTTCTCCGCCAGCCCCACGTCCTTGCCGGCGCCGGTTAATATTACCGGCATGCCGTATTTCTTCTGCAATCTATCCCCGAGCCCTGCGAAATTTTCCGCGGGCCAACGTTTAAGGTCCCAGTTCCCGCCCGGGTTAAGTATAATAAAGGGCGCGCCTTCCTTGATCCCTTGCGACTTCAGGAAAGACGCGGCGAAAGCCTCATCGCTCTTGCTAAGGCGGACTTCCATATCCTTGCCGTCATCCGGGACGCCGGTCGCTCTCACGATATTAAGGAACTGTTCGACTTTATGGATATCCGCAGGCTGCGGGTCGATCCTCTTCGTGAGGAGGAATCCCCTCTTCGGGTTATCGATGCCGACCCTCTCCTTTATGCCGGAGAGCGCGACCATAACGTGCGGGTCAGCGACCTGTGAAAGAGATATACCGTATCAAAAGAGCGCGCCTTCAGCGCGGATATCAGCCTCATCTTACCGGTCAGGCCCTTATATTCCCCCTTTTCATCATATATTATCATTTCATTTATATTCGGGTTAAGCTCAAGCACTTCCCTGCACCGCGGGACGACCATGCAGGCTATGTGCGCGTAGGGGTAATGCTTGCGCAGCGCGCGTATCGCCGGAGTGGAGAAGAGCACGTCCCCGATCCAGTTCACGTTAACGACCAATATCTTTTTTGTTATTTCTTTTTCCACTTCTTCGCCTTTAACCATGTATAATATCCCGATGTCTTGATCCTGAACTCGAGCAGGTTAACCCTGCTGGTCACTATATTGATCCTTTTAAGCGCGTACGGGTCAAGCTTTATCGAACCGTCCCTAGGCATGGTCAGGAAAGCGGTCCTGTACCCGGCCCGCTTAAGGACGTCCCGGCAGTATCCGCCCTGCTGTCCGGACGGATAACAGAACGCGGTCACCTTCTTCCCCGTCACTTCTTCAATTATTCTTTTGGAATGTAGCAGCTCCCGCTCGGTATCCTGCATTGAAGAGTCCTTAAGGTTACGGTGCGACCTCGTATGGCTGCCAAAACCTATTCCCGCATCCGACATCTTCCGTATCTGGG
>Ga0265297_10004069_pt1 | contig 24768 bp, 28 predicted proteins | sample Munlanlwell13791_FD_192502 | JGI IMG/M metagenome (GOLD analysis project Ga0265297, IMG submission 192502) | Leachate microbial communities from a municipal landfill in Southern Ontario, Canada - Leachate well 137-91 | ecosystem: Engineered > Solid waste > Landfill > Unclassified | place... | reverse complement strand
TCATTGAATCCGCTATCGCCACGGCATCAAGCCCCAAGGCCGTCTGTTTCTCATTCTGTGTCAACGTGAAGGATGTGAAGACACAGGAGTTTTTGAAGGCATACGACTTCAAGGGCCACGAGTGGGAGTGGATACCCGAGAGTCTACCATCACCGAACCTTGCCCGGTATTTCAACATTCTCTACACCCTCACCAAGTTCAATCAACCTGAGACTGTGGTGAGCATGGTAGGTGACGACTTCGAGATGAAAACACAAGGGTGGGACGAGCAACTGTTGGCGCAGATCAACTACTATCAGGGCGTGGGGGTGTTTTTTTGCAATGACAACTATATCGCAAGAGAACGGTGCTGTGTGAATGTCTTCGTGACGAGAAAGATGGTAGAGGCCACAGGCAGGCCGTTCATGGCAGAAGAGTTTGCGGCTGACCAGATCGATGTGGTTTGGCACGAAGTAGGTCGCACCACCAAGAGTCTTCATTTCTACCCCGATATTATCATGATGCATAACCACAATTCAAGAAAGCCCAAAGAACAGTGGGATGAGACGTACAAGAAGTTGAATGTCATTCAGAACCAAGTGTATGCTTCCGGTGGCAAGCCAAAGGCCAAGGCCATAGGCAGGGAGATTGGGGCGATTCTTCTCGCCAAGGGATTCCGTGGCGATAGTATTTGCTGAAAGGTAAACCATGCTGTCAATTCTGATATGTTCATTGAACTCCCGCCAACGCCAGCTCAACGAGTTGCTTTCCATCCTTGAGCCTCAAATACGCGGTCAGCCGGTGGAGATTCTTATCGAGAAAGACGGCGGGACAATGCCTATCGGAACCAAGCGCAACCTTCTGCTCAAGAGGGCATCCCGCAAGTACCTGGCATTCGTGGACGACGACGACAAGGTAGACCCCGCATACGTGCCGCTGATTCTCAACGCCATCAAAACCGGGAATGAGCCGGACTGCATTGGCATGGTCGGGGTGATGGTGGGTGGGCGGTATAATGGATGGATGTTCCGGCACTCAATAACTGTCAACCGATGGTGCAAGGACAAGAAAAACCTGCTGTTTTTCCGCACCCCCAATCACTTGAACCCCATCAAGTCATCATTGGCAAAGACCATCACCTTTCCGGTGAGTAACTTTGGCGAGGACCGGGCATATTCCGATGCAATCAGGCTGCTGCTTCGCACAGAGCGGTTCATTGAACACCCCATATATTATTATCAGCAGAACAACAAATGAAAACCAAGCGCCTTATCAGCTATTCAATCTGGGGCAACCAGAACAAGTATCTGGTAGGTGCCATGAAGAACATTGAGCTTGCCCGGAAGCATTATCCCGGATGGGTTGTGCGGTTCTATTATCAGGCCGACATGGACCCGGAGCTGATAAACAGATTGAAGCTGGCCGGCGCGGAAGTGCGGCCAAAGGGATACTTCAAAGACCCATGGATAGGACTGTACTGGCGTTTCTGTCCAATGTATGATGATGAAAGCATTGAACGGTTCATTGTGCGTGATACCGATTCCCCCATATCTGCTCGTGAAGCCGATGCGGTACATGAGTGGATAGCGAGCGGAATGCCGTTTCACATCATGCGTGACAACACGGCGCACAACATCGAAATACTCGGCGGCATGTGGGGGTCCATATCTGGAATTGTGCCAAACTTCGAGGCACATCTGAAGGCATGGATTGCCACGGTGAACGGAGACAGGAAAAACCCCATGGGCCGGTATCATGGGACTGACCAAGACTTCTTGCGCGTATTCGTCTGGCCGGTGGTGAAGAACAAACACATTGCCCATGGCATCAAGTACCTTGGAAATGAACACCCATTTAGGATAATCAACCCCGGCAACTACAAGGTTGGGACATACCCGGATGCGGAAACCTGGGGGCAGCAGTGAGGTTTTTCAATGTTGATCTGCACATATCGGTAATAGCCGACATCAAGCGGATATTTACCGATCTGGGACACACCGTTGACGACCTGTGCCTGTCCGGGCACCATTGGGTGATGGATCGCAAGCAGGACCATGTTGCAGAACTGTCCGGTGAGAAGTGGACGCAGATGGTGTGGAATGAAAAATGGGACACGTTCTACGATGCGCACAAGAACAGCCTGAAGAAGTACGATGGATTCATTGTGACCTACCCGCCGATATTTGCGCGGCTCTATGAGAAGTTCGATAAGCCCATTATCGTTGATATGCCAATCCGGTATGACTATGCAGTGCATGGTTGCCCGGATCGCCTTGGCCGGTGGAACGAATGGCTGAAGAAAGCGGTTGCGGGAGGGCAGGTAAAGCTGGTTGCGAACAACAAGTACGACCAGGAATACTGCCGTATCTTGAGCGGGTTGAAGCCGGTGCATATTCCAAGCCTGTGTGAATACTTTCCAAAGAGAACCAAAAACCCGCGAAATGGATTTGTCCTTTATGAAGACGGATGCAGTCTGAAGCATCTTGTGCCGGACATACGGGATAGGAAGGCGGGGTTGCCCCACGGTTGGAAGTGGAACGACATCCACCGGTTTCGGGCGGTGGTTCACATGCCGTACCAAGTGTCTACCATGTCGATATTCGAGCAGTACACCGCGAACGTGCCGATGATATTTCCTGCGAAGAAGTTTCTTACGGACATGTACTTTTCTGGAAAGTGGCCGAATGTACTGTCGCAGGTAAGCACAAATCAGTTGTCGCGAAAGAAGCCAGTTGGAACACCGATAGAGCTTGCAGACAAGAACTCGCTTGACCCGAACCGATGGGATGACCGGGCCGTTATCGATGAGTTGTGGCTTGAACATGCGGACTTCTATGATATCGAGTGGATGCCGCTGATACTGACGTTTGACACCATTGAAAAGCTGCGTGACATCTGCAAGTTCATGGACTATGAAAAAATATCCGCTTGCATGGCGGTGAACAACAGAACCCGGAAGGAACGGGTATACGCATCGTGGACTAAACTGTTGGGGGAACTATGAAGATCGCGGTTGACTTTCACAGGGACAGCCTACAGGGACAGATGAAACCGGAAGAGCGCAAGGCCATGTACGACCTGGTTGTAGCCAATGAGTGTCTACGAATACTCGAAATTGGTACGTGGAAGGGCGGGGGTTCCACATATATCCTTGCATGCGCCGCGCTTGAATATGGCGGGCACATAGACACCATCGAGGCCGACAAGGGGCTTCACGATGCGGCAGTGAAGCTGTTCGATGAACGCATGGCAATACTCAGGCCGCGGGTGACATTCCATCTTGGGCTGAGCCACAAGATGATACCGGGCCTGCTCAAAGAGGGGAAGTTCAACTTTGTGCTATTTGATGGTGCCGAGGATGCTGACCAGACCGTGCGCGAATATGACCTGCTTAACAAGTCGCTGGACATCAATTCATTCATTGCTTGCCATGATTGGAAGACACACAAGATGGCAAAGCTGAAGCTGGTTATTGCCAACGACAACACCTGGGTTTCGGTGGTGTCAATGCCTCAGACGGAAACAGGATTTATGATATTCAAGAGGGTAATATGAGAGAGCCGGTTCCGCAGTCTGAATATACCGAGGATTACTTCGTCCACAACTGTGATGGGTACACCGTGGACGGGTCGCTGTGCCGAAGACTGCAATGTCTAATGCAGCACCTACCCCACATCGAGGCAATGAAGGTATTTGATGTGGGATGCGGACGCGGGGAGATAACAAAGCACCTGTCTGGCCTTGGACATGAGGTACTGGCAACAGATTACAGCCAGGCAGCAGCAAGGCTGTTTCAGCAGAATGTTCCCGGCGGAACATTCCTGTTGCGTGACGCGACCCTTGGGTTTCCGTGGATAGCAAGCGATTACTTCGACCTGGTTGTTCTGGCGGATGTTGTCGAACACCTGTACGATGAACACCTGTGCGTATTGGCCAGGGAGGCGGTGCGCATGCTGAAGCCGGGTGGCATGATACTCATTGACACCCCGATAATGAAGGGCGGGGAAAGTAAACTGCATGTCGATATTAAAGAGAGCGCTCAAGAAGTACACGCATATTTCACAGGAACACAGATGATTGGAACGCACTGGCACAAGAAACCGGAACACTGCAACATTATTTTGAGGAAACAATGACAGCAGGCATATACACGGTTGCCTATGGAGAGGACTATGATCGGTGTGCCGCCTGTGCTTTCAGGTATGGGCGCAAACATACCGACCTGCCTATCGCGGTGGCAACCAACCTGCGTGCCGGCGAGCGGTGCAAGGCGTGGGCAGAGGTGCCAAATGTTACGTTCATGTACTTTGCCAACAGAAACCAAGGAGACAACAGGCGTGCCAAGCTGCAAATGGATCTGATAAGTCCGTTCGAGCGCACGCTGTACATAGATGCGGATTCGGTTATCCAGAACGCGGGAGTTGAGAGGTTTGCCCCGCTCTTGGATGACAACGAAATGGTGTTCAACTGGCGCATTACGTTTGGCACGGGCGACCGCATTTGGAACATATATGCCCGGTGCATGGCGATGTTTGGCGTGAAAAAACCGATATCCATATACAACGGTGGCATCATAGCTTTTCGCAAGACCCCGGCGGTGCGCGAGTTCTTTCGCGTGTGGATGAGCCATTGGGAAACATTTGGATGCGGGCGGGAAATGCCACCGCTGAATTGTACCATCAAGGAATTCGAGGGGAAGTTGAAGTACACGACATTCCCGCTATTGTTCTTTGCTGATGCGCAGACACATACGGATACGGTAATCCAGCACAACTATTCACGCGACTTCAACCAGAAATTTGGGATAGTGCCTTGGACACCATACAAGCCCTTTGATGGAAACAAGAACGACTTCCACTTGGAGCGGACGCCATGAGCATGAGGAATGCAAACGGGAAAAGAACGGTATGTGAAGTTGTGCGCGAGATAAACGATGACCTTCAAGGAACAGGGTTACACCCGGTTATTCTCCCGAAGTTGCGCGAGGTTGAATCAATGTGCAAGCGCATGGCGCAGAAGCTCTATCAATATAACAAGGATTTTGACAAGGACTGGTGGGCGACAAACCCTGATTATGAGGCCGATTTAAAAAGGAGGATGGATGCGTCTTACCTATCTTGACCAGTATCATTTTTTCAATGCAACCATCATGCCGGAGCGTCCAGTTGTTGTGAAGGTTGGAGTTGATGGAATTGATGACCTTCAGAAGATGGTGGGAATGTACCCAAAGGGAGACATCTTTGCTTATGAGGCTGACCCGCGCAACTACGACAAGTGGTTGAATCCCGCGAAAGACCTTGGCATTTATCTATATAATTATGCCATTGGGCCAACCGCAGGAGGCAAGATGAAGTTGTATCGTTTTGTGAACACGGTTTCAAATTCGGAGTTCCCGCGCCATACCCACGACCCTAACTGCAAGCTGGTGGACAGCGTTGAAGTAAACACAAAATCTATTGTTCAAGTCGCTGATGAGGTTAAGAGGAATATAAGCCTGCTGATTCTGAATTGTGAGGGCGGGGAACTTCACATCATGCGTGCGCTCTATGATGAATCTATACGAAAGCGCATTGACCAGATATGTGTTTCTTTCCATGACCCGCGCATCTATGCAACGAAACACCGGGAGGAAATACTGACAAAGCTGGAACCGTTTTATCATGTGTTCCGCGGGAACTGTCCGCACGGCGGCATACCCGACTACCTGTTGATTCTTCGCAAATGAACCCCATCCGCATAGGCAAACAACTTCAGCGCCAGGTTGAGTGCGCGAAGCAGGCCGGTATCTACGATGCCATGTGCCTTGCGTTCGGTAGCGTGCTGGCAGTGTGCCGTCACCGTGGCCCGAACATGGACGACGATGACGACGATGTGATGATATTCGCGGACATGGTTACCGCTGAGCAGGAGCGCGAGTACGTGAGGCTGCTTGAGGTGCCAACGGCTGACTTCCCCGACAAGGGTATTGGAAGATGCAGGTTCATGCAGGAAACAAGGCCCGACAATGGCCGGTACTTCTGGGCATCCATCAAGGGGGACGCTTCTGATGTTGGCCGCAAGTGCTGTCATTGGTTTGTGTGGCGACAGGGCGGGTATCTGTGGCACTGCAAGAGCAAGGGTGCCATGGTCAAGGGAATCCCAGAGAACCTATGTATGCCCGGCGTTGAAACAGAATACTTCGGTGCAAAGATACGCCTGCCCTCAGACCCCGGAGCCTGCCTGGATTGGTGGTATCCCGGAAACTGGCTTGTACCCCGCAATGGAGTCAACAGCGCCCCCACGGTCACGATGAAGATCGGCGACTGGACAAATAAGGCCACTTGGAAAATTAGTGGTTGACTTTTATAAGCAAGTGGATTATATTAATGGTAATCATACGGGCTCTCGCGGGCTGGTGTGCGCATCCGTGCCGCGAGTTGCTCTGTAGATAACGATTCTGTACACCATACGTACAGTTGTGCGCAATTCGCCCCGCACTTGAAATTATAGGGCGCGTTTTCTCAATCAGAAGGAGGGCGTATGCCCAGCGGACTTATCGCGCAGGATAGTTGTGAAAAGGAAGTTGAAGTCAGGCAGGCAAGTGTCATGGAGCAGTTGCGCATCAAGCGTGATCGCGCCATCAAACAGGTTAAGGAAATTGAAGAGGCGATTGCGCTGTTCGAGGCACATCCCGAGTTTGAGCAGTGTCTCACGCAACTGGCAAGGGTTGGCATCTATCGGTAAAGCACGCGCCCAACGTATTGAAGCGGGGCGAACAACGCACAACAGGTGCATGTGTGCCATTAAAACAGCACCATGCACCAAACGTTGTGCGAAATGCCCGTTTTGAAAACAATTTATTATAGGCGGTGGCCAATGCAGACGATAGAGTTTCGGTACACGCATGACCCGATGGTGAAAGCGTTGGTTGATTCGCTTGAAAGCTACATTCACCAGTTACAATTCACGCCGTCAGAAATACGCGAGTGCGCCATGCTTGCGGCGATCAACCATGAGCGCCGGAGGCCACCGCAGAGAATTATGGAATCAAACGGGCACATCGCCCAACGGGCCCAGCCTGCCACGCCTGAACAGTCAGCGCAGCAGGCAGTGGGCTGAATGTTAGATGCCATTTCGCTCTTAAATCTTTTGGAGGTACGGTTATGAATATCAAGGTTGGCGATGTTTGTAAAGTAAATGGGATTCTACGTGAAGTTGTTGCCATCACGCCCCATCAGGATATTAAAGGGGCAGTGTACTATGATTTAGGCGATGGCTATGTGGAACGTGACGTTCGATTTCATCCTGAGGCTGTGTATAACCGTGCTGAAATTATTGAACTCGCTCAACAGCATCTAACACAGCAAGGGATGCCAGAAACGCAGGACACTAAGGAGTCAGTGCAGCACATCCCACAACAAGCGCAGCCCGAAACGCCGCCATCCTGTGCGGCATGTATAGAATCGTTCGGCGCTTGTGAGTTCATTCGAATGGACAGCGAGTGTATGAAGTTCTGGCGGCGCATCGGGCGGGTGCGCTGACCGTTGTAGGGCATTCACCCTTTTGGGAGGTTAATATGATTGATTTTGCAGGTGTGAAGGTTGGTGACAGGTGCCGTATCGTTGGCGCTGGGGCCCCAGGGTATGCGATGCTCGGTGATGTTGTTACCATCGTGCGGGTTGGCAGTGATCGTGTAGACGTTGTTGACGCGAGCGGGGCCCCGGCGTACTTTGCGTTGACCTGTGGTGCAGCGAGGCTTGAGCTGGTGGAGGCGGGTGAACACCCTACAACAAGCCAAGGAACGCCACCGGAACAGCTGGCGGCGTCCGTTGGCTGAACGTTGGTGTCCATAACAGGGAGGGAAATGTGAGCAAAAAGCTATGTCGCGGGTGCGTGGTGAAAATGAAGTCATCTTCTGGAATGGACGGGTATGGCAATCCACAATGTGTTTCGTCGTATATCGAGCAGTTGGGGGAGGTCTATTTTTTTGGTCATAATCAGGGATATCACGACTATGATGTGTTGAAAATAGTGGAGCATCCAGAGGATCGCGCCCCCGCCACCCGCATCATCGGCGATCACTGGTGCGAGGTAGCCGCGTCCCGTATGCGTGCCGGGGAGGACGAAGCGGCGGTGATGCGGGACTACGGGTACATGAGGGACATAAGCTGTCCGGTAATCGGCTGTCGTATCGTTGGCCCGCACTCGCATGGTAGCAACGCCCCGGCAACGGGGAAGGGGTGAGCAGATGGACAAAATGACAGGAACCATTATCAAAACGTACTGCGCGACGCTGAATGATTGTGCACTTCGCACAATCCAAGGCGCGGTTTGCCAATTCGGCGGAGAGTGTAAACATCAACACCGTGAGGCACTCCCTGAGCCGTCCGCATCCCCCGCGCACGCGCCACCGGCGCAAGGGGAAAGCATGAAGCGCGGTGTATCCATTGAGGTATACCAGCAGGACTGGATACCGGGCTTTGCCGCATTCGGGGAGGGCAGCTTGCGGGCACGAGGGCACGCGCATGTCGTGCTGAATCTAGGCAGTCTACTCGCCACCGTTGCGCACAAAGACGTGCTACCATCAGAGCTTCCGTATGTTGTCGCAGAATGCCTGATGCACGAAGTGATACACGTCCTCGAAGAGTGGGCCGGTGTGGAGTTCTCCGAGAAGCGCGTACACGCACTAATAGCCAAGTATCAACAGATGTACAAAGCAAAGCCGCGCCACCGGCGCAAGGGGGAGGGGAAATGACACTCTGTAGCGATGGACACGACGAAGTGTGCTATGATGGGAAAGAATGTCCTGTGTGCAAGGCCATACAGGATACGAAAGACGCGGACGAGGAAATTAAAGAAATGGAAAAAGAAATAAAAGAATTGAAAGAAGATATAGCGTCCTACTCAATACAATGACCACCCATCTCTACGCCTGGGGTAAGGGGGAGAAGTGAAACCGATAACCTTTGTAGAACAGAATGCTACGTATGCAAGGAATCAGCCGCCCTACGTTCCACTACCCGCATATCGTACCACTGACGGGCGCGTGATTGCATGCTGGCACATGTCGTGGCGCGAGAGGGTGACTGTACTGTTGACCGGACGCGTCTGGTCAAGTCTTATGACATTTGGCAGCCCGCCACAGCCACAACTATTGCAGACAAATTATCCATTCGAGCGCGACAAGGCCAAGGGTGAGAAATGACCACATACCTCTACGCCTGGGGCAACAACCCCGTCCGTGCCACGCTCAAGGGGCGCAAGTGCAAGCTGCTGGCCACCGGGACGCGCAACACGGTGCTGATTGAAATGGTGGACACCGGCGAGCGGGTGACCACGAGCAGGCGGGCGCTGAGGCGGGACATAGACATAACAAGGGAGGGAGAACGATGACAAAAAATGAGTTCCTGGCGAAATGCCAAAACGATTTTGTGCGGGCAATGTGTTCCCGCGCATGGGATGAGGCGCTGCTGTCGGTGGAACCCGCGCAGGCCACCGGCGCGATGGTGCCGTGCCCACATCACGGGCGCGTCGAAGTGATACCAGGCGATATAGCAGAGGTGTGTTGTCATCCAGATTATTCGAGTTGGGCACAGCCCGAGTAGCGCAAAGAGAAGGGGGAAGTGATGGTATGTCCACTGTGCAAGGGCGACAAGGAAATGGTATTCAAAATGTGCCCGGAAATTGCCACTCAATGCCCGCGCTGTCACGGCACTGGCGATGTGGCCACATGCACCGGCCCCGAGTCCTGCCACTACAGGCTACCGGACGGCACGTGTGGGACGGATGAGAACTGTAAGCACAGGGTGGAGGGGGAATGATGTTCGGAGATAGCCGCCTTGAAATGATGGTGCTGGAAATGCAGTTACGAGAAGCCATCAACGAGATTGTTTTACAGGCGCAACTGGAAGAACTGCGCATACAGAACGAAATGTATCGCGCACGATTGGACGGCGAGTGGTTTCGCGCAGTCTATGATGCAAAACTTGCACAACTGAAGGGGCAGGCGTGAAACGACCTTACCGCTACGACCAGCTATCTGACCGTGCCTGCCACTGTGGGCGCAGGCTCAAGCTGAACATCCTGGCACGCCAGCCGCGGGCGGCGCTGTGCTACAAGTGCTGGAAAGCCGACAAAACCAAGACGATGCAATAAGTGTTGCATGTTGCGTTGCAATGAAGTATAATAGGATTACAAGGCGATAGGGGGTTAATGAAGAACAACTAGGAACTGTGCATCGATGCGACAGGAAAACCCTATCGCCGCCGCCCTCATCGGTACCCGCAAGGTGCCGGTGAGGGTTTTTGCTATCTATGGCCAGCAATGACTTATGCGTAGTCTACTGCCCTGGCCGTGTACATAAAGAGCCAGCACCCAAGGCTGGTGAATCGCGTTCAGCGACCCCCAAGATTCTGTTTCTGTATGAGCGTGGCCTTGAAGGGCGGATACTCATACAGTGTGGCGAGAGCAGATGTAGACATTCAGAGGGCGAGAAGTACAACGGGTGGTATGAGGTGAACGTGAAAGCGACTGGCGCATACACAATCGAACCCGTAACCAAGAGGCATTTCAATCTTGCCCGGTTGCCCGGTATCGTATTGGAGGGCGCATGGTAGAGACAGCGGCTCTTGATATACAGCAGGGCGGACGGACCGGGAATAGCTCACTGAAAGATGTGGGCTTTCCGCATATCTCATCCATGCCGCGGCGCCTTGTAAAATCATCCGATTACGAGGAAGTGCGCCGGATTCGGCAGGAGTACCAGAACGCATGGACCGCGGACGAGCAGGACTGGTCCCTGTGCCTGCAATCGTGGAAGATGTACTTTGGGTGGCCGGGCGAACACTGGACTGAGGACGCGCTTAAGTACAAGTATAAACACAAGATGCGTGCCGCGCAGTACAACATCATTAAGCCTCGCCTTCAGATATTCCACGGGTCCCTAGTGGCCGATGAGTACGATTTCAAGTACGTGCCGATTGACCGCAAGCGCACGAGTGCCATTGAGAGCCTTGAAAACGCCTACTACATTGATGCCGAGGAATGCAACTACGACTACAACTACAGCCTGTTTCTCCATGACGGCTGTGTGCATGTCGGGGTGATGGAGATTGTCGTCACGAACGAGTATGACCCGCGTGGAAATATCGCATTTCGGGCGCGTGACCCTGGCCGCATCAAGTTTGACCCGTACTGGACCAGCCAGTTTGATTCAGACTGCATGAAGGCATGGAAGTTCGGGCACATGACGGCGCGGCAGATAATGGACAAGTGGCCGGGCCTGCCGATGAGCGCGAAGCTCGACGAGGAACTGAAGCGCCTCAAGAGAAGCGGGATGGACTGGAAAGAGCGCGGCCCGGACGACTACACTGAGGCATTCCCGACAATCGAACACGCATTCCATGTGGTCGAAGCGCACTGGATTGACGAAGTGAACATGACCCGGATTATAGCGCGGGGCCAGGATGGCAAGTGGATTCCATTCCCGGTGACTGATGACGTTGAAATGCTAGAAGCCTTTGCGCAGAAGATAGGGGTTGAGGACTGGAAAGACGGTGCGCAGGAAGTGCCGTACAAAGACCGCATACACAAGCAGGCGGTGATTTGCCCGGACCTGTTCCCGCACAACTTCATTGACAATGGCAAACCAGAAGTACAGGTGAAGCGCCTGCCGTTCTTCCAGTTTACGTGGAGCCGGGATTACAACGGGCGCAACATGGGTGTGGCAGCGGCACTGACTGACCCGCAGCTTGACCTCAACTATTCGATGAGCAAGAAGCAAGACCTGATTGCGACCAAGGCAGGCGGGGCGCTGGTGTACAATAAGAGGGCGTTTCCTGACGAGAGTGAGCAGTTGGATTTTGAGGCGAATCATAACGATGTCGGGCGCTCATTCGGGATTGATGGCGAAGTCAATAATTTTATGTCGCACGTGTCCAGTGATGGTGTCACGCGTGATGTTGACTCCCAAGCGGCACAGGCGTTTGATATGGCTGACCGGGTGGTGAACGTTACCCCGGCCATGCAATCGCAGAGCGAAACGGGCGGGGAACCAGCATCCCTGTACGCCATGAAGCTCAAGCAGTCGAAGATAGGACAGCGCACAGTTGATGACCGGGTGAAGTATTGCAGGGAACAGATGGCGTTGGCATACTACGAACAGGCGAAGATTACTTACGCGGGTGCGGAACGGGTGTTCACGAGCAAAGACGGCAAAAAAGAGGCAGTATTCAATGCGGTTCTACCGGATGGCAGCGTACTTAACAAGATCGATACGATTCCCCGTTGCTCGGTGTCAATACAGGAAGCCGCTGGCAACCTGTCCGCACAGATGCGCGACCGGCAGGAAATCGCGGCGGTCCTGTCGTCTCTGCCTGAAGGGTATCGTGAGCACACGGCAATTTTGATTGACCGCATCACGAAGACAACTGCGCTCGGTCAGGTAGTGAAGGACGACATTGAAGATGCAACCATGATCGAGCGTATGAAGGCCCGCGTGGCTTCGATGGCTGAAATCAGCAATGCCATTGCGGCGGACAAGAACGCCACGGTGATGGCGTTGCAGTTACAGCCGCGCATTGAGGCGTTAATGCAGCAGATGGAACAGCAGCAGATGCAGAAGGCGGGTGGTGCTCCGGCTGAAATGGCGATTACTCCACCCGAACAGCAGGGAATGCAGGCACCGCAACCGGCACAGCAGGCCCAGCAGATGGCGCCGCAGATGTTGCCACAGCTGCCCGCGCAGGGACCCGAAGAGGCGGCACAGAGGATGAAGTCAGAAGCGGTTGCGGAACAGAAAAGCGATGTAGGCACCTAACCAGGTGTCATTTCTATAACCCCAACAGGGAGTGTCAAAATGCCGGAACCGGCAGCGGTAGAAGTAAAACAAGAACTGACGTTCAAGACGCATCAGGAGAAGATCGATGCGTTGGAGCGTCTACAGAACGAGCGCGACCTTGGCCCTGACGATCTCCCAGAGATTGACAGGATCACAAACGCGAAAGTTCTGGAACCCGAAGCAGAGGAAGTGGAAGCTCAGCCCACGCCAACAGCGGCGCCTGAACCGAAACCGGTTGAGGGTGCAAAGCCTGTTGTGCAAGCAGAGCCGGTTGTCCCGCAGACTGAAGTGCGGAACTGGCAGATTACCGAAGACCTTCTGAAGAAGTATGACGAAGAGTACACCGATCATGGTGGACGGAAGCGCCCTACGTTTCTGGCGAAGGACCCCGAGGGATTTGTTAAGAGTGCCGCGGACGCGCAGAAGTACATCCGGTATCTTGAAAGCAAGAGGTTGCCGGATGCCGAAAGCGCGGGGTATGCACGGGCAAAACGTGAACTCGAAGCCGATATGGCGAGGGCTCGAAAGGAACTTGAGGAGTTGAGGGCGAAGGTTGCCGCTCAACCCGCACCGGCTCCCCAGGCCCAGGCCGCAGCAGTACCGCCGAAACCGGCAGCGAGCGTTGACTATCGCGCCGTCATTGACGAGTTTGACGCTGTTCCCAATGACGACAAGGTTGACCACCTCGACAAGCTGGCAAAGGCACTCAAGGCCGCGGTATCACGTATCGACGAGCAGAACGAAACCATAGCGAGGATCGACAAGGAAGGCCCGACTGCGCTGAAGGGCCTCGAACAGAGGCAGAAGGACTCCGAAGCGCAGGCAGAAGCACAGCGGAAAGCAAGACAGGATGAGGACGAACGCAAGAGACTCGATGCCGAGAACAAGAAGCAATGGGAAACCGCCTGTCAGTTGGTCGATGGCTTCCAGTCATCGAAGGACTGCCCCGCGGACCTGAGAATCGGCAGGAGTTGGCGCGAGACCACTGCGGATGTGATACGATTCCACAATGAGCTTGCGACCCTGGCGACCGGAAAACCAATAAGCGAGATAACGGATGCTGACGCGGCAAACGCGGCGGCACTGTATTTCGACGGCCAGCCGGAACTTGCGCAGAAGGTGCGAAACTACGGTATTCAGGAACCCGCTGATTACCGCAAGTGGGTCACGCTCGACCAGCTTGACGCTTTGCGGATAGGGCTTGTCCGCGACCCCGTTACAAAGCAGTGGAAACACCGCTATGACCCGGATAGGAAGCAGGTCACGTTTCCCGATCTTTCATCGGCATATCGTGAGTTTCTGGCTATGACCGGCCAGGACAAGGCGATTGCCGCAAAAGCCGCGAAGTCCCAGACTGACCAGGTTATCGCAGCCATCCAAACGCGAGACAAGGGGCTGATTGCGATGGACGAAAGCCGCGCAATGCAGCAGGGTCAGGGTGGGGTCATCGGTGAGGAAGAGGCACTGCGCCGTCAGGCCGAACTTGAAGCGATGGGCGGCATCGAAGAGGCCCAGCGGAGAGCAAGACATGGCGACAAGGAAATGATGAATCAGTACAACATCATCTTGCAGGCGCTTGGTGCTCCGGCAATGGCGTAATCGCTGCATATACGTTTTGGCTTTACCAGCGCCGAGTGGCGCGTAACTGACAATAGAGCGGAGAGCATGAAACAATTCATTGAAAGGAATGCATCATGGCTGGTGTAATCGTTGCATCTCCGCGACTTGCTGCTGCGTCAAGAGTGATCGGGTTTGATACCCGGCTTCAGGCGTTCAGTCAGATCGTGGACATTTACTCGGACCTGTCGGGTGTCTACAACCGCAAGAACGAGCAGTTTCCCAAGGACGCTATCAGGATGAAGGTGCTGGACCAGGACAAGTCAGTTGGGACCATCACCATCAAAGAGGGCCTCTCGACGGCAGGTGTGTACGGCAACACCGCTGCGCTCGGAACAGAGGAAGTGCCGGTGACTCACACCCTTAACACGTATCAGAACAACTACCGCAAAGTGATTCCCAAGCCGGGTTACGGGCTACGGAAACTCGAAGCGGACAACTACGGCCTGTATGAGCAGCATGAGAAGGACATGGGGCCGTGGGGGAAAGAGGAACACGGGTATTGCATCCGTCGCGCCATTCTCGAACGGTATTCGCCGAACCTGCTTGCCGGTGACACCGCCGCAGTATGTACGCCCTGGTGGAACCCGAACATATTCATTCCTACAATCGGTTCGCTTCCTGCCGCACATCCCGCATTCAGCCGCAACCGTGCCACGCACACAAACAACATCGTCAACGCCCTGATCGCCACCGGCGGTCTCGGTCAGTTGCCGACACGTTGTTTGAGCGCCCCGGTGCTGGATGACCTGTCCAACTACTGCCTTGCCATGCGCCTGCGCCCGCTTGCGATACCGGGCCTGCCGACTGGTGAGGGTTTCGTGGTGACAATCAGCGAGATTCAGGCTGCCCTTATCAGTAACTCGACCTGGGCGACCAACAACCTCGGCAACCTGTTTGTCGCACGCGACCGGCTGGACAAGCGAGTGCAGGTGTGGGAAGGCGTTATCGGGTCATACGGCAATCTTCTTCTGATTGTTGACCCGCGCATGCCGACCCTGCTGCCGTCTGGTTCAGCGGAACCGTTCTCACTTCAGGCCGGTTACATGGTCTGGAACTCCACCGATCTTCGTTTCCGTGGTCAGCCGAACTGCAAAGACCTTGCGTTCGTGCATGGCGCGGGCACGTTCATTGAGGTGGAAGGCGAGAAGGTACACTGGATCAAGGACCAGCGCGACTACGATTTCCACAAGGGTCTGGGAATCGCGGGCGTGAGGGGCCAGCAGCTCCCGTTGTTCCTCAATGCCAACACGCAGGCGGTGTACAACATCACCAGCGCGGTTTGCATCCTGGACTTCCCGACGAACGGGCGGACGGGGTTCTAGTAGTAGCTGATTGATTGGGCCGGGGGGCATGGTGCTCCCCGGCCTGTAAACGACAATAGGTAAAGGAGAATTACCATGGCACCGCAGAGTTTCCCGATTATTGTTGATATGAGCGAAGCGCAGAAGAAAACCATGCGCGATCTGAATGTTATTGTCAATCAGTTGGGCTTCAGGGTGATTGAGATTGAGCAGTTGAACCCGAGGGTGCGCGAAGTCACCGGCGTGCAGGTGTGCCGGTACAAGGAACTGCCGCAGATTGAAATTGACCAGATGCAGCAGCGCATGGGCACAAGCCCGACAGCACAGGAGTTGTACCCGTATGATGTGGATGGCGGTACGATAGTGTTTGCGGAGTCACCGTTCCCGCGGCAGATGTCACCAGGCAGCACCGGGCGGGTGGCGTTTGTCCTCGATGATGACATGGACACCCCGGAGTACGCATACAGTGGAGAGAAGAAGGGATGGAACAGGGAGTTTCTGGCAAGCCACTACAACGACGGGTTCTGGAAAATCGTTGACCCGGATATCGACCGGGAAGTGAGGGCGCGGGCGGAAGCCATCGCCAAGAGGCGTGAGGAAATGAAACTCGGGAAGTACCGGCCTGGCCTGGCAATGCCGAACCAGCGCCGCGACCCGAGCCTTATCAGCAGACCTGACCCGGGCGTGAGTGTGCCAAGCAGCATCAAGGCGGAGAATGAAACGGCGGGATTCGGGGATGGTACAATATCCGCATCCGTTTCCGCAACAGGGCTTATTGCGTTGGAACCGGGTGCGACCATAGCCCTTGATGACGGACAACAGAAGTTGATTGAGGAACAGCGCCAGACAATCGAACTGCTCAAGGGCAGGCTGGAAGCGTTGGAAAACGCCAAGCCGCCACTCAAGGGTAAGAAGATTACCAAGGGTCCAAAAGAGGCCGGATTCGGAGCGTAAATGTACACGAGCGAGATACTGGCACGGGCAGGCAAGGGGCAGGCGCGGGGATTCTCTCGCCCTGCCGATTTGGTTCCATTGCTCAATACGGCGGTACAGGTGCTCTACAAGCATGAGTGCCCGCAGACAATGCTTCTTGGCACGACTGGCCGGCCACCGTATCTCACCACGACCGCCCTGAACTACGGCCCCTACAACGGCCCTGCCGGGACCTGGCGGGTAAGCAACCTGTTGATATGGGACGAACAGGCGGATTCGTTTCTGGACTACATGCGTACCGATTACGGGATGAACACGGATTTTCTTGAGGCGCGGGACTTCATCAAGATAAACGGGAACCGGTACTTTGCATGGCGGCATTGTCACCAGGAGGACGCTCTTGAAGGCGGAGTGCCGCAGATAATGTTCTCAGTGGACCCCGGCGCGACAACGAACTACTTCCACATGCAGGCGTACCGGGTACACCCGGCGATAACCTCTGACCGCATACAGTTGTCGATACCCGACAGCGAGGGTGCGCATCAGACCATCGTGATACCGGCGCTCATAAAGATGATTGAGGGCCAGAACCACGGCAATTACATTGAGGCAATTGAGTACATCGAGCAAAACCTGAAGCCCCGCCTGTGGAAAATTATGGGTTCCGGGGCACAGGGCAAACGCCACGAAACAATACGCCGTCCATGGTAGGGGGTTTGAGTGCCGTCACGGAAACTTACTTACCCTGGCAGCAACGACAAGAACCGGGCGCCGCAGACCGGCAGCCATCGGCAGTTCGTTGATGTATTCGAGGACGAACCACCCGCAGATATCCCAAGCGGAACCCTTTCGAAAGCCATAAACGCGATTGCGGTTGGCAGCAAGTGCAAGCCGCGCAACGGGTCTATCCTGTGGACTTCGACCAGACCCCCCGCGGTTGAGGGCAGGACTGGCTACGCCGCGCACACAACCGGGCAGTATATCGACTCGGACAGCGGGAACATCTTTACCCCCGGCGATGTGTCGTTTCTGTGGTGTTGGGGCGATGGCACGTTCGATGAGATCGTGGAGTACATCAGCCCTACCAGGGTGAGGCGCCGGGACTCGGAAACCACCTCGGGGATTGCCTGTTATCTTCAGGGAAGGCCAAACCTGTGGAAATGGCACCAGAAACAGCGGGTATTCATAGCTCAGGTAGGGTATGAACTGTACATCGTGAACTACGAAATGACGACCTGGACACTGGTGGTCCAGCACTGCCATTGGCGCATGTCGAACTCGGAATCTTCGATGGTTGAGGATGGCGACTACGCAATTATAGCAAATTCAAGGTATTGCTGGCGGGTGATAATTGATGGAACCCCACCCGTTGCATACCCGATAAACTCCCCGGTCACTGAAAACAGGCTTGACAGCAACGATGGCACGGGCGAGAAGAAGCACCGGTACAACTACCTGATTGCCCTGGCGCGGATAGACGGAACCACGAACTTCAGGCACAGGCTTGAGGACCCGCCACCGTTGATACTCACGGAAAGCGGTACAACGCGCATAGACGAGCATAGGCAGGACTGGATAACGGAGTGGACCGATGAGCCAATCGGGGAAGGATCGGCCACCTACGGGGTCCTGACGAGCGCAGGGATGGCAGGATTCGCCCTTGCCACACTGACCGCAATAAATGACGGCACAATGCAGATATCGCTCAACGGATACGGCGTTGTGGGTCTGGTGATGGACTTCGAAGCCTGCACGAGCCTGTATGACTGTGCCAATGTGATACAGAGTGCGCTTCGGGAATACTGGCCGTCCGCGACCTGTGAATACATGTATGAGGACGGGTTCCCGCGGGTGCGAATATGCAGCGGCAAGGTCAATGCGGGCGGCAGCGTGTCTTATGCCTACAACGGGGCTGGCGGTACGAATGTGGCCGGGATACTGCAACTGAGGCAGGTGGACGGGGCCACGATAACCACCCCCTACACGAACGCCCAGGCAGAACAGATGTATTTGCGGGTCCCGCCCGAGCAGTGGGTGAGCGGACAGTATCAATGGTGGGCCACGCATTACGTTGTCTACCGTACCCCTGACCTTGGCCCTACCGGGTATCACCTGGACGTTCTGGGGGAGCGGGTAGCCAACAGCCCTGATGAATTTATCTGGGCCAAAGACTTGCGGATATGCGGGAGCTTCATTGCCAGACGCGATGCCGGGTACGTGTACGCCAGGCTGGGGGAGTTTGAGCCTGCCGACAAGGGTACGCAGATTGAATTTGAGGACGGTTCACGAGTTACCATTGTACGGTACGTCAATGGTTCCACGGTGCAGTATAGCACGACCCCGTACTACCACGACTCTACCGATTGGATGGCGGCGGTAATCGGTGGCGGCAGAGTGGCGCGGGTGTCCCAGGCCGGAAACGTGGTCACGGTGTGGCCCGGCTCAAGCCTGAACTCGTTTACGGCGCTGAATGCGGGCGACATACGCAAGGCGTGTTGGTGGCCGGATGGAAGCAGGAGTTACATCAAACGCAGAATCAGTGCCACTCAATGGGAAGTCTGGGACTACCGGACGCGGGACGAAACAGGCTTTGCGCTTGACCCGACATACCGGGTGTGGACGGATATCATCGACGATGACCAGCTGAGAAGCCATGCAGCGGGCTGGGCGTGCAGAAACCGGTTCATGCGCGAAGTGGAACCAAGTAACTGTGTGGCCCCACAACCGGCATTCATGATATTCGGAGCAAGGGGTGGGGAAGAAGTGCGGTACTGTCCGCTCAATCCGGATTACAAACCGTTCCTCGGGTATCACAACAGGGAATACCAGACAATAGAATTGCGCGACAAGATAATGTCATTCTGGGGATTCACGACAATGTTTTCGGCGCTGTGCCAGGGAAGCATTTACACGGCGAGTACGAACAACTCCATTGAAATAACCGTGCCCGAGACGTTCCAGAAGATATGGCAGCTTGCGGGGATGGAGAAGCGGGCGGACTTCGGTATTGCCGACCATGGGAGCGTGTCGCCGGTTGGGAAAGATTTGATTCGGTTCGTGACAAGCACTCTTGAGGTGGTGGAGTTTGACGGGTTGAATTACTCGCCGGATATCTGTGTTGACCAGAAAAGTGGATTGAAGCGGTGGACGCGGGCGCTGGAAAAGTCACTGCCGATATTCGCATCGATATGTTCGCGGGTGACGGCGCATGTGCTGTGGTGGAAGAAGGACACGAGGCTGGAATGATACTTCTGCAAATTCCGTATCTTGGAATGGACATGCCGAACGCTGATGAACTGGCGCTGATGGCACGGACGCGGGAGTATGCACGGGTACACAAGATGCACCATGTGATTATATCAAGGGAGAAGTTTCCCTGTGATGAATTTATCCAGTTTGAGGAATACATTGCCGACAGGGACAACCAGGAACTGGTGACGGCAATGAAGGCAATGGACTTCGAGGAAAGGCACGCGGCGCAGCTGGCCTCGGATATCGTGAGGTTCGACTACGCGGCCCGGCACGAAGATGTGTTGTACTGCGACAGGGACGCAGTGCCACCTGACTCGTATCCGGTTGGATCGTGGTTTGCGAAATACGGGAAGCACGGACTTGACCAATGCGTGTTTTACATGACTTCGATGTTTGCATACGCGCTGAATTACAAGGTGCTGAAGGCGATACCGGTGGTGCGCGGCAGGGCAACGGTGCGATGGCCGACGATACACGCGCTGGTGAATGAGTTTTGCCTTGGCCGGGCAACCCCGGTGGCGGTTGAACACATGCATGTTTCGAGGGTGCGGTGACTGCTCCCACGACTAAAGCCGTGGGCTTCCCGGTCGCGAAGGATTTACCGTAATGGCTAATTACTACGTTGACCTTGATGATGCGTCCAATGTGGGCAGCGTGGGTTCTGCCTTAGACCCATTTGGCGTTGTGGAGCTTATTGCGACTGCGGCTGGCGCCGGTCCCCATACGTTTAATTGCCGTGGTTCTGGTGAAATATTCGCCAATCTCGTTTGCGGTGGTTCCCATACATTTCAGGCGTGGGATGTTGACTTGTACGGGAAGTGGACAATCTATAGCGGCGCCCTATCAATGACACCAGCAAGTTGTTATTTAATTGATGGCGCGTTAATGTTGAATATATCCGCTCTTACTTATGTAAGGGTTTTGACGCGCTGTTTTGTCGTGTCAAATAATATATACGTTGGTGGTATTGGTACTTCGGCAACAGACTCGACTATAATTATCACCAATAGCTTTTCTGCCACAACCGCCACCACGTTCACGGGCTGCTGTATAGATTCTGCCAATCCGATTCAATGTGTTGGTGGCGGAATTACCTTTGTAGGCAATGTCACCGATGCCGCAAATCTGGCGGCACTGGCAGTCGATGCCGGTGGTGGTGCCCCTGTTGATGGTGGCGGGCAGATATACGGGGTTACGTTTCCTGCGACACCCGCATGGAACGAATCTGACCAGTCAAGATTTAATCTGTATCCTACCCATGGTGTAGGGGCTGGTGGCGCATGGGCCGAACCGCGCCCGATGTATACCGATATTCGCATTGCAAACGATGGCACATTGCCCCGTACCGGAAACCCCGATCTTCCAGCGACACTTGCTGATTTCATTGCGCACACAAGCCCTGTTGCCACACGCACCTACAAGATGGGTGGAAGCCGTGTTCTGACTGCGCCAATTATCCCGGTGTACGCGCCTGACGCGCAGACCTTTGATGGCTTTGACCTTGCCGACCCGACCAAGCCCGAAGCGTGGATTGTCGATGGCTACGGCAATCAGATGTCGTTTGCGCAGGTTGACGGCGACAACATCATTTTCAAGCGCTTGGCTTTGCGGCAGGGAACCATCGCATTTAATGCGCCGATAGACAACATGCGGCATTATTTCAAAAACTGTTACTTCCGTCACCCGACAGTAATCAATCTCAACGCTGGCAACCCTGTCAACTATTACTTCTATGGATGCACATTCTATTCCCCACAGATATTCGCTCACTATTGCGGCAACGACTTTTATCACTTCAGGAATTGTCTGTTCGTGAACGCCGTGGTTGACACCGATACGCTTATAAACATGTCTTTCGACCACTGCCGGTTTACCGAGAAGTCACAGGCCGAAGTGACTGCCGGGATACAGGGCGCGTACACCATGACCGATTGCGAGTTCAGCGCAGTCATCACGCGCAACCCGCCTGAAGTGGTTGATGTCAGCAACGCCACAATGAATTTCTTCATGTATGGCTTGCCTCTTGTCACCGACCAAGGCGCGGTGTGGACGGCTGATGATTACGATTACGGGTTCAGCGCGGCCCCGCGTCTCGGGGTTGGAGCGTTCTACTTTGACCCGCCAACGCCCTCATTCTCGTGGACTCCCGCATCAGGGCAGGCCCCGCTTAAAGTGACATTCTACGACACAACGGGAAGCGCCTTTGAGGCAACCGGGTATCATTGGGAGTTCGGGGATGGCGAAGGAAGCGATGAGGACAGTCCGAGCCATCAATATCTCATGCCGGGCGAATACTACCCCTCAATGACCGTGACATATTTGGGCGGGTACACCGTAACCCATTACTCCACGACCCCGGTGTATGTCTACGACTTTGATTATTCCCAAGGCGAACCGCTTCCCACGAAGACCGATACCTGTTATCGCACCCCGGTGAAGGCCGGTGACGGGTACGGGGTAAGTGAGTACAAAGACGGCGAGACAACGGGGCTTGACTGGCTCTGGCCTGCCGCCCGCGTGGGAACCTGTATCTGTTACGACAAACAGAACCGGGAAGTTGCGCTGGTGTGGGACGCAAAGACGCAGCAGATTTATCAGATAAACAACCCCCGGATATGGCAGGACAGGGTAGGAAGCTACGGCGGCGGAAAGACCATCATTTCAGAGATTCACCACAAGGCTGATGTCGCGGTCCAGGGTGAACACGTAGCCATCGTTCACAACGAACACCACAACTATTTCAAGCCCTACGACCGCACGAAACTGAACACGACCGGGTATGATGACAAGGGATACCCGTCAGGAATGCGCGTAGACCAGCAGGTGCATACCGATGAAGAGCCGTTTGTGTTTGCGGCAGAGACGAAACGGATCCCCAAAGACGGCGATATCGTGTTCCAGCAACCCATTGAGGCCCGGTCAATACAGATTCGCTCACGGATATGGGGTGCGCCGTGGTGGAATACCGGATTTAACGCAGACCTTCAGACCATCGACAAGGCCGCACGCCCGAGCTTGCGCGAGATGGAAGAGGAAGATTTGCAGGAGCAGCTTACCTCAATGCCGCTGTTCCACATAGGCAGGCACTACGTCAATGCGATGAACTTCGCAACCGGACGGGTGGCAACCGGGACCGTGACAAGCAGGATAACTGGGCCGGACGGACTCGACCTGTCCGCCATGAGTTTCGCTGCTGGCAGTTCGGGACTGGCGGACACGCTCCCTGCTGCGGTGGATGGCGACTGCACTGCGCTGGTGTGGTACAAGGATGCGCCACTGGCAAGCCTGCCGGTAACGCTGTGGTTGATTGGGGCGGCGTTCGTAACGATACAGAATGTGGCCGGCCAGAGAACCTTGCGTCTGACCTACGGGGTGACGGTGCTTGACGTGCCCTTGAACGGAAATGGGTTGACATGGACGCTGATAACCATAATGCGTGAAGGATTGAACCTGAAGGTGTACGAGAACGATTCCCTGCTGCACACTGCGGCAATGCCATCCGTGATAAATCTGGGGTTGATGGTGAACCAATGCGGCGCCGGTGGGTACAGCATCTTTGAACCATGCCTGCTTCCAAGGGCGGTAAGCCAGGATGCGCTGACGTACTACGTGTCCGATGTGAACCGTGGCGGAAATGAAGTCTTGAGGATATACTGATGGCGAAAGTAACCAGAAGCCGGGTCCAATTTCAATCACAGGACACACCAGTTGCCCGAGTGCAAAAACTGCATTCGATGTACAGTGAAGTGACCGCGCAGATTGAGGAACTGGAAAAGGAACTTGTTGATTTGGAGCGGACGCGGCGCGGCGTACTCAAGCTGGAACACAACGGCGATGTGGTGATGAGCGACATGGGGGATAGATCGGGGTATCTCTGGCGCGACGGGTCTACCGGGGCGCTGTCGCTTCGCGCATCCTTTGCCATACCGCTTCCCGCGCTCCCGGTACATACCCATACAGTGCCGCAGATAACCCCGGTGAACACGGCGCGGGTGATTGGCAGGGGGACGGCGGGGATTGGCGCGGCAGAGGAATTGACGCTGGCGAGTACGGCGGGGTTCGACCTGACGTATGGAGCAGGCACACTGAATATCGGCGCGACAACCGATGTGGTACGGATAGCGCGGATGGGAATTGGCGCGGCGGCTGATGCGGTGAACAGCCTGGTGCTGAACACCGTACCCAATGCGGCGGCAAATATCCTGACGCTCAATGCAGGGGTGGTAAGCCAGAGAACTGCGGCGCAGATACTTGGGGATATTGGCGCACAGCCTGTTGATGCTTTCCTGACTTCGATTGCTGCCCTCGGCACTGCTGCCGACAGGATGATTTACACCACGGGTATTGATACTGCGGCAGAGGCAACACTGACAGCTTCCGCAAGGACGGCATTGGCAATTACCGCAGTACGTGGTGATATTCTGTATGCGAGTGGCGCGGCGACATGGGCAAGACTGCCCGTAGGAGCGTTGGGTACAATACTGCGTTCGGACGGAACAGATACCGCTTGGGCCACCCTTGCCACTGCTGGTATTCAGCCCCTCGATGCAGACCTTACGGCAATAGCAGCATTGGCAGGTACAGGGATACTCTGCCATACGGGGGTAGGGACATGGGCGGAGCGGACTATCACAAGCGCGTGCGGTCTGACTGTCACAAATCCCGGTGGCGTTGCGGGAAATATCGACATTGGGTTGACAACGGATGTGGTACAGTTTGGGCGGGTCGGTGTTGGCGTAGCGGCTGATGCGGTGAACAGCCTGGTGCTGAACACCGTACCCAATGCGGCGGCAAATATCCTGACGCTCAATGCAGGGGTGGTAAGCCAGAGAACTGCGGCGCAGATACTTGGGGATATTGGCGCAC